>Ga0070705_100000101_pt1 | contig 48577 bp, 48 predicted proteins | sample KBSK5253metaG_FD_65455 | JGI IMG/M metagenome (GOLD analysis project Ga0070705, IMG submission 65455) | Corn, switchgrass and miscanthus rhizosphere microbial communities from Kellogg Biological Station, Michigan, USA - KBS K5-25-3 metaG | ecosystem: Host-associated > Plants > Roots >... | reverse complement strand
GGTCTCGCCGAATGTCAAAGCCGCGTTCTTTATCATGTTCATCTTCGCGATCGGGTACGGTGTTGGCCCGCAGTTTGTAAGCGGGTTTGGCAAGGAAGGTCCGCGCCAGGTCGCCTTCTCGCTGGTCATTCTGGCGCTTTGCCTGATCGCGCCCTTGGTATGTGCCAAGTTGGCAGGGCTCGATGTCGGATACGCAGCCGGGCTCTACTCGGGATCGCAGACAATCTCAGCGGCCATGGGTGTGGCGTCCGATCAGATCACGCGGCTAGACCTCCCGGAAGACCAAACTAAGACGTTCCTCAATCAGATTCCCATTGGGTACGCCGTTACCTACATCTTCGGCACCATCGGCTCAGCAATCACTCCTCGCCCAGCTCGGCCCCAAACTGATCGGCGTCGATCTGGCCCAGGCTTGCAAGGGGCGTCTTCTCCGCCTATCGCAAGTTCGAATTGCATGCATACAAGGTCCCTCCGGGCAACGAGATGATCGGCCAGCCTGTCAGCACCCAACTGCCGGGCCTGCGAGTCTTCGTGGAGCGTGTTCGCCGCGGCGACAAGATTGTGGACGCAGATGCCCGCACGGTGCTTCAGGCCGGAGACGTGGTCGCGATGTAGGGCCGCCGCGAGTTTCTGGTCGGAGGCGTGGGCTCGCTTCTGCCAGAGGTCCAAGATCCCGAGCTTCTGGACCTGCAGGCGGAGGTGGTCGATGTCCTCGTGACCAGCAAGAGCATCTAAGAGCCTGTATCGAAAGTCCTTGAATCATAAGAATCGCCTGTGATTCTGTCTATGGCAGCCGAATCAGGGGGGCTGCCATGTGGACCGACGATCATCGCGAGACGCATAAGCCACGCAGCTCTCGCTATCCGAGCGATATCAGCGACGAGGAGTGGGCGATCATCGAGCCGATGCTCCCGCCGCCGCGCACGGGCGGTCGTCGCCGCGTGACCGACATGCGCGAGGTTTTCAACGCCATTCGCTACGTCAATCGCACCGGCTGCCAGTGGCGGCAGCTGCCGAAGAACTTTCCTCCGCACACAACGGTCTACCGCTACTTTTGGGAATGGTGCCGCTACGGCGTGATCAATCACATCCATCAGGCACTCCTTGAGCAATGCCGCGAGGCCTGCGACCGGGAGCGCGATCCGACCGCAGCCATCATCGACACGCAGGTTGCGAAAGCGACCGAAAAAGGGGGGGCTCGATTGACCCGGTCGGCTATGATGCGGGTAAGAAAACCAAAGGCATCAAGCGCAATGCCATTGTCGACTCCGAAGGCCATCTGCTCGCCATCGAGGTGATCGCCGCCAACGTGCAGGATCGCGATTGCGCCGCCGACTTGATCAAGCAGGCGTTGCGCAAGTACCCGCGCCTGCGCAAGCTGTTCGCCGACGGTGGCTATGCCGGGCCAAAGCTGGCAGGCCAACTTGCCGGAGAGCCCGTCGAGATCGAGATTGTCAAACGCACGGACAAGGATGGCGGCTTCAAGATCATTCGTCGACGCTGGGTCATCGAGCGCACGTTCTCCTGGCTACGACGCAACCGCCGCCTGATGGCCCACTACGAAGCCCTGGCGATGACCGCCGTCCGCTACATCATGCTCGCGATGATCTCGGTGATGCTCAAGCGGCTGACCAGTTCGCGGAGAAGAACGATGTCGCCGGCCTCGGCCTGGGCCTTGCGCAATCTGAGGCGCAGCCCCACGCGCTCGATCTCGGCGGCGATCTGGCGGCCTTTCAGGGTGTGCCGGGGCCAGCGCCAGCGGAAGTTTTTTTTTCGCAACGCCTTGGACAGCTGCGACCGGCTGATGTTGACGCCTTCGCGCGCCTCGATCTCGGCCATCAGGCGCGCAATCGTCCAGTTGTGGCGCTCGGCGACGGGACCTTCCAAGAGAGGCGTGACGGGGCGCAGCGCGGCCTCCGTCTTCAGGGGAAGCGGGCCGGGTGCGACAGTCGCCTTCAAAGCCTCGACGCCGCCGCGGGCGAAGTCGCTGCGCCACAGGCGGACGGTATCCTCACGCACGCCGAAGGCTTGCGCGATGCGCTGGCTGGTCCAGCCCGTCAGCGTCAGCAATATCGCCCGAGCCCGATCTGCCTCGCCGCGATCGCGCGAGTGCGCCAACGCCCGCAATGCTCCACGCTGCCCCTCGCTCGCCTCAACCGGAGATTTGCCCGCCATGCTCCGCCCCCGCAAATCACTGCAAAGACGGAATCACACCCCCGATTCGTTGGTCAAGCTGGTAGAGTCTGCTTAGCTCCTGTTGCGCTCGCGCTACACTTGCTGCGCGTCGGATGACCTGGATTGGATGACAATCACTCAACGCCCACTGCCCGCCGGTACTCGCTCAGTATCTCTCTCGGATAGCCCCAATGCCACGGGAAGTCCTGCAGTCGCTTGGCGAGCCATTTGTCGACCACATACTCTGCCCGACTGAGGATGCGCTTGCCGATCGGCCCGGCATCCGGCGTCGGCAGCGGCACACACCTCGCTACGTCAGGGTCGCGGATGATGCCCTTGAGCTCCGCCCCACCGTCGAGCTTGGCAAGCTCCTCAATGAAGCGGCTGCGGATCATGGCAATGCCGCGATCGCTGGCCGCGAGATGCTCTTGCGTCCGGTCGGCGATCACGCCCTGGCCGACCCAACCTACGATGTCCTGATTCATGATGTGCGAGGTGATCCAGCGCCCATCCTCGTCGCGGATCGGTGCACGCCATGCCGGAATGCTCTTCTGCCGATAGCCGTTGCTTTCCAAAGGCAGCGGCGTGTGGAACCAGCCGACCGACAAGGTCGAGATGTCGTCGATCGGCACGCGCCACTCGAAGTGGTCGCCGAGATAGAAGCCGTTGGGCCATAGCGCGACACGCCCTACCGTCCACAGTTCGCTGGCGTCGCTCTGCCCTTCCCTGAGGCGACGGTAGGTGAAGCCATGCTCGAACTCGTCGAATGCTAGCTTGAGGTGCTTCGGCGCGAACGCATCGGCCTCGCCGCGCATGCGCGCCGTCCAGTTCTCATGCATCCACTCGAAATGGACGGGGTCGCACGAGTTCTCCTGGCACTGCAGCCAGTTGCACGGGATCTCCGCAATTGCGATCTCGGCGAAGCCATCCTCGCGGGTCATCAGCTCCCACACCGGCAACTCTGGCATCGGCGACGGTCCGAGGTAGGCCCAGATCAGGCCAGCCATCTCCTTGAGCGGATAGGATTTGATGCGGCAGCGCTCCTTCAGGCGCGTTCCGGGATTGGCGATGTCGTCGTAGGGCTGCTCGATGCAATTGCCCTTCTCGTCGAACAGCCAGCCGTGATAGCTGCAGCGAAGGCCAGTTCTCTCGGTGAAGCCATAGGAGAGATCGGCGCGGCGGTGTGTGCAGTGCCGGTCGACGAGGCCGAGCGTTCCGCCACGGTCGCGGTAAAGAACGAGGTTCTCGCCGAACAACCGGACCGGGCGAACGTCGGACCGATTCATCTCAACGGAGCCGCAGATCGGATGCCAGTAACGGCGCAGCAGCGTCCCCATCGGCGCGTCACCCTCAACCTCTGTCAGCAGCTTGTTTTTGGCTTCGCTCAACATCGGCAAGAGCTCCAATCCATGTCACCGCGGCATGCGGTCAGGGGCGAATCTGGCCATGCGCGGCTGGTGCTTGGTCTTGCCCCAGCCGCGCACGCACGCGCGAGTGCACGCGGTCAAGATGCCGGCTGATCAGCCGCACGCTCGTCTCCTCGTCACCGGCTTTGATTGCCTGCATCAGCTTGCGATGCCGGGCGACGACCCGTCGCGCGACCTCTACAGTCGTATCGGGCGCCATCACCTGCTCGAGCGCCAGCGAGATCGCCTGCATCATGATCGACAGGAATCGGTTGCGCGAGGCCTCGCCCACGGCGGCGTGGAACGCCATCGAGGCCGCGGTGAAGGCATCGGGCCGCCCAACCAGGCTCTCTGCCTTTGCCAGCGCCAATTCCATGGTCGCGATGTGTTCCAGTTGGGCGCACCGCGCAGCCATGCCTGTGGCGGCGACCTCGACGATGCGCTGCGCGACGAGAACCTGCTCGGCCTCGAGGCCTTCCAGCACGAGTTGGATCGCCAGCAACTCGGCGATGTGCTCCGGCCGGCCTGCCGCGACACGCGCGCCGCCGGCAGCCCCTGTCCTCACCTCAACGAGTCCCAGCGCCTGCAGTCGCCCGATCGCCTCGCGAACAGGCAGCCGACTGACACCGAGCTTGGCCGAGAGGTCGTGCTCGGAGCCGACGTAGTCGCCGACCTGGAACTGTCCCCCGAGGATAGCAGCCTTGATCTGGCGCTCGATGCGGCATGCGGCGGGCTCGCTTCGCACGGCCTGCCACTTAACAGGATCCTCGCTTTCGACGGTTCTCGGCGGGCTCGCTCGCGCAATGCGCCGGTCGATCAGTGCGCCGCGCTCGCCGCCAACTCCAGTCCTTGCCATCTGATTGGTTCTTCTCGTCGATGCTCGGCCTGCCACGGCGGCGACCCTCCCGCGTATCACTTCAGCATGTGCTCGTAGCTGGCGCCCATCACTGTGCCGATCGGCGTTCCGGCGAGGATGTCCTTGGCCATCGCCTCCTCCTTCGCCAGGATGCGCTCCGACGCGACGAGCACGCGCTCGATGTTGACAGCCGCAACGAAGATGACGGCGCTGCGGTCGGCAACGACGTAGTCACCCGGTGCGACCGCGACATCGCCGATCTTTACCGGCACGTTCGTCCCGATCTCGACGATGCGCCCGCGCGCGGTGTAGGCGCTGGCGAAGATCGGGAAGCCCATCTCGATTGCCTGGTCGATGTCGCGCACCGGGCCATGCGAGAGCACGCCGGCGATGCCTTTCACCTTGGCGCCCATGGAGAGGAGGCCGCCCCAGCTCCCCGCCTCGACGCCGGAGCGCTGCTCGATGACGATGACGTCGTCCGGCCCGCCGATCTCGACCGCCGTCGCACCGAGGCGCTTTGGCGGCCCGGCCTTCGGCGTACCGACGCCGAGCTTGAGCGTGATCGCCCGGCCCGCGATGCGACTGGCGCCGGAGCCTTGCTGCAACAGGCCCGTCACAACTCCGCTGTCCAAGCCGAGCCGATCGATAGCATCGGACACCGCACAGCAGTCGAGCTTTCGCAATCGGGCCACAAGCCCGGTCGGATCAGCGCTCACCGCTCGATCTCCCACCAATAGAAGCCGTTGGCCGTTCCCGTTCCGGCCGCGGAGCGGTAGCAGGGCACGTAGTCGATCTCGCGCATGGTGCAGCCGACGTCGTCGAGCACGCCCGCGAGCGTGATCCACGACTTCAGCTCCGACGTGCCGGATTGTAGGTCGGCCAATGGAATGGACGTCAGATAGTCTCTGTCCTTCTTCGCCAGCGCCTCGACGAAAGCGCGGTCGAACTGCTCGTCGATGACGAAGTGGCTCATGCCGCCCGAGCCGAATACCGCGACGGTCTTGTCGGAGGGCCAGCTGTCGATGGCTTTCCTGATGCTGCGGCCGAAGGCATAGGCGCGCCGCGCCGAAGGCTGGTTGGGCGGGAAGAATGTGTTCTGAATGATCGGCACGTTCGGCACGACCTTGTCGAGCATCACCCGGCGATAGATATGGCCTAAGGCATGGGCTGCGCCGTTGCGAGCATTCCTCGGCCATGTCCGCGAGACGGCCACGTCGAAATCGTCGGCCACCAGCGTTTCGACGATCCGCAGCGCTAGATCCGGAACGCCGGCGTACTCGGTGTACTCTTCCGTCGCATGGCCGTGCTCGCCTTCCGCGACGCCCGGCGGAAGGTCCTTGCGGCGCTCCTCCGACTGAAGGTAGTTGGGGATCCTATCGCCGCAGAAGACGGTGAAGGCCGGATTGAGCTGCTCGGTCTCGAACATCTCGTCCTGGTCGTTGCCAAGGATGACGGCGATGTCGGGCTTGATCTCGCTCCACTTGGCCGCAAGCGCGGCCATGCCGGCTTGGCAGCGCCGATGCGATTGAGCCATCGCCGCATCCGAGGACTTCTCCGCCAGCCCCTCGTCCCGCCGCATCTCCACGAGCTCGTCGAACCCGTACATCCTCCGGCGGAAGGGATGCTTGCGGGCCCTGTCCGCCTTCACGCGCAGCGCCCACTGCTCGACGCTCGTATGAAGCTGGGGCCCGTGCGTCGTGGCCATTGCCAGAACTATATTCGCCATATCGGATGCCTTCATCTCGGCCGGTGTGCGGCCCTACTGCGCGAGCTTGAACACCTTCCTCGCGTTGTCGGCGAGGATCGCTGCCTTGTCCGCCGCCGACAGCCATTCCGCATCGCGGATCAGCGGCATGATGTCGTCGTAGGTGCGGCCGGTCTTGGGATTGCGCGCCGAGCCGACACCGGGGCACTCCGCGCCGAACAGGCAGCGGTCGGCGCCGACGGTCTTGACCAGCAGCCGCAACGCCTCTTCCGAATAGAGGACGGTATCGTAGTAGAGATTGCGCATCGCCTCGGAGAACAGCGGTGCGCCGGGCTTCCTCGCGCTGCCGGCCTCGAAGCGACCGAGCTGGAACGGGATCGCGCCGCCACCGTGGCTCATGACGATCCTGAGGCCAGGGAAGTCCTTGAACACGGTGGAGCTGACGAGGCCGTAAGTGGCCGTCGTCTCCTCGTTGATGAAGTGCAGCGTGTAGGGCTCGCGCTCGGGGCAGTGCGAGCCGGTGGCGTGGATGTGGGCGGGCACGTCGAGCTCTGAGAGCTTCTCGTAGAGCGGATACCAGTAGCGGTCACCCATCGGCGGGGCCTTGGTGCCGCTGTTCTCGTAGGGGTCCGGATTGAGCAGGCAGCCCTTGAAGCCGAGCTTCACACAGCGCTCGAGTTCCGCGATCGCCATGGTCAGCGGCTCGCCTGCCGGCTGTGGCAGCCCGGCGACGCCGACGAAGCGGTCAGGATAGAGCAGTGTCTGGCGATGGATGACGTTGTTCACCTCCTCGTGCAGCCACTGCACGATCTTGGCCGGTTTCTCCGAGTGCATCATCTGGAACGGACGCGGCGAGACGCACTGCACGTGCGTGCCGACCTCGTCGAGGAATGCCATGTGGCTCTTGTCACCGCCCTCGAAACGCTTCTTCTCGACCGCCGCGCGAATCTCGTCGTCGCTGAACTTGAGGCCGCCGCGGCCGTGTGCGCCGCGGTGGGAGACGAGCGAGGCCTTGAATGCCCACAGCTCGGCGGGCGCGCTGACATGGGCGTGGCAATCGATGATCCTCATTGTGTTGGCTCCCTGAATGCGCAGGAAAAACCGCTCGCCAGCGTTTCAGTCATACTGTATGCGTGTTTGATGTCAAGGCGATGCCTCCATCGGCGTCTGCGGCGTGAACCATTGCTATGCTGCATCGGCTGGAGGCCTCGTTACGAAAAGGGAGGGAGCCGTGCCGCGCATCCTCAGTTTGCTGTGCTTGCCACTTGTGGCGCTACTGCTTGCCGGTGCACAGCCGGGCCTCGCGCAGACGAAGCTCATCAACGTGAAGATCGTCTATCCCGCGCCGTCGAGCACGACGTGGCCATTGTGGATCGCCAGGGAAGCCGGGATTTTCGAAAGGTACGGGCTCAATGCAGCAGTGGAGTTTGCGCTGCACCCGGCAGGGCCGGCAGCGGTCGTCTCCGGCGAGGCGCTGACCCACAATCTCGGTCTCGACACTGCGCTGCTGGCTGCCATGCGCGGCGATCAGATCGTGATCGTCGGCAGCCCGCTGCTCGTCGGGCAGTTCGCGCTCGTCGGCGCGAAGAGCATCGCTGCTGCGAAGTCGCTGGAGAGGAAGCGGATCGCGATCGGCCGCGTCGGCGATCCACCCTACTTCTATGCGCTCGGCTTGCTTGATGCGCTAAAGGTCGATACCAAAGGCATCCAGTGGATTCCCGCGGGCGCGCCACCGCAGCGCGCGCTGGCCCTGCGCAACGGCCTCGCGGATGCCGCGATGCTGACCACGCCCGACTACTACGTGCTGGAGGACGACGGCTTCAATGTGTTGGCGAAGCTGCAAGACTTCCGCCAGATCCCCATCGCGACGAGCTACATGTTCCGCCGCCGCGTGCTGGCGGAGACGCCGCAACTCGTCGAAGCGCTGCTCAAGTCGCACATCGAGGCGGTGAAGCGGTTCTACGACGACAAGCCGTTCGTGCTGGCCGTGCTCAAGAAGTATCTGAAGTCGGACGACAAGACGCTCGAGCGGCTCTACGCGGAAACGGTGCAGGCGCAGGTATTCGAGCGCGTCCCCTATGTCATGTCGACGGCCCTGAAGGGCATCGTCGAGCGTGGCAAGGCCGAAACGCCGGAGATGGCGACGTTTGACTTCCGCCGCGCCATCGACCAGTCCGTGATCGATAGGCTCGCCGATCAAGGCTTCTTCGAGCAGGTGTTCGGCCCGGGTATCAGGGACGAGGTTGCGGCCAGGCGCGCGCAGTCGTTCCGCTAAGCACTCGAAAACGCAGGGGAGAGCGATGAGCGGGCCGACCCAGAAGCTTGTTGCGACAGGCGTCTCCAAGTATTTTTGGATGAAGGACGAGCCCGAGCCGATACCGGCGCTCTCCAACGTCAGCCTGTCGGTCGCGGATGGAGAGTTCGTATGCATTGTCGGGCCGTCGGGCTGCGGCAAAACCACGTTCCTCAACATCGTAACGGGTCTTCTCTCTCCCGACTCAGGCCGCATCGAGATCGCCGGCAAGCCTATCGACGGGCCGGGTCGTGACAGAGCCACTGTCTTCCAGCAGTCGCGCTTGCTGCCGTGGCGCACGACGCACGCCAACGTCATGTACGGCATGGAGTTGCACCGCAAGTTCGCACGCTCGCAGATGCAGGATCGCGCTGCGCATTTTATTAAACTGGTCGGGCTCAAGGGTTTCGAGCGCCGCTACCCCACGGAGCTGTCGGGCGGCATGCAGCAGCGTGTCAATCTCGCGCGCGCGTTGGCAACGGACCCCGAGATCCTCCTGATGGACGAGCCATTTGCCGCGCTGGACGCGCAAACGCGCGAGTTCATGCAGGCCGAGCTTTTGCGCATCTGGTCTCACGCCGGCAAGACCGTGCTGTTCGTCACGCACCAGATCGACGAGGCGGCGTTCCTGGCCGACCGTGTGCTGGTGTTCGGGACGCGGCCGGGACGCCTCAAGCAGGAGTTCGCCGGACCGTTCGAGCGACCGCGCACGCTGGCGCTCAAGCGGCGGCCGGAGTTCCTGGTGCTGATCGATCGGATCTGGGCCCTAATCGAGGAGGAAGGCGCGCGCGCGGGCCTCGTTCGCACCGCTGAAGCAACGGAGGCTCACGCATGAACGCCGATGGTCACGTCGTTGCGCGATCCGTCGGCTCGGCAACCGCAAGCTCGGTTCCCGAGCGCCCCACGGAGAGCTTCTATCAGCGCAACGAGGGGGTCATCGTCGGCGGTCTCTCGGTCGCCGTCGTGCTGGTCGTATGGCAGGCTGCCTGGTCCACAGGCCGCATCGATCCCCTGTTCTTCAGCGGCCCATCGGCGATCTTCGCGCGGCTGTGGGACGGCTTGTTCGGCTCGGGCGATATGCTCGAGCACATCGCGTTCTCGGCGCAGAACTTCGTCACTGGCTTCGGCCTCGCGGCGCTCGTCGCGATCCCGCTCGGCATCCTGCTCGGCTGGTACCGCTTGCCGAGGCTCGTGCTTGAGCCGTTCATCAACGGCCTCTACTCCACGCCGCGCATCGTGTTCGTGCCGCTGATAGTGATGTGGTTCGGCCTCGGCTTCGCATCGAAGGCGTTCATCGTGTTCCTGTCGGCATTCTTCCCGATCCTGCTCAACGCCATGGCCGGCGTACGCACCACGGACGACCAGCTCCTCGGCGCCTCGCGTTCGTTCTGCGCGACGCAATGGGACCTGTTCAGCACCGTAGTGCTGCCCTCGACCGTGCCGTTCATCATTGTCGGTCTGCGCCAGGGCCTCGCCCACGGACTGATTGGTGTCGTGGTGGGTGAGTTCTTCGCCGGCAGCAAGGGCATCGGCTATCTCGTCGGTCAGGCCGGCATGTCGTTCAAGTCCGACCTCCTGTTCGCTTGCGTCCTGATCGTCGCCACCGCCGGCATCGGCGTCTCGGCGCTTCTGCAGCGTATCGAGGGCTACTTCCAGAGCTGGCGGCCTGCCCAATCGTAGTTTCCGCTTTCTGAGTGAGTGCAATTGCCGCCGACAACGGCATGCATCCACAGGGGTGCACGCCACTGTGCCAGCGGCACATCACTTGGTGTTGCGGATGGGCACTGTCTGCGTAGGGTCACTCGCGTCGCACGCCAACCATCAGCTGGAAGGGGTGGTCCGAAACCTGACGCTGGATCAGATGCTTGCTCCCATGAAGCGCACGCTGGTCTGTCTCTCGAGCAGTGACCGATCCCGGCGCACCGACGCCGCCGCTGTCCCTTCAAATGCGGACGCCCTGTGAGCAGTGTCCCACGCGTTCGTGTCAGCCCGGTGGGAGTCCGCTTCTGCTTCGAAGGCAAGCCGAGCCGCGCGCGCATTGAGCAATTCCAAATAGTTTTCAGATTTCATTTCGATAGCCCCTCGTCGACAGAGCCTTTCAAGAACTTGGGCGGGAAAACGGCACTCAAAACCAGGGACAAGCTTGTCGCCGTCGAACGCGATCCTCCGATCCGTGTCGTCCCAGTCTACTGCCCTGTTCCTGAAGGCGAGCAGGCAAAGCATCAGGCGACCGAACCTGCCCTCGGAGTAGTCGCGCAAAATAAAACTCCGGCGCAAATTCTTCGATGGCACGGATCCGGCCTCTCATGCAGCCAATCGCCTCCGAAAGCGTTGAGGCGCGATCGATTTCCCGCAGGTCCTCTTCGACCGCCGTATGCGACGCTCTGCAATAGCGTCCATATCTGAACGTCTGAAGAAACCACTCGAACGCAAGCTACTTGATCGCGGTCGACCAGGCGACGACGCAGCCGCGCGTGTTGCCACCACAACGCTCGTCGCGTAACCTGCCGGCACAAAAAAACAAGACGGGAGGATCACATGCGTCTCACAGCCATTGCCGCCGCGAGCGCGGCCGTCATCTTCGCCGCATCCGCACACGCGCAGCCGGTCGGGATCAGCACCAGCCCGCAGGGCACGCTGACTTACGCGGTCGGCGCTGCGGTCGCCAAGGTCCTTAACGAAGCCGGCGGCATCCAGGCCCGCGTGCAGCCCTCGAGCGGCACCGGCGCCGGCATCCCGCTGGTCGAATCAGGCGAGATCGACCTCGGCCTCGCCAACACACTCGAGCTCTATGATGCCTACAACGGCGTCGGCACTTTCGACGGGCGGCCGAACAAGAACCTGCGCACCATCGCGGTGGTGTTCCCGATCAAGGTCGGTCTGTTCGTCCGCAACGACTCGCCGATCAGGAGCATCAAAGACATGAAGGGGCACAGCGTCGCCTACGGCTTCACCAGCCAGGAGATCATCAAGAAGACGGTCGACGCGATGCTGGCGACCGACGGGCTGTCGATCAAGGACCTCAAGCCGGTGCTGGTGCCGAACCTGGTGCGCGGCGTGGACGAGCTGATCGGCGGGCGCGCCGACATCACCACTTTCGCGCTCGGCAGCGGCAAGGTGTCGGAAGCCGACGCCGCCGTCGGCATCCGCTTCGTCGCGCTGCCCAACACACCGGAGGCGCTGGCCGGGCTGAAGAAGGAGTTTCGCACGGCCTATATCGCGAAGGCCGAGCCCTCGCCGCGCTATGCCGGCGTGAAAGAACCGATCTACATCATGCAATATGACTACACGGTGTTCGCCAGCAGCAAGGTGAAGCCCGAGGTCGTCAAGAAGATCACGGACATCCTGGCGAACAACAAGGACGCGCTCGGCAAAGCGCATCCGCTGTTCAGTGGGATGGATGTGGCGCGGATGTACAACGACATCGACGTGCCCTATCACGACGGCGCCAAGACCTATTACGGCGAGAAGGGCATCAAGGAAACCAAGTAAGCCTGCGGATTGAGGCGGCAATCGCATGGCCGCAGCCCCGACGTCTCGCGGTGAGCGGCCGGCGTTTGCCGCCGAAGCTCTTCTGCGCGCGCTGGCCGACCACGGCGCCGACGATTTCTTCTGCAACCCCAGCACCGGCTTCCCGCCGGCGGTCGAGGCGTTCAGCCGCGCCAAGAAAACCAACACCAAGGTACCGAAGCCGGTCCTCGTGCCGCACGAGAATCTTGCGGTATCGATGGCGCACGGCGCCTACCCGATGACCGGCCGGCTACAGGCGGTGATGGTTCACGTCAATGTCGGCACCGCCAACACCGCCAACAGCAGCATTAACAACCTGATCAACGCGACGCGCGACCGCGTGCCTTCGATCCTCGCCGCAGGACGCACGCCGATCACCGAGAAGGGAACGCGGTGCTGACATGCCGCCACGTCTGCTCAACCCGATCATGTATGTGCTGCGCGCCGCCGTAGTGATCCTCGTAGTCGGCTGGATTCTCGACATTCCGGGGCGGCTGCAGATCGGCCTGTTTACCGAGCAGATCCTGGTCGCGGTGCTCGGCCTGTCGCTGGCCCTGACGTTCTTGACCTTCCCGCTGAGCTATGGCCGGACTGGCGAGGAGGCCGTCGCCGCGCGGGCGCTGGAGAAGACAGTCGCGGCCGTCGGCTGGATCGACGCCGTGCTCGCCGCAGCAGCGCTGATCTCATGCTTCTACGTCGCGATCCGCTATCCGGCGCTGATCGTCGAGTTGGTGACGCGGCCGTGGTACGGCATCCTGGTCGCCAGCGTGATCGTGCTGCTGGTGTTCGAGGCGAGCCGCCGCGTCACCGGGCTCGCGCTGCTCCTGATCGTGCTCGCGCTCTGTGCGCACGCGATGTTCAGCTATCTGCTGCCCGAGAGCTTCGCGGCGCGGCCGGTGTCGCTGAGCCGGCTTGTCGTCTATCTGGGCATCGACACCAATGCGCTGCTCGGCACCACGCTGCAGATCGCGGTGATCGTGGTCGTCCCCTTCATCATCATGGGCCAGGTGCTGGCGCGCTGCGGCGGCTCGGAGTTCTTCGCCGATCTCGCCGCCGCGCTGATGGGGCGCTTCCGCGGCGGCCCGGCGAAGATCGCCGTGGTCGGCTCGGCGTTCTTCGGCATGATCTCGGGCAGCGCGGTCGCCAACGTCGCGAGTGTCGGCACCATCACGATCCCGCTTATGAAGCGCGCCGGCTACCCCGGCAACGTTGCCGCCGGCGTCGAGGCGGTCGGGTCGACCGGTGGCCAGATCGCGCCGCCGGTGATGGGCGCGGCCGCCTTCTTGATGGCCGAGTATCTGCAAGTGCCCTACGCCGAGGTGATGCTGGCCGCGATAATTCCAGCGTTTCTTTACTATGCGGCGCTGTTCATTCAGGTCGATCTGGAGTCCGTGAAGCTTGGCGTGATGGGCGCGCCGCGCGACACGCTCCCGCCGCTCGGCAAGGTGCTGCGCGAGGGCTGGCACTTCGTGATCCCGTTCGCCGTGCTGGCGATCGGCCTGGTGTCGCTCAAGTGGGAGCCGGAATACGCCGCGCTGGTCGCGACCGCGCTGCTCGGCCTGCTGGCGATGACGGTGCCATACAGGGGCAAGCGCCTGTCGCTCCCCGGCGTGCTCGATGCGGTCGTGGCGGCCGGCGGCGCGGTCGTCGATATCATCGCCATCACGGCGATCGCCGGCATCCTGATCGGCGCGATGAGCATCACCGGCGTGGCGTTCTCGCTGACGCAACAGCTGCTGACCATCAGCGGCGGAAATATCGCGCTGCTGCTGGTCATCACCGCCTTCGCCGCGTTCCTGCTCGGCCTGCCGCTGCCGACCACCGGCGTCTACATCATCCTCGCGACGCTCGCCGCGCCGGCCCTGGTGCAGGCCGGCATCCCGCCGATGCAGGCGCATCTCTTCGTGCTGTTCAACGGTATCCTCGGCATGGTGACGCCGCCGGTCGCACTGGCCGCCTTCGCCGCGGCGACGATCGCGCGCTCCGATCAATGGCAGACCGGATGGACCGCAATGCGGATCGGCTGGTGCGCCTATTTCCTGCCGTTCATGTTCGTCTATACCCCGGCGTTGGTGATGAACGACGCGCCGCTGACGATCGTCCTGCATCTTGCGCTGTCGCTGCTCGGCATCTTCATCGCCACGATCGCGGTGGTGGGCCATTGGTTCGCGCCGGTGCCGTGGCTCTTCCGCGCCGCTTACGCGGTGATCGGCCTGTCGCTGCTGGTCCAGCCGAGGATGTTCGACGGCGCGTGGTGGGTGATCGGCCTCGGCGCGATCCTTGCCATGATTGCGATCGGTCGCGAATGGATGCGCGGCAAGAAACAGCGCACAGCCACCGCGTAAGACTTACTTTCAGTTGAGAGAACGATGCGGATCGACGCGTTCACCCGTTTCATGCAGGCCAAGTTTTACGAGAAGCTGGCCGAAAGCCGCTGGCGACATCGACAAATGGATGCGCTCGATCCCCGCTATCTACGACCTCGACCATCGCCGCAAGTTGGTCGAGAGCTTTCCGGACTACGCGCAAATCCTCTCCTATCCGACAGCAGTCCCTTCAAATGCGGACATCCAATGTGGAGTGTCGAAAGGCGTCCGCCGAGCCTGCCTTGAATTCCGCTTCTGTATACCCAGGTCGATGAACCAGGGGTCACAATCGGAGTCGGAGGACAAGGGGCGTAGACGGGCGCCGTGATCTGAAAGCTTCCGTCAGCCGGCAAACGCTACGTGCCAGTTTCCTCCGTGCTGGTTCCAGGGCACAAGCGATCAGTTGATGCGCTCTAGGCGTATCGGCAGCCCGTCGCGGGGCTTGGGGATCGGCCACATCTGCCAGCGCGGACTGTAGCCGGGCTCAACGCTGACGCGCGTGGTCGTCAGCAGATGGTAGAAGAAGCACTTCGCCTGCATATAGGCGAAGTGCAGCCCCAGGCACATGTGCGCGCCGCCGCTGTAGGGCACCCACGCGTACTTGTGCCGGCGTTGCACGGCCTCGACGGTAAACCGCATCGGGTCGAACTTCTCGGGCTCGGGCCAGATCTCCGGCATGCGATGCGTGAAGATGACGTTGACCGAGACGCGCGTGCCGGCCGGAATGTGATGTCCCTTGAACTGGAAATCGCGCACGGCCTGCCGCGGGATGGAGGGCACGGGCGGATTGATGCGCATCGCCTCCTTGAAGGCCATCTCGGTGAGCTCGAGCTCGCAGAGCCGCTCGTAGGGCAGCGGCGCGCCTGTCGGCAGGTTGAGCCCGCGCATTTCCACGCGCAGCTTGTCCTGCCACTCCGGATTTTTCGCCAGCATGTACACGAGCGAGGTGACCGATGAGGTCAGCGTGTCGTGAGCAGCCAGCATAAGGAAGCTCATGTGGTCGGCGATCTCCTGGCTGGAGAGCAGGGAGCCGTCCTCCTTGGTCGCGCGGCACAGCTCGGAGAACAGGTCCGTCGCCTGGCCATGCCGGCGTTTCGGGATCTCGCTGGCGAAGAAGTCCACGATCACCTTGCGCCCTCTCACGCCTCGCCACATCGCCGTGCCGGGGACGGCCGAACGCACGAGGCCGATCGAGGCCGCGAGCATGTCAACGAAGGCGCGATAGATGGTGTCCGCCTGGGGACCCAGCTCGATGCCGAGAAACGAGGTGGAGGCGAGATCGAGGGTGAGCTGCTTGATGGCGGGGTAGAACCGCAGATCGGTGGCGCCACCCTGCCCGTCACCTGTCAGATGCCATTCGGCGATGCGGCGGGCGATGCCGTCATGGAGCGCGCCGAGGTAGGCCTTCATCGGGGCGGGCTTGAAGGCGATGCCGAGCGCCTTGCGGTGCAGGCGGTGCTCGTCGAAGTCCATCAGCATCAGCCCACGCGGGAAAACCTGGTCGAGAATTGTGCCCCAGCCGCCAGCGGAGGAGAAATTCCTCTCACGGTCGAAGAGAACCAGCTCGTTAGCTTCGGGGCCGAGCAAGGAGACGCTGCGAAACCCAAACACGCGGCTGCGGAACACGGGGCCGTGCTTCGCATGCATGGCTTCGACGGCACCGACGGGATCCCGCAGCACGGTCAAGGTGTTGCCGACGATCGGCCAGCCGTCGTCGCCGGGGATGTGCTCCAGCGGGTTCTCCATGCGGAACAACTTCGCTCTTGTTGGCCGCGAGTGACCGGTTGCAAGCATGGTCGGCTCCACTTGCGCAATCTCTGACTGCCACAGCGTATACTTCATCTGTGCCGAACGCGCCGGCAGAATAGCTCCACAAGCGATGACGTCGCGGTCCGTTTCGGCAGCTCAAAGTCGATAGCTTCCGTCAGGTGGCCTGTCTCGACGTGCCATGAGCAGACCTGTTGTGGCTTAGGCATTGGGGCGTCGCAACGCTCAATTGATCGCCGGTTCGCCGACCGGCCTGCCGAAGCTCGTCTCCAGGAAGTCGAAGTCGCAGCCTTCGTTGGCCTGCTTGATGTGGCGCGAGAACATCCAGCCATAGCCGCGCTCGTAGCGGGGTTCGGGCTGGCGCCAGGCAGCGCGGCGGCGCGCAAGCTCGGCCTCGGAAACCTCGAGCGTGATACCGCCGGCCGCCACGTCGATCGAGATGACGTCGCCGGTCCGCACCAGCCCCAGCGGACCGCCCACGTCGCTTTCGGGCGCCACGTGCAGGATGCAGGCGCCGTAGCTCGTCCCCGACATGCGCGCGTCGGAGATGCGCACCATGTCGCGCACGCCTTGCTTCACGAGCTTGGTCGGGATCGGCAGCATGCCCCACTCGGGCATCCCCGGGCCGCCTTTCGGTCCGGCGTTTCTCAGCACCAGCACGTGATCGGCGGTGACCTCGAGATCCTCGCGATCGATGTTGGCCTTGAGTTGCTCGTAGGTGTCGAACACCAGGGCGGGGCCGGAGTGCCTGAGGAAGCGCGGTTCGCAGGCGGAGGGCTTGATGACGCAGCCGTCGGGCGCCAGGTTGCCCTTGAGCAGCGCAAGGGCGCCCTCCTGGTAGATTGCGTTGTCGAGCGGTCGGATCACGTCATCGTTGTAGACGGTCGCGCCCTCCAGGCTCTCCCCCCACGTCTTGCCGCTGGCGTTGATCTGCGCCAGATCGAGGTGCGAGGTGAGGCGCGACATCAGGCCCAGCAGCCCGCCCGCATAGTAGAAGTCCTCCATGAGGTAGGTGTCGCCCGACGGCCGGATGTTGGCGATCACGGGGATCCTGCGGCTGGCCGCGTCTTGGTCGTGATGCTGCCCGGCGTCAGGTCTCCCCACACCATATCGACGATTCGCCGACCTGCCGCCGAGCACATGCGCGTGTGGTTGCTGTCCGCCGCCGGGATCGATGAGGTGCCGGGCAGGCACATGCCGAGCACGTCAACCAGCGCCGTCATGGTCGCCGCCGTGCCCATGGTCATGCACACGCCGTAGGACCGCGCGATGCCGGTCTGCATCTCGTCCCAGTCCTTGGTCGAGATGCGGCCGGCGCGGCGCTCGTCCCAGTACTTCCACACGTCCGAGCCCGAGCCCAGGGGCTTGCCGTGCCAGTTGCCGCGCAGCATGGGGCCCGCCGGCAGGAATATCGCCGGCACGCCCGCACTCGTCGCCTCGAGGATGAGACCCGGGGTGGTCTTGTCGCATCCCCCCATCAGAACCACGCCGTCGACGGGTTGAGAGCGGATCAGCTCCTCCGTCTCCATGGCGAGGAAGTTGCGGTAGAGCATGGTGGTTGGCTTCACCGTGCTCTCGCTGAGCGAGATTGCCGGCAGCTCGACAGGGAAGCCGCCGCCCTGGAGCACGCCTCGCTTCACGTCCTCCACGCGATGCTTGAAATGCGCATGGCACTGGGCGAAGCCCGACCACGTGTTGATGATGCCGATGATCGGCTTGCCCTGGAACTCCTCGGCCGCATAGCCGATCTGGTTCATGCGCGAGCGATGCCCGAAGGACCGGAGGTCATCGGCGGCGAACCAGCGGGCCGAGCGCAGGCTGCCGGCGGTCTTGCGAGCACGCATCGCAGGGCCTCTTCCCTATCTCACGGCAACGAAGTGACGCCGCACGCCCGGTTCGGCCCGTTTGCGGTCGGTGCTTTGCTCGAGATTTGCGTGCGGCATGAGCTACCTCCTCGTTGTTGTATCGCGCGGCTGTTCACGGGACCCGCGACCAGAAATCGTGCAGTCCGCCCGCTCGTCCCATGATGGGGTCCGTGCTCGGGATGGGCAGTCGCGCCATGGCGCTGAGCTCCGCAGCCGGCAATGCGTCGCGCCGCAAATCCCATACCCACCCCGGCGGATAGGCTCCCACAACGAGAAAGTCTGCGCTGGCGGCAAGCCGGCAGTGTCCTGTGCCGGCCGGCAGCAGCACGCAGTCGCCCGCGGCTACCTCGACGGGTGCGCCATTGGGTCCGCCGAGCAGCACGCGGCCGCTTCCGCGTGCGATGCCCAGCACTTCATGGGCGGTGGAGTGGTAGTGATGGAAGGCATAGATGCCGTTGCGCCACTGCGGCGGCCAGCCGTTCTCGTCGAATAGAGCTTCGCAGGCCGCCGCGCGGTCACGCGCATCCGGGATACCCTGCCGGTAGAGCAGCGCCGGCAGCCGCTGGTTGTTGGGCACCCAGCCGTCGGCTGCGAACCACAGCGCCGTTACGGCTGCGTCGGGGTCCTCCTGGGTGCGTGCGAGAGAGCTCACGGGTACGCCGAGCCTTCTTCAAGCGGGCCACGCCTGGCCGCCGCCATCCACGCGGATGACCTGGCCGGATACGAAAGCCCCCATGGGGCCTGCGAAGAACTCAACCACGCGCGCCACTTCATCGACGGTGGCGATGCGGTCGAGCGTACCGCCTTCGGCCATCCGGACCGGATCGACCATCCGCGTCGCCAGGAAGCGCTCCGTGCGCGTGTCGCCAGGCGCGATGCAGTTGACCGTCACGTCGTAGGGCCGCATCTGGTCGGCGAGACAGCGCGTGAAGTGCATGGCGCCGGCCTTGGCGGTGGCATAGATCGATGCATTGGTGCGCCCCTTGAAGGCGGCGACGGAGCCGATGGTGATGATACGGCCACTGCGGAGCTGCATCATGTCGCGCGCTACGCGCTGGCAGACGAAGATGGTGCTCAGCAGGTTGCGGTCGATGACCGCGCGCACGTCCTCCGCCTTGATATGTACCACGTCATTGGGATCGGGCTTGCCGCCTTGAGCCGCGATGTCGCCGCCCGCGTTGTGCACCACGAAGTCAATGGGTCCGAGCCGTGCGGAAGCCTCCCTGACGACGCGGTCGACCTCCTCCGGCCTTGTCAGGTCGCCCAGAACCTTGACCGTCCCGACGCGGTGAGTCTCCGCGATCTCCCGCGCGACATCGCTGAGCGTATGCGTGCCGCCATACTCGGATGGGCCCTGCTCGCGCATGCCGTGCACCGCGATGTTGCAGCCGAGCGACGCCAAATGCTCGGCAAAGGCGCGACCCAAGCCGCGCCCGGCCCCGGTTACCAGGGCCACCTTTCCCTCCAGCAGACGCTTGGACATCCGACGTCCTTTCACGGGGCCAGCCTCACCGCCTAATCCTGCGCTAGCGTGAGGCCGACGGCGATGCTTTGCGCAAGGCACATCGGCGCCACCATCGTGCGCAGCGCGGCTTCCGGCATGTCGGGGATCTCGAACACCACCTTGGCGCCTTCGACAATCGGGCTGATCAGGCTGTCGGTGATCGACACGGCGGGCAATCCACGCGCCACGAGCTCGGGAAAGATCCGGGCGGTGTCGCGATTGTAGCTCTTGAAACTGATGGCAACCAGCACGTCCCTGGGCGTAGCCGCCACGGCCTGCTCCTCAAGCGCGCTGCCCAAGCCATCGAGCAGAGCGACCCGGCGGCCGAGCTTGCGCAGCACATAGGTGAGATGCGAAGCTACAGGGAACGAGCCGCCGAGGCCCAGCACGAAGATCGTCTCCGCCCCGCCTATGAGGGAGATGGCGCGCGCCAGATCCTTCTCGCGAATGCCCTGCTGCAGGCTTTCCAGCGAGACCAAACCTTCCGAGGCAAAGCGAACCAAGACGCTGTGCGGCGTGCTCGTGTCCCGGAAGCGGCCGTCGCGCCGCAGGCCCGCGATGCGCTCCTTGTAGGTCGGCGCGACGCTGGCGACGAGGCGTGAGCGAAACACCTGCTGGACCTCGGTGAAGCCGCCAAAGCCCAGCGCGTTGGCGAAGCGAACCACCGCGGAAGGCTGCACCCTGGCCCGGCTAGCGATCTCGGCAACCGTGCCCAATGCCATCTCCGTCGGGTGCTCGAGAGCGAACTCGGCGATCACCTTGAGCCGATCGGGGAATTCCGGATGCCGGCGCGCGATCTCGGCGCGCAGCGCTTCATAGGGGTCAACACCGACTTTCGCCGAAGATCGTTTGTCCATTCCCTGCACGTCTTGCCCCTGATTTGCGCCCGGATCACGTATGGCTCATTTATTCCACTTAACACACATTATAGAATGTGAATTCTATGATCAACATCTGGCTGGCCCGCCATGCACGGGCTGCCCAAATCAAAAGGAGGAGACGATGAAGAAGCAGCGCTTCAATGCCTGAGGAGTATCCCGTCACACCATAGTCAAGGGCGGTCTGACGCTCGCTGCCGCGAGCGGGGTTGGCACCTTCCTCGGTCCGTGGCAGCACAATCGGGTGTGGGCACAGGGCGCCAAGCCGATCAAGCTGGGGCTCACCTGCGATGCCAGCGGCCAGTACGGCAACAGCGGCCAGGACGACGTTCGCGGCATCCGCCTCGCCATCGACGAGTTCAACGCCAAGGGCGGCGTGCTTGGGCGCACAAGGTCGAGTGGATCACAGCGGATACGGAGACCAATCCGGCGACCGGCACGCGCGTGGCTGAGCGCTTCATCGCCCAGGAGCAGTGCGCGTTCCTGATCGGCGCGGTGCATTCCGGCGTCGCCAACGCCATCACGCAGGTCGCGAGCAAGTACGGCACCATCTACCTCAACACCAACTCCTCCGCGCCGAGCGAGGCGGGCGAGAACTGCTCGCGCGTCAAGTTCGTGTGGGACGGCAACGGCACCAACTTCTCCAAGGCGTCAGTGCAGAACGCGGTGGAGAAGGTCGGCAAGCGCTGGCTGCTCCTCACCTGCGTGCGACCGCGCCGGCGGTCGAGCCATAGAGACGGCGCCCTCTCCGCCATCGGCGCCCAGGAGCCGTCCGGCCAGGTAGCGATTAGCCGGAGGCCGCGGGCCGCTCGTCGTCCCAGACCTTGTCCGGCATCGGCAGGCCCGCGAAGGTCTCCTGCCCGATCGGCCTGTCGGGGGCGATGCCCAGCAGGCCGAGCACCATCATGATCTGGCGCACGTGCTGGCCCGAGTGCCACGTCGTTCGCTCCAGGAACTCGTGGAGGGTCACGTCGCCATAATAGACGCGGGCCTTGCGCCCGAAATCGGCGGCCTGACCGGGGCCGCTCCACCAGGCTTCGAAGCGCCCCAGCACGCCCGCGCCGTAGGCCTGGACCTCGGCCTTGCCGTCCTTGCCCGGCGGCGGCACGCGCCCATACGCCCCCTCGATGAGCGGCAGGCCGTCGACCTCGTGCTCCAGGAAGGCATCGGCGATGTTGAAGGTGTGGTAGGCCAGCTGGGCGTAGCTGCGCGGCCGGTGCGGCAGCATCCGGCCGAGCGTGTCGTCGGGAATCTGCGCGAACAGCCGCTGTGCCGCCTGCTGGATGGTCACCAGCCGCGCCGCCAGCTGGTCTGGCGGCAGTATCTGCGCCCCGCCCCAGGGGATGCCGGCGACGCGCGCCACGTCGCGCAGCACCTGGCCGTTGGCCCAGTCGCTGCCGCGCCGCACGATCGGCACCGAGCGCACGCCCAGCGCCGCCAGCTCGGCGAAGGCGTCCTTGTCCTCCAGCACGTTGACGGACACGAACGGCACGCCGTGCTTGGCGAGGAACTCCTTCATCCTGAGGCAGCTGGTGCACCCAGGCTGCCAGTAGGCCTTGATGGCGGGACCGTCTGCAGACGCGTGTGTCATGGCATGCTCCTTGGGCACGCGCACAGGTCGGCGCCACCTTCGCGGCCGCAGCGTGGCGGCCATGCCGGCATGAGATGGCCTCGTCGCCTGTGCTAGCTTGAAGCCATGAGCACACCACGAATCAACCGGTGCATCAATGCGCCTCGCGCGGCGCTGTTGCTAGCGCGGCGCAGGGCTGCGGAAGGTCCCTTACGGGCGCCGTGCGCGCAGGTGCAGGAACAAGGGTAACCGCTGCCAACGGTGGCCCCGGCCCGATTTCACCGCGTGGTCCGGCACCCGCGGCTCGCGCAGGGTCTCCACGATCATCCCGGCGTCCTCCAGTGCCAGAAAATAGCTCTCGATGGGCCGATGCCGGCTGTGAAAGGTCATCGCCAGCCCATCGCGCTCGATCGCGTCGGCGTAGTCGAACGCGCCAAGATAGTCCCCCTTGATGACGAACGGCGCGTCGGCGGCCTCTGACTCGAAGCGCCCGGCGGAATTGATCGGATGAACGATCGCCATGCAGAGCCGGCCCCCTGGCTCGAGTACGCGCGCGATTTCCTGCACGGCGGCGGGCATGTCGTTCATGTCGTGAAGCGACATGAAGGCAATCGCCAGGTCGACGCTTGCGTCATCCAGGGGAAGGACGGCGGCATCAGCCAAGCGGATGTCCATGACCGGATCGGCGGCTCGGGCCGCAGCGACGAGCGAGGGCGACGCGTCGATGCCGACGACACGGTGCCCAAGCGCCTTCAAATGCCGCGTCAGCCGCCCCTCGCCGCAGCCGATGTCCACCGTCCGCCGGCCCGGAGGCGGCACGATCTTCAGGAATTGGTCGCGATGAAAGCGCCAGTAGCTGTCATGCCCAGGCGCCCGCGCCCACGCAATCCACTCGGCGGCCCGCGCCTCCCAGCGGTCACTGAGGTCCATGGGTCCATCCTTGGCATCTGGTGGGACGCGGAGCAATGCGCAGTCACCCGCCCTGTCAAGCGCCAAGCCTTCGAAGGTGGCTGCGGACACTACGCAAACTTCGACTTGCCTACCCCACCCGCTCCCGCGCCAGCGCCGCCCCCTTCGCCAGCGCCGCCAGCTTCGCGTAGGCCACGTCGCGACGCATCGGCGCCATGCCGCAGTTGGTGCAGAGCTGGATGCGGGCGGCCGACACGTGCTTCGATGCCTCGGCGGCGACGGCGGCGACCTCCTCGGGGGTCTCGATCGTGTCGCTCGCCACGTCGATGGCGCCCACCAGCACGTCCTTGCCCTCAAGCAGGCCGATCAGGCTGATCGGCACCCTGGAGTGCATGCACTCGAGCGACACTTGGCGGATGCTGCTCCTGGCGATGGCGGGAAAGATCGCCTCGTACTGGCGCCACTCGCCGCCCAGGCTCGCCTTCCAGTCCACGTTGGCCTTGATGCCGTAGCCGTAGCAGATGTGGACCGCGGTGGTGCACTTGAGGCCCTGGGCGGCGCGCTCCAGGGCGGCGATGCCCCAGTCGGTCACCTCGCCCATGAACACGTTGAACGCCGGCTCGTCGAACTGGACCACGTCCACGCCGTCCTTCTCCAGGGCCAGCGCCTCCGCATTCAGCAGCTCGGCGAAGGCGAAGGCCATCTTCACCTTGTCGCCGTAGTGGCGGTCGGCGATGGTGTCGGCGATGGTCATGGGGCCGGGCAGGGTGAACTTCAGCCGGCGCTTCGTATGCGCGCGGGCGGCCTGCGCCTCGAAGGCATGCACCCGGCCCTTCAGCCGCACCGGCGCCACCACCTGCGGCACCATCGCCTTATAGCGGTCGGCGCGGATACCCATCTCCACCTTGTGGGCGAAGTCGATGCCCTCCACCCGCTCCAGGAACCCGTGCACGAAGTGCTGGCGCGCCTGCTCGCCATCGCTGACGATGTCGATGCCGGCGTCCTCCTGCTCTTTCAGCGCCAGCAGCGTGGCGTCGCGCTTGCCCGCCTCCAGCTCGGCGCCTTGCAGACGCCAGGGCGCCCACAGCCGGTCGGGCTCCGCGAGCCAGCTGGGCTTCGGCAGGCTGCCGGCGACGGTGGTCTCGAACATGGGCGTCTCCCGTTGATTTTCGGCAGTCGGGCGTCGGGTGTCGGGCGTCGTAAGAAGAAAGCGAAGACGTTGGGCTTCCCGACTGCCGACGCCCGACTGCCGCATACTCTACCGCCAGAACGCCCGCGTGGCGATGCGGGCGCCCTCGGCCAGCGCGGCCAGCTTCGCCCACACCACGTCCGGGTCCACGGCGGCCTGGCCCACCCAGGTGCCGTAGCCGCAGTCGCTGCCGGCGATGACGTTCTCCCGGCCCACCAGGTTGGCATAGCGGGCGATGCGCTGGGCGATCAGCTCCGGGTGCTCGATGAAGTTCGACTTCGACTCGATGACGCCGGGGATCAGCACCTTGCCCTCGGGCAGCTTCACCCGCTCGAACAGTTGCCATTCGTGGGCGTGACGCGGATTGGCGGCCTCCAGAGAGATGGTCCGCGGCTTGGCCAGGAGCACGATGTCCACGATGTCGGCCAGCGGCACATCGCAGTGGTGCGGCCCCTCGTAGTTGCCCCAGCACAGGTGCATGCGCAGCTGCTCGGCCGGAATGTTGCGGAGCGCATGATTCAGCGCATCCACGTGCTGGCGGGCACGCTTGCGGAACTCCTCCAGGCTGAGATCCGCGTACTGGATGTGTCGGCCCATGGCGAGGTCGGGGCAGTCGATCTGCAGCACGAAACCGGCCCCGGCCACGGCCTCGTACTCGGCCCGCATGGCCTCGCCGATGGCGGCAAGGTAGGTCTCGTGGTCCTTGTAGTAGTCGTTGCGGAAGAACAGCGAGACCACGCCCGGCGAGGCCGCGCTCATGAACGCCTGCTCGGGGGGCCGGCTGCCGACGGCGGCCTTGAGGCTCGCCACGTCGTCCTCGGCGGCGGCGGGGGCGCGGACGGCTATGGGCGCGTTGCAGGCGGGCGTCTTGCGGCGCGAGCGGCCGGGGTCGCCGAACACGCGCTCCTGCAGTTTGGGGAACGCCGCCAGGTCCTGGTAGACGAAGGTGTTGCCGGTGCCGCCGAAGCCGTCGAGCCGGTCCTTGATGTAGGTGGCATAGCTGGGCTTCGACATCTCCCCGTCGTTGACGAGGTCGATGCCGGCTGCCACCTGCTTCTCCACCACCTCCGCTACCGCCGCCCGCACCCTGGCCGCCAGCCCGGCGCGGTCCACCGGCACGCCGCCCTCCTTGGCGTACATCATCCGCACCAGGTCGTCCGGCCGCGGCAGGCTTCCCGTATGGGTGGTGAGAAACCGCTCCGTGCTGCGTTTCATGGCGACCTCGTTGAGTTTCGATTTCCGCCGACAGGCATGGGGCAGACGCGCTGGGGCCGGCGCCTACCCGATACGCCCGCCCAGCTCGTCCTCGATATGGATGCGCACGATCTCCTCGAAGCTGGCGTCGGGCTCGAACCCCAGCGCCAGGGCGCGCTTCGCATCGAACCTGCGTGGCCAGCCGGCCACGATCCTCTCCACGAACGGGTCGGGCTCGCGCCGGATGCGGGCGACCACCGCATCGCCGGCCACCTTGCGGAGCGCGGCGATCTGCTCGGCCACCGTCACGGCCAGACCCGGCATGGTCAGCGCCCGGCGCGGCCCCACGGCGCCTGTATCCAGCGTGGCGGCGTGGCGCATGAACGCCACCGCTGCACGCGGCGAGGCGTGCCAGTGCATGACGCTGTCGGCCACCGGCAGCACCGCCTCCTTGCCGGCCAGGGGCTCGCGGATGATGTTGGAGAAGAACCCGGAGGCCGCCTTGTTGGGCGTGCCCGGCCGGACGCAGATGGTGGGCAGCCGCAGGCTCAGCCCGTCGAGGAAGCCCTTGCGGGTGTAGTCGGAGACCAGCAGCTCGCAGATCGCCTTCTGCGTCCCGTAGGACGTAAGGGGCGTGGAGAAGAACTCGTCGCCGATGGCCTCGGGAAACGGCGCGCCAAACACCGCGATGGAGCTGGCGAACACAAAGCGTGGCACGTAGCCGGTGATGCGCACCGCCTCCAGCAGCGAGCGCGTGCCGTCAAGGTTGATGCGGTAGCCTTTGTCGAAGTCCTGCTCCGCCTCGCCCGACACGATGGCCGCCAGGTGGAAGATGACATCGGGCCGGTCAGCGACGAGCCGGCCCGCCTCGCCCGCCGCCGGCAGGTCGCCCGTCATCACCCGCACCGGCACCTTGGCACTGGCCGGCACCGCCGGCTCCACCACGTCGTAGAGCGCCATGCTCGATACCGCGCGGCCGCCCAGCTCGCCGTCACGCGCCAGCCGCTCGGCCAGCTTGCGGCCGACCATGCCGGCCCCGCCGATGATGAGAATGTTCATTGGGCGTCTCCCTCCATTAGCATCGTAGGGTGCAATAAGCGAAGCGTATTGCACCGATGGACCTCTCCACACGCGAGCCGTCGGGTGAGGGCGCATCGGTGCAATACGGGCATCGCCCTATTGCACCCTACGTTCCGCTCAGTGTCACGCCGCAGGCGGCGGTCCATTTCAAGCCTTCCAACGTTCCCTTCCGGGGCCGGTACTCGCATCCGACCCAGCCCGTGAAACCGGTCTTGTCAATGCACCGGAACAGATACGCGTAGTTCATCTCGCCGTCGTCGGGCTCGCCGCGGTCCGGTGGGCTCGCGATCTGGTAGTGGCCGGCGATGGGCGCGAATTCCTCGATGGCCCGCGCCACGTCGCCCTGCTCGATCTGGCGGTGATAGAGGTCGAATTGCAGCCGCAGGTTCGGCTCGCCCACCTCGGCGATGACATCCCGCGCCTGCTCCGTCCTGTTGAGCAAGAAGCCCGGCATGTCGCGCCGGTTGATCGGCTCGATCAGCACCTCGACGCCAGCTGCCGCCGCGGCCTTGGCCGCCCGCTTGAGATTGGCGACATAGGTGGCGTGCTGCGCACCGTGCTGGGTGAGCCCGGCAAGCAAATGCATGCGCCGCGCCCCGGTGGCATCGGCATACCGGAGCGCCGTCTCGAACGCCGCCCGGAACTCGCTCTCCCGGCCCGCCAGCGCGGTGAGCCCCCGCTCGCCCGCCGCCGCGTTGCCCGACGGCATGTTGAGCAGGGCAAGCGTCAGCCCGCTGGCCTTGAGCCGCGCCGCCACCTCCCCGGCCGTGGCCTCATAGAGATTGGTGGACTCCACCGCCGCGAACCCCGCCTTCGCCGCCGCATCGAAGCGGTCGAGCAGCGGCAGCTCGGTGAAGAGGAAGTTCAGGTTGGCGGCAAACTTCGGCATAGAGCCATCCGCCTCACAGCGTAAACCCACCGTCCGCCACTATGGCCGTCCCCGTCGTAAAGGCAGATTCGTCCGCCGCCAGATACACCGCCAGCGCGGCCATCTCCTCGGCCGTGCCGAGGCGGCCCATCGGCTGGCGCTCGATGAACATGCGACGCGCCTTCTCGGTGCCGCCCACGTGGCGGCCGAGCGCCTCGATGCGGCCGTCGAGCGAGGGCGACTGGATGGTGCCGGGGCAGATGCAGTTGCAGCGGATGCCTTTGGCGATGAAGTCGATGGCCACCGCCTTGGTGAGGCCGATGATAGCGGCCTTGGTGGCGCCGTAGACATAGCGATTGGGCGCCGCCCGCACCGAGCTCACCGTCGAGGCGACGTTGACAATGGAGCCGCCGCCCTTGGCCAGCATGCCCGGCAGGAACGCCTTGATGGTGCGGTGCATGGTCTTGACGTTGAGGTCGAAGGAGAAGTCCCAGTCCTCCTCCGAGCAGTCGAGCACCGTGCCGTGGTGCACGAAGCCCGCCGCGTTGAAGAGCACATCTACCGGCCCCAGCCGCTTCGCCTCCGCCTCCACGGCCCTGGCATCGCGCGCATCGAGCTTCACGCACTCGGCCACACCGGCCGCCTTCAGATCGGCAAACGCCGCCTCGTTGATGTCGCTCGCCACCACCGTAGCGCCCTCGCGCGCGAACGCGACAGCCGTCGCCCGTCCAATTCCGGCGCCGGACGCTGTGCAGAATGCGAGCTTACCCTTGAGGCGGTCGACCATGTGCTCCTCCCGTTTCAGGCTTCAGGTTGCAGGGATTTGGGGATCTGGCAGAGCGCCGTTCCCGTGATCCCTGCAACCCGATCCCGTGTCCCTAATCCCTACCGTTGCGAGCCACGGGCTCGCAAGGCTGGAGCGCGACCCTGGCCGATTGCGGCTGACTCAAGGCACCTGTGTGCCCTTGAACAGGTGAACAGTGCCCATCCACAAAAGAAAATGTGACGCGCGCACCACATCCTGCGCAGACTATCTATTCTCCTATGTTGTGGCAGCGTGGGGCCCGAGCCCAGGGGAGAGTCGTCGGGCTCGAAGCGGCGAAGATGTGGCCCCGCGCGGCGACAGTCGTTGACGGAGGAGAGAGGGAGCATGCCTCACTATTACGGGGTGCTCGGCATCGCCACGGATGCCGACAGCGTCCAGGTCAAGACGGCCTTCCGGAGCCTGGCGAAGACCTGCCATCCCGACCTGCGGGGCGGCGACGGGGAGCATTTCCGCGAGATCATCCTCGCCTATGAGACCCTGGCCGACCCGGCGAGGCGCGCCGCCTACGATGCGCTGTGCGCCCAGGCGCGGGCAGGCGCCCGGCGCCAACTCGCCACGGCCGTCGCGACCATGGCGGCCTCGTTTGCCCTGACCGTGGGGTCGGGCGTGGCGGTCGCCGGCTGGCTGCTGGGGGCTTAGCAGGGTCCGGCGATGACGGGGGAAGAGGCAGCCTCCGAGACGCGAGTCTGACAGCTCTGCGGCGCCGCCATGGCCTCGCGAGCCGGCTGCCAGTGTGTGCCGAGGGGTCTCGTGCGGCCGCTCGGCGAGCGGCGGGTTGAGCCGATCGTTGTTGTCCGCAGGACACATCTGCGCCTCAACGATTGGACGCGCCCGCGAGCGCCACCACCAGGGCCATCTTCTCGCTGAGACAGACCCGGGGAACGCAATCGCCCCCCAAACGCTATGCAACTTGGCTGGCGGGGCATGCTTGGTGGGTGGCAAAAATGAAGAGGGAGTTTGCGATGATCAAGCGATTCGTTGCGAGGCCCAGGCAGCAGCGGGCGACAGCTGCCGTCGGGTCCGATGTGGGCTCGGCGGTGTGGATGACGGTAGGCCGCCGGCTGCAGCGCCGGCGCACCGGGCGCGGCTACAGCGTCGATCGCGTCGCGCACTGGGCGGCAATACCGGCGGAGACCTACGAGAGCTACGAGAGAGGCGAGCCGATCCCGGCCGCCCTGCTGGCGCAGATCGCCGATCTGTTCGAGGTCCCCCTGGTGTGGTTCTTCCAGGGCATCGGGGAGGACGACTCCCACGATGACGGGACGGACCGGGAGGACGATGGGGAGCGCAAGGCGGGGCCCGCGATCTACCAGGTCGCCACGATCGAGCACCGCATCGCCGCCCTGGTCGAGTCGTTCCGCAAGTTAGACTTCGAGGGGCAGCAGCACCTGCTCGCGATCTCCAGGGAGCTCTCCCGCGCCGCGCGGGAGTGATGTCGGCTCTCGCAGGCCGGGCACGCTGCCGAAGGCGGCAACCCCGCCTGGCCGGGGGGCGGTCTCGTCCGCCGGCGTCGAGTCAGGAGGTCTTGGCCGCGGCGACCGCGCGCATCACGTACCGCCCCGAGGCGGCCCAGTAGACCAAGCCGCCGACGATGCCGGCGACCAGGAAGGCGATGAGCGCGTAGGCCTCGAAGATGCCGGGACCGCCGCGCGACTCGGACGCGTGCTGCAGGAGGAAGCCGGCGAAGGCCGTACCCAAGCCGGCGAACACATAGAAGGGCCAGCCGGCGAGCCTCTGGGTCTCGGCGTAGAACACGCCGGCCAGCCCCGGCAGCGCCGCCGACAAGGCCACCCAGGGGGTGATCACCAGGGCGAAATAGCCCGCCTCCGACAGGCGTGCGCCGTTGATGTCGGTGCTCAGGCTCGCGGTGTCGGCGGGGGCGTAGACGAACAGCACGAGCGTCGCCGCCGCGGCGAAGCTCGCCAGGGCGAACCCCGTCAGTACCCGTACGACACGCAGGAGCATGGTGATCCGACCCAAGGGTTTGCCAGCGGCGCAGATCTCTATGTTGCGTCTATAGGCACCCGTGCCGCCGGGCTCAATGGGGATTTCGCGGGCCTTGGGCTCTGCCGTGTTCAACATATCGGGCAAGGCGGCCCGATTGAGCGGATTTCCCGGTCAAAATCGTGTACGAGCGGTCGAACCGCCGTGGCCGACTATCCGACCGCTTCCTCGATGCTGCCCGGCGACCCGCGGTCGCGCGCGGCGAGCTTCAAGCTGGCCGACTTGAGCTGGCCGCAGGCGGCCATGATGTCCCGGCCGCGCGGGGTGCGCACGGGGCTCGCATAGCCCGCTTTGTTGACGATCTCGGCGAAGCGCTCGATCTGCTCCCAGTCGGCGCACTCGTAAGTGGTGCCAGGCCAGGGGTTGAACGGGATCAGGTTGATCTTGGCCGGGATGCCGCCCAGCAGCCGCACCAGGGCCTTGGCCTCAGCCAGGCTGTCGTTCACGCCCTTCAGCATCACGTACTCGAAGGTGATGCGTCGGGCGTTGGAGAGGCCCGGATAGGCGCGGCAGGCCGCCAGCAGCTCGGCAATCGGATACTTGCGGTTGATGGGCACCAGCTTGTTGCGCAACTCGTCGTCGGTGGCGTGCAGCGAGATGGCCAGCATGGTGCCGGCCTCACCGCCCCAGCGCGGGATCTCCGGCACCACGCCGCTGGTGGAGAGCGTGATGCGGCGCTTCGAGAAGGCGAGGCCGGCACTGTCGGCGGCTACGCCCATTGCCTGGCGGACGTTGTCGAAGTTGTAAAGCGGCTCGCCCATGCCCATCAGCACGACGTTGGTGATCTTGCGCTCGCCCGCCGGCATGAGGCGGCCGTCCTGCGGGGGGGCCGCGCCGGGCCAGTCGCCGGCGGCGTCGCGGGCGATCAGGATCTGGGCGACGATCTCCTCCGGCGTCAGGTTGCGCACCAGGCGCTGGGTGCCGGTGTGGCAGAACGAGCAGGTGAGGGTGCAGCCGATCTGGCTCGATATGCACAGCGTGCCGCGGTCGGCCTCCGGGATAAAGACGGTCTCGATCTCGGGCGCCCTGGCCTCGTGCCCGCGCCGCTGCAGCCGCAGGAGCCACTTGCGGGTGCCGTCGGCGGAGACCTGGGCAGCGGCGATCTCCGGGCGCGCCAGGGTGTAGGCGCCGGCCAGGGCGGCGCGCAGCCCCTTGGAGACGTCCGACATCTCCTCGAAGGTGCGGGCGCCGCGCACGTAGAGCCAGCTCCATAGCTGGCCCACCCGCATCTTCAGCTGCCTGTCGGGCACGCCGACGGCGGCGAGCGCGGCTGCAAGCCCGTCGCGGCCGAGGCCTGCCAGAGACGGCTTGGCGGCGGTCGGTGGCACTGGCTGGCGAAGATCGTAGGCGATGTCCATGGGATCCGGGCTGCTCGGCGCGCGACTGGCAGGGTTCGCCCCCTATGTAGCGAACGACGCGCCCGTCGTGAAGCCCGCCGCGGCGCCGCGTACGGCCCCAGGGCCTCCGATCGCGCCGCCCGGCAGACCGGAAAGCGGCCTGGAGTAGAGCGGTCCTAGGCGGCCTTGCGTGTCTGCCAAGTGCGGGCCGGGCGGGAGCAGAGCGCGAGCGCGATGCGGTCCACGGCGGCGCTCCAGTCGGCCGGCTCGGCGGTGCCCAGGCCGAAGGCACCGAGCGCGGCGCGCGGGCTGCCGCCGTCGCGGAAAATGCCGGCGCACGCCTCGCGCGCGTAGCCGAAGGCCTGCGCCCACTGCACCGAGTTGATGTGGCGGTTGTGCTGCATTCGCGTCCCCGTCTTTCAATCCTTCAAGCCAAACGGCAGGCCGTACAACCGACCCGTACCGCCCCATAAAGCGCGGCAGGCGCATCCAGCGCTGTGGCTTCCCGACGCGAGACCTGGACCCGTGAAGCCCGTTTTGACGTGCGCGTCACGCGCTGAATGCGCCTGCCTCGTGGACCGACGCCGACCAAGCGGTCCCTGAGCTCACTTCAAGCGCCCCTCCCGACTTGGGGCCGTTTCGTTTTCGTTGGGCTTTGTCGCTGCGTGCCCGGCCAACTCACTCGGACTCGAACTCGAACTGGGCCGTGCGCGCCTGCTTGCTTCGACCAAACCCCACTGCTCTTTCCCGACCCGCCCCGGCGAGGGCGGCGAGCCGCCCGGCGATACGCTCGAACTTCTTCGCTTCGGCGGCTCGTTTCAGGCCCCGCAGCGTGGGGCCCAATGCCATTTTCGGCGACTGACGCAACTGGAACTGAGACGCAGCACTGACTGAAGGCAACTCGACACCACTCGCTACGCGAACGCTACTTGCTACGCGGACGCCAACTGGGACTCGAACGCTACGCGGGATACTCTCAGCGACGCGGTACTGAACGCGATTCATTTCGATATCACCCGTTCAACAGCGGACTACCGTTATAAGAACGGGCGACGGCCCGATTCCAGCTCACGGCTGATTTCGACTCGCCCTGGGCTCGACCACACCCCGATCGATCAGTTGAGAAGACGGCCTCCGACGCAGTACCTGTACTCAGGGGGACCGTTAACAGTTTCTTAGCCGATCGTTCGCTTTGTGTTCGGCCCTGACACCTATATACGCTTCGGTTTGTGTCTCAGATATGGCACACGCGAGAGATAAAATGGCATTCCAGGACAATTAGCTTGACAGACCTGAGGCGGCGTCGCCGCGTTCCGACCGGTCATTCTCCCGCCCGTGGAGCCCGTTTGGAGCCCGATGGAACCCCAGCAAGACCGCTTTCTCCTGGCAGGCCCCGCTGCTGACGCCCCGGTGCGGTTCCTGTGTGCCCACGGGGCCGGCGCAGGCATGGAGACGCCGTTCCTCAAGACCTTCGCCCAGCTGCTGGCCGAGCGGGGTGTGGCGACGCTCCGCTTTGAGTTCGCCTACATGGCCGCCCGCCGCTTCGGCGGCACGCGCAGGCCGCCGCCGAAGGCAGAGCGGCTGATGGACGAATACCGGGCCGCGGTGGCCGCCGCCGGCCCTGGGGCGCCCCTGGTGATCGGCGGCAAGTCCATGGGCGGCCGGGTGGCGAGCCTGGTGGCCGACGAGCTTTACGCCGCCGGCCGCGTCGCCGGCCTCGTGTGCCTCGGCTATCCGTTCCACCCGCCCGGCAAGCCCGAGCAGCTGCGCACGGTCCACCTGCAGGCCCTGGCCTGCCCCGCCCTGATCGTGCAGGGCGACCGCGACCCGTTCGGCTCCCGCGCAGAGGTGGAGGCGCTCATGGCGGCCAAGGCCATTGCTCCCGCCATCCGCTTCCACTGGGCCGGCGACGGCGATCACGATCTGGGCCCCCGCGGCGGCTCCGGCTTCACCCGCAAGGGCAACCTCGCCACCGCAGCCGATGCGGTGGCAGCGTGGTGTGAGGCCCGGCGGGGCTGACACTGCTGCACGAACGAGTTTGGAGCTACGGTGTCGGACGCGGAGGGGCTGACACCGGCGCGGGTGCAGGTGGAGACTTGCCGGCACCGTCCACGCCTTCGAGGCCGACCAGGGCGACCTTGAGGTAGCCGGCGGCGCGCAGCAGGTTCATCACGCCCATCACGTCACCGTAGGGCACGCTCTTGTCGGCGCGCAGGAACAGGCGCTGCTGCCGGTCCATCTTGGTGGCGGTGTCGAGGGCGGCGGCGAGACCGGCCGGCGGAATGGGATCGTTGCCCAGCGCCAGCGAGCGGTCAGCCTTGATGGTGACGAACACCGGCCGGTCGGGGCGCGGCTGGGCCTTGGCGGTGGAGACCGGCAGGTCCACCGCGATATCCACCGTCGAGAGCGGCGCCGCCACCATGAAGATGATGAGCAGAACCAGCATCACGTCGATGAACGGCGTGACGTTGATCTCGTGGCTCTCGGCGAGCTCGTCGTCATCGTTCTGCAGTCCGCCGGCCATGGGCGCCGTGCCTCCTTACTCCGCCGCGCGGGGCAACTCGCGCTTCGCCGCGCCGACGGCCGCGATGCCGCGGTCGAGGTCGCGCGAGACCAGTCGCAGCACTTCCGCCGAGGCGTCGCCCAGGAGCCCGCGGTAGCCGCCGATCCAGCGCGCGAACTGGTTGTAGATGATCACTGCCGGGATGGCCGCGAACAGGCCGATGGCGGTGGCGAGCAGCGCCTCGGCGATGCCCGGCGCCACCACGGCGAGGTTGGTGGTCTGCGCCTTGGAGATGCCGATGAAGCTGTTCATGATGCCCCACACGGTCCCGAACAGGCCGACGAACGGCGCCGTCGAGCCGATGGTGGCGAGCACCCCCGTGCCCTTGTTCATGTCGCGCGCCGCCGCCGCCTCCAGCCGCGCCAGCCGGGAGGCCACGCGCTCCTTGATGCCCTCGCGCGCCGCCGCGTCGGACGACAGCTCCAGCTCGTGGGCCGCCGCCGCCAGGAAGGAGGCGGCGATGCCGCGCCGCGCGCCGACGCGGGCCGTGGCGGCGGCGAGCGACCGCTCCTCGCCGATGGCTTCCAGTGCCACCCGCACCCGCCGCCTGGCCAGGAGAAGCTCGATGCTCTTGGCGAGCCACACCGTCCAGGTCACCACCGAGGCGAAGGCGAGCCCGATCATCACGGTCTTCACCACGATGTCGGCCGAGGCGAACATCGACCACGGCGAGAGGTCGCGGGGCAGATGCACGGCGCCGATCACGGCGGGCTGCGACCCCGCGAGCGGGGCCGGGGAGGGCGCGGGCGCGACGGAGACCGGCGGCGGCGCTCCCGGGGCGGGTGTCGCATCGGTCGCCGTCCCGGCCTGGGGCGCTGCAGGTGCCTGTGCGCCCACCGGACCGCCCAGCGCCAGCGGCGCGGCGATTGAGGTCGCCAGCAGCAGGCGCAGCGCCATGCCGCCGCGAAGGGGCCTCCACGGCCTATCGGTCTCTCTCTCGGTCATGGTCACAGGTATCTCCCCGCCTCCTGCGGCTCAGACTCGTGAATGGCTACGGCGCGCCAAGGAGCATCCACCCGCAAAACGCTACACTATAACATCACTGGTCAGGGCAGTCTTAATGCGACAATGGGTCTGCGCCGATTTGGGTCGGGCCGAGGTCACGCGTCCGCCCAGTAACGGATCAGGTTGTGATAGATCCCCGTCAGGCGCACGCACGCCGCGTCCTCGATCCCCCGCTCCGCGCTCAGCTGCTGGATGGTTTGGTCCAAATCGAACAGCAAGGTGCGCGCGTTGTCGTCGCGCACCATGCTCTGGAGCCAGAAGAAGGACGCCGTGCGGGTGCCGCGCGTCACCGGCTTCACGTGGTGCAGGCTGGTGGACGGATAGAGCACCAGGTCGCCGGCCGACAGCTTCACCTCCTGCGTCCCGTACCTGTCCTCCACCGTCAGCTCGCCGCCGTCGTACTCGTCGGGCTCGGACAGGAACAGGGTGACGGAGAGATCGGTGCGAATGCGTACCGGAGTGCCGGGAACGGCGCGGATGGCGCCATCCACATGCGTGCCGAACGACTGGCCGACGCCGTAGCGGTTGAAGAGAGGCGGGAAGATCTTGAGCGGGATGGCGGCGGAGATGAACAGCGGGCTGCGGGACAGGGCCGCCAGCACCATGTCGCCCAGCTCAATTGCAGCCGGCGACCCTTCGGGAAGCTGTAGGTTGTTCTTGACCGAGGCCGACTGCGCGCCCGCGGTGACACGCCCGTCGACCCACTCGGCCTTGCCTATCGTCTGCCGGCAGTGCGCGACCTGCTCCTTGGTCAGGACCTCGGGGATGCAAAGCAGCACGTCTCGTCTCTCTCCAGTAGTGCGGGCCTCCGGGCGGAAAGCTGCCCGGAGGCCCGTGTTCTCGATCAGGGGACCTTAGACCGAAAACATCTAGTATTTCACTCTGACGGAAAGATACGCGGCGCGGCCGGGCGCCACGAAGGCGAAGGAGTCGGTCGCTTGGTATATGGCATCGTAATAGAGCTCGTCCGTAAGATTGAGCCCTGAGATCTTCAGGTCGACGTTGCTGGTGAGCTTGTACTCCGCGAAAGCGTCGAAGCGCCACCAGTCGACGGTATGGTTGTTCGCGGCGTTGGCCGCGAGATGGCCCCCATAAATCTCGCCTCCATACGTCGCAGCGCCGGCAATCGCCAACCGGTCGGTCACTTGGTACCGCGACAACAGCGAGAACTGCGTCAACGGGATGTTGGCCAGCCTTCTTCCGATGTCCTGGGCAGTGCTTGACCTGAGCACCTCGGTGTCGAGGACAACGAGCCCGCCATACACGCTCCAGTCCTTGGTGATGTTGCCGGCAGCGCCCAACTCTATGCCCCGGACGCGGTACTTGCCCTTGAAGGCATTCGCATCGTCCGTCGCGGTCACGTTGTCATTCGTTCGGGCGTGGTCGACCTCTGTCTGGAACAGTGCAGCCGTCGCAAGCAAGCGCCTGTTGAACAGCTCCCACTTGGTGCCGACCTCGATGCTGCGAGATTCTTGCGGCGGCACGTTCACGAGAGTGGGGCTGAGGCCGTTGTATTGGGCGCCGGTCGAGTCAAGCTCGCTGCCGATCGGGCTCTGCGAGGTCGCGTAAGCGACATAGAAGCTCGAAATGGGAGTGGGCTTGTAGACGATACCGGCGTGCAAGCTGAATAGATCGGCCTGTACGCTCCCGGTGTTGGTCGCTGGATCCGTGGTTCCGGCAGCGCCCGTCCCACCGACCTGATCGCGCTCGAAATTGTCGAACCGGACGCCGGCATTGACGATCCACTGTTTCGAAAGGTGGATGGTATCCGACAGATAGGCCCCGGCCGTGCTGATCGTTGCGTCGTAAACTTTGCCTTTTCCCAGGATGACATCGGTGAAAGTTGGGTCGTATGGATCGAAAGGGAAAGGCCGCGCCGGGTTCGGTGCAACCGGCGGCGTGTCGAACTTGTTGGACGCGTTGTAGCCAAGCCTATTGATTGTCTCGCGGGTGAGCTCCACCCCGGCAACAAGATTGTGATGGAAGGTGCCGGTGTTGAACCGGAAATTCAACTCGGTCTGATTGGCATAAATGTTGGCGGTCTGGTCGCGGTTCGGATGGTGCACGTCCGGATAGCCTTCCATCGACGTGGCAACATAATCGACCTCGCTCTGTCCAGCTCTCGACCTGTTGGTCAACTTCACTCCATCGGTCAATTTGGCAACCACGGTTCCCGTGACGATGTCTGCCCTCTCGTTGAAGAAGTCGAGCCCCCTCATGCCGACCCATGTGTCGCGAGGGATGCCAAGCTCGGTGACAGGAACGTGGTCGACATTGCGAACCGGCACGCCCCAATCGGGCGTGGCGTCGTTGCGATACCGAAGGTAGTCGACGGTGACTTTCACGGAATCGGAGAGCCGCGCGGTAGCCGAGATCAGCCCGCCCCACCGCTCGCTGTCGGCAAAATCGCGACCGGCGACATCGTGCTGGTCGTACATGATGTTGGCCCGCACCGCGAAATTCGGCGACAGCATCTGGTTGGCATCGATGGTTGTGCGGAACATGTTGTCGGTGCCGACCGTCGTCGTGACCTCGTAGAAGTTCGAGGTCAGATCCGGTTGCTTGGATATGATATTGACCGCGCCGCCGATTGTGTTGCGGCCGGCGATCCCGCCGCTCGGACCCTTGTAGATCTCCACCTGCTCGATGAAAAATGCGTCAGGGATGAGATTGCCTGGATTGCGGATGTTGTCGACGAAGATATCGTTGTTGGCCTTGAAGCCACGGATCGCGAAGGCTCCATAGGCGTTTCCGCCTTCGGCCGAGCCAATAGTCAGCCCTGGAACCGAACGGGCGAGGTCGCGTAGATCGCGTGCGCCTTTGTCCTCGATCACCTCCTTTGGAACCGCGGTGACCGTGCGCGGCGTATTGACCAGCGGTTCTGTCAGCTTACCGGAGGCCGACGTGTCGACCTTGTAGGGCGCATTGGGATCAGCGTAGGGATTGACGCCCTTGACCGGAGCGCTCGGCGCGGCCGCAGGCTGCGCGGCGGCATTCGATTTGGCGGCTGGCGCCGGCTTGGCCTTTTTCTTGGGTTGGCTGCTCTCGACGCTCAGTGGCGGCAGATTGCCCTGCGCGAGCGCGACGCCGACCGGGCTTGCCGCCGTCAGCAGCGCCGCGGTGACGAGCGTGGCAGCCTTGCCCTCAGTCTTGGGCGCCGCGGCCTTGGCTTGGACATGGCCGGAGCCGATCACGGAACGCAAAGAAGCAGGTGCGCGAACTGTACTCATACTAACCCCCGAGCATAACCTATCGTGCGCCCACAACGGATGTGAGCTGCCCTCTCGGTTGGCTGGGGACGACCTGGCTGTCCGGCAAGGACGGACGCGACCCTAGTAATTCTCTACTCATTAAGTCAAGTATTATGCAGCGGCGCGACCGAAGGCGGGGACGCGCGTTGCACCGAAGCCGCACCAAAACAGTGTCAGCTCCTCCGGATCGACCCCGCAGCTCCGACGGCGGTTGCGGCATGGTGTCAGACCTCCAGAGGGGCCCAGAGACCATCTAACCCATTGATCCAATGGGCCTCGCCGGCGCCCGGGAAGACGTGGCGGCCGGGGGGACGTGCACGCTCCTTTTTCTTCGCGCCCATTCCCGACTATGCTGTCCGGGTGGGGCGGCCGGGCAGGGCGACCGGCGCCGTGGCGGTGCCGGGTGGCCCACGTTGCCAGTCGAGAAGGTCCGCGGGATGGGTAGCGTTTCGCGCAAGGAGCTTGAGCTGAAGATCGAGCTGACGCCGGAGGAGCTGCAGCGCCTCGGCGCCCATCCGGCGCTGGCGGATCTGACAATCGGTAAGCCCGTCACACGCGTCCTGCGCTCGATTTATTTCGACACGCCCAACCACCGCCTGCGTGCTCACGGCATCTCGCTGCGCCTGCGTGCCATCGACGAGCAGTGGGTGCAGACTGTAAAGGGCGGCGCCAACGGCAAGGGCGAGATCAGGAGCGGCGTCTCCAACCCCGACGAGCTGGAGGCAATCGTGGCCAGGCCGGAGCCAGACCTCGCCGCCATCGACGACGTCAAGGTGCGTCGCACGATCGAGCGGCTGGCGCGCCGCTCGGCGCTCGAGCCACAGTTCGAGACCATTATCACCCGCACCACGCGCCAGCTGCACTCCGACAAGGGCGATCTGGAGCTGGCCCTCGACGAGGGCGTGGTGCGGGCCGGTGGCGCGGAGGGCCGGCTGTGCGAGGCCGAGCTGGAGCTCAAGGCCGGCTCGCCCGAGTGCCTGCTGGAGACCGCCGCCGCCCTGTTCTCGTCCGAGCCGGTCCGGCTGGCCGATTGCACCAAGGCCGACCGCGGCTACGAGCTGGCGCTGGGCCGCAGTGACCGCAGCCTGGCGCCGCACAAGGCGCACAATCCGGCGCTCACCGGGGCCGAGACCTGCGGCGAGGCCCTCGGCATGTTCGTTGCCTCGGCCACCGAGCAGATCGTGGCCAACCGCAACGCCGTCCTGGAGACCGACGATCCCGAGGCCGCGCACCAGCTGCGCGTCGGCTTGCGCCGGCTGCGCAGCGCCCTGCGCGCGTTCCGCCCCATCGAGAATTCTGCCGCCACACGCGAGCTGGCCCAGCACGCCCGCGCGCTGGGCCAGAGCGTCGCCGACCTCCGCAACGCCGACATCTTCATCGAGGACGTCCACGCCCCGGTCGCCGCCACACGCAAGGGCGAGGCCGGCTTCGCAGAGCTGCGCGAGGCCCTGCTGGCGCACCGCGCCGCAATGCGGGCCAAGGCGCGCGCGGCACTCGCGAGCGAGCAGTGGTCGAAGCTCCAGCTCTATCTCGCGCTCTGGCCGCAGACCGTGAAGGACAATCCGCGGCTCGCGGCGCCGGTGCGCTTCTTCGCCGACGAGGCGCTGGGCCGGAGCTGGAAGAGGATCGCCAAGCGGGGCGCGAGGCTCGACGCCCTGTCGCTGGAGCAGCGTCACGAGATGCGCAAGGCGCTGAAGGGCTTCCGCTACACGGTGGAGTTCTTCGGCTCGCTGTACGACAGCCGCGCGGTCGGCCGCTTCGTCAAGGACCTGAAAAAGCTGCAGGACGTGTTCGGCTACGTCAACGACGTGGCCACGGCCCAGGCTCTCAACGTCATCGCCGAAGAGCGCTGCCCCGCCGACCCCGCCGCCCAACGCGCCGCCGGCTACGCCCTGGGCTGGCACCAGGTCAGGTCCGAGCACGCCTGGGCCGGCGTGGCCGATGTCTGGGGCCGCCTCGCCAAGCGTTCGCGGTTCTGGGCGTAGGGTCCGACGCCAGTCTACGTGCTTTGACCACGCCGCCATGAGATTGCGCTGCGGCCGACACAGCAGCGCACATCTTGTCAGCCCAGGAACGAGGGGCTAGGTTGCCCTCTTGTCGGGTCATCATACAAATCCAGTCTTGACGCGATGGATCGACCGTTCCTCGACTTCGGGGACAAATGAACGCACAACAGCTGGCACACTGCATTGGCGTTCTGCACAGTGACAAGAAGGGTGGGCCAGGGGGAGAGGAGAGTCTCATGGACCGGCGACACGTCATTCGGCGCGGAGCGATCGCGATTGCCATAGGCATGGCGAGCTTGCTGCCCGCTGCCGCCCAGACCAAGCTCGTTCTCAAGGCCACGGACGTGCACCCCCTCGGCTACCCGACGGTCGAGGCGGTGGTCCGCATGGGCAAGAAGCTGGAGGCCGCCACCAATGGCCGTGTCAGCATCCAGATGTATCCCTCCATGCAACTCGGCGGCGAGAAGGAGATGATCGAGCAGGCGCAGGTGGGCGCGCTGCAGATCGCGCGCATCAGCGTCGGCCCGATGGGGCCGATCGTGCCGGAGCTCAATGTCTTCAACCTGCCCTTCATGTTCCGCGACAACGCCCACATGGAGAAGGTGATAGATGGCCCCATCGGCGAGGAGCTCCTAAAGAAGCTTTCCGAGCACCCCACCGCCGGCCTCATCGGGCTCGCCTGGATGAACGCCGGCAGCCGCAACGTCTACAACAGCAAGCACCCCATCACCAAAGTGGAGGACCTGAAGGGCCTCAAGATCCGCATGATGGGCAACCCGGTGTTCGTAGACACCATGAACTCGCTCGGCGGCAACGGCATCGCCATGGGCTACGACCAGCTGGTCAGCGCGCTGCAGACCGGAGTCGTGGATGGCGCGGAGAACAACGAGCCGAGCTACGCCACCGGCCAGCACTATCGCCACGCCAAGTACTACTCCATGACCGGGCACCTGATCATCCCGGAGATCCTGGTGTTCTCCAAGAAGTCCTGGCAGGTCCTGCCCAAGGAGGACCAGGATCTGATCATGAAGCTTGCCAAGGAGGCGCAGCAGGAGGAGCGCGGTCTCTGGTACGAGATGGAGAGGAAGTCCCTGGCCCAGATGAAGGAAGCCGGCGCGGTGGTCAACGAGGTGGCCGACCGCAGCTCGTTCCAGGCGGCCGTCAAAGCCGTGTGGGACAAGTACGGGGGGCAGCACTCGGCCCTCATCCAACGCATCCAGGACGTGAAGTAGCGCGCGCACCCGTCGGTGTCAGACCCTCCGGGTCTGACACCGTGGCTCCAACGCCGGTTGCGGAAAGGTGTCAGACCCAGAGGGTCTGACACCTTCGCTCCGGCCGGGATGACGGCTGGAAGGGGAACCCATGAAAGCCAACTACGTGCGCGCGATGGACGCCATTCACGCTGCTTGCTTGTTCGTTGCCGGCGCGTGCCTCGTTCTCATCACCTGCATCATTCCCTACGGGGTGTTCTGCCGCTACGTGCTCAACAGCGCGGCGTCCTGGCCGGAGCCAATGGCCGTACTGTTGATGATCGTGCTCTCGTTCCTCTCGGCGGTGGTATGCTATCGCGAATACCTGCACATCGGCGTCGGCGTGCTCCCGACCTTCCTCAAGGAACCGGCCAAGTCGTATCTCGGCTGGTTCCTGGAGCTCTGCATGCTGGCCACCAATCTTTTCATGCTGGTGTGGGGTATCAGGCTGGTTCAGACCACCTGGTACCAAGCCATCCCGGAATTCCCGATCATCTGGGTGGGGCTCGCCTATCTCCCGATTCCGATCGGCGGCGCACTGACGGCGTTGTTCGTGATCGAGCGTCTCATGACGCAAAAGTTCTTCTCGGAGCCAGAGCCCGAGACTGTCAGCCAGCTGTCCACTGAGTGACCTGGAGACGGCGGGCGGCTCATGGATATTCTCGTTCTTATCGGCACCTTCGCCATCGTGTGCCTGATGGGCATGCCGGTCGCGTATGCGCTGGGCATTGCTGCGATCCTTGCGGCGCTGTGGGTCGGCATCCCGCTCGAAGCCGTGATGCTGAAAGTGTCCGGCGGCATGAGCGGCTTCTCGCTGCTCGCCATCCCCTTCTTCATCCTGGCTGGCGCCATCATGGCGGTTGGCGGCATGGCGGAGCGGCTCGTCAACCTCGCGAAGGTATTCGTCGGCTTCATCCGAGGCGGAATGGCACTCGTGAACATCCTGGCCTCGACGATGTTCGGCTGCATCTCCGGCTCGTCGGTGGCTGACACCGCGGCTGTCGGCTCGGTGATGATCCCGCAGATGATCAAGAACGGCTATCCGCGCCTGTTCGCCGTCAACGTGACGATCTCGGGGTCGCTGCAGCCGCTGCTGGTACCGCCGTCGCACAACATGATCCTCTATTCGATTGCCGCGGGTGGCAGCATCTCGGTTGCCCACCTGTTCATGGCGGGCATCGTGCCGGCCCTCATGCTCGGCCTCTCGCTGATCATCCTTGTCCTCATCATTGCCCACCGCCAGGGCCTTCCGAAAGGCGAGCCCGTTCCGCTGCGCCAAGCCGTCAAGATCGCGCTCGATGCGGTGTGGGGCATGATCACGGTTGTCATCATCATCGGCGGCATTCTGTCCGGCATCTTCACCCCGACGGAGGCGGGCGCGGTTGCCGTCGTCTACGCCTTGTTCGTGACGATGTTCGTCTATCGCGACATCGAATGGAGCGAGCTGCCAAGGCTTATCGGTCGCGTGGTGCGCACCGTCGGCATGGTCATGATCATGATCGGCTTCTCGATCGCCTTCGGCTACATGATGGCGATCATGCAGATACCGGCGATCGCCACCCAGTTCTTCATCGACATCTCGACCGACAAGGTCATGTTCCTTCTGTGGATCAACATCCTGCTGCTGCTGCTGGGCACGTTCATGGATCTCGCGCCGATGCTGCTCATCTGCACGCCCATCTTCCTGCCGGTCATCAAGACGTTCGGCATCGACCCGGTGCACTTCGGGATCATCATGATTCTCAACCTCGGCATCGGCCTGCTCACGCCGCCCGTGGGGCCGACCATGGTCGTTGGCTGCGCCATCGGCAAGGTCAGCATGGAGGCCGTCTCGCGCAGCATCCTGGTGTTCTACATCCCGATGCTGGTTGTTCTGGCGCTGGTGACGTACATCCCCGCGCTGACGCTGTGGCTGCCGAGCGTGCTGCTGCGGTAGTTAGCTTGGTGCGCTGCATGGGTCCGGTCCGTGGCAGGAGGCGGAAGTCTTCGGCACCGCAGCGATTCTGTCAGCTATCAGAGGTACTTGAGACATGCTCGGCGGGACGCCGCACTCCCGCTTCTGAGAAGGGTTTCGGATGCCGGCCCATCGCAACGGCGCGGCAAGCACCGGGGCCGGCTTCCGAAAGCCTCCAGGGAAGGAACCCGCGACTCGTGAGGCACGGCGGTGCCGCGAATGCTATGGGGATTTCGCGGTAGTGTGCTGGTTGGTGGACGGCGGCGGGCAGCGGTGAGGAGAGCAGGCTGGGCTGCCGATGGGGCGAGACTGTCGCGGCGCGCTGCATTGGGCTCTGCAATCCGCCGTCGAATATGCGGCAATGCTCCTCGGAGTGCGCCAGCGTCGGAACAACGATGGCGCCGATCACGGCGAACGCTGCAATGTTTTTCTTCATCTGAGTTAGTCCTTCCTGAGTTGGCATGTGAACTGGGCCGAATAGCTCTTGAAGCGAGGAGAACGCAGGTATAGCTCGCCATAGCCCTGCATTGCCGTGTCGAGACGTGCCGTCAAGTCGCCTCGGTTCGCTTCAAAGCAGGCCTTGGCGCAGCGGTCGGGCTCCTCTTCATCAACCGCCCGCAGGTTGCCGAACGGCAGGCCAGCCCAGACCATCGTGTTCGTGTAGAAGTCAACGACCAGAGAGTACAGCTTATGATCCTTCTTCCCCCGGCAGTCGTATGTCGAGATGGCGGTTTGCGCGGTGGCGCAAGCCTGCGAAAGCTCGGGATCGGAAGCGGCAAGAGTGTGCGTGTGGCGTGTCATGACGATGTTCTCCGGATAGGGCTGAAGTCCGCGACCCTCGCGGCCTTTCGGCGATCCTCTTGCCGGAGACGGGGACGGAGCAGCACCGCGGCCCGTGAGGGCCGCGGCCGGAGCGCAGCGGAGGACCCGAGCACGGCTTTTTTGCTCCGCGAGGAATGGCGGCGCTCTTGGCGCCGCCAGGGGAAAAAAGCCGCGCGCAGGGTTGCGCTCTGTACCCGGCTCTGGCCCGATCGCCGCTTTGAAAGGCCGCGGTCGCGACGGCCCGACCGGAGTTTTGCGCGATGACGTCGCTCACCACGTCGTCCGGAGCTATCGTTCAGGGCGGTCGAGAATACGGCGTGGGCCATTGCCTTGGCGAGGAGGCCGCCATCGCTTGGTGCTCAAGGCTCGATGTCTTTTTTTCAGGACAACCGAACGTCGGTCACGTTCTCCTCGGGGCGCCTGCTGCACAGGTGCGATCAGGAGAGGGGCGCCTCTTGATCCGCCGCCACGTTGCAACCTCAAATCCATGTAGACTTGCTTCTTCGATTCAGACGCTGGGGGCTACCCTATGAAACTCCTGGTCGATGTCGGCAAGCTTGAGGCCGATGGCGCGATCACGGCCCAGCAAGCGGCGCAAATCCGTAGCGCGGCAGCCGCCGATACAGGGACACTGGCGATCAACGTGATAGCCACTATCGGCGCTTTCGCCGTGGTTGCGGGCCTGCTCGCGATGCATCCCACCAGCGTGCAGGTGGCGGTCGTCGGTCTCGCCCTCACCTGCGCGGGAGCTTTGATCCGCAAATTCCGCGAGAGGCAGCTCGATTTTCTCGGCTCTTCATTGATCGTGATCGGCGCCGTCTTGCTGGCCGCCGGACTGATCCTCAAGTGCTCGGGCCTGGCGCCACGCGCGTCGAGCTTTCTGTTCACCTGCCCGGCAACGCCGAAATGGTACGGGCATATGGTGCTCTTCCTGGTGGCCTCGGCGTGGCTGCTGGCTGTCGGGGCGTTGGCCCAGAACGGGCTGCTGGTCGTGCTCTCCGCCTTCGCGCTGGCCGGCGCACTTGGCAGCAGCACCGGTTACTGGCATGCGAGCTACGGTCTGCTCGTGCGCGAGTCGACGGTCACTATCGCCGTGTTTGGGCTATTGGGCGCACTGGCGAGCTATCTGTCGATGCGGGGGCTCAAGGAGACCTACGCTCGCCTCGCGCGCCTGTTTGCGCTGATGGCGCTGTTGTGGGTGAATTTCGGCTTCTGGGTCGGCTCGCTTTGGGGCGACTATCCTCTTGAGGCTTGGATGGCGCCGGACGTCATGTCGCCGCCCTACAGCGCGGACGCCTGGAACGCGTTGGGGGCCTGGAAGGCCAGGGCGTTGTTCATTTCGCGGGATGTGTTCTCGATCGTGTGGGCGCTGGCGCTGGCCGCCGTTGGGACCTGGGGCACGATGCACAGCCGGCGTGGTACCGTGAACATGGCAGCCACCTTCGGCGGCATCCACTTCTACACCCAGTGGTTTGAGCGCCTGAGGGCCACGCCGGAAATGGTGATCGCCGCGGGCATCCTCGCGGTTGCCGTCGCATTTGCGCTGTGGCGATACAATCAGCAGCAAAGCCCGGCCCCCATGCTGTGAACGGAGGTGCCGCGGTGGAGTAAGGCTGTGGTCTGGTGGCGTCCGGCGTGCTTCGCAGAGGCGAGGACATTGGGTCCTGCCTTGCGTTCTCCGCCCCATGGACGGCAGGCAGCAGAGAAATGACCTCAGCGTGCCTGAAGCAGCACAGGTAGGGCCCCGAATGAAAGGGTAGAGCATCTGGATTGCTCCACACGACGTCTGAGTCGGCGGCGACCATCCGTCCAGCACGGGTTGCGATTTCGTCAGCTTTCTTGGCTGGTCGAGACGTGCCCGGTAGCTGCCGAACACACGTAGTCCAGCCTGGACATCGGCAAACTGCCAAGCTATGGCAGCCGTCGCGTCACGACAAAGTTCTCACCGCGCGAGCCGAAGCGCGCCGCTTGCTCGTCGCCCAATTCTGCGGCCACCTTTGGCACCACGTTCTGCACGTGCGCCACCAACTCGGATAGTTCAATCAGGCCGTCACCGTTGGCGTCTCCATTGCGGAGCGCATCGAGGATGGCCGAAGTGAAAACACCGTGCCTCTTGCCATCAGCGCCGACGACGCCTTCGATGGCATCCTGGCCGGCGGCCGCCGCCGTCAATACAGAACGACCGGTGGCCTCATGCAATCGGCCGACGCCCGCCTCCGAGGCCGGTCCATTGATCCGCGAGCGCCGATGCCCGGCCACCAGCGCACCGCTCTGGCAGGTATCCAGAAGAATGAGCGCCTTCCGCGCCCTGATGCGGTTGGCGAGCCACTCTTGCAGCGCATCCTGGCCGATGGCGCCATCCCTCAAGCTGGTCGCCGCGCTGTTGTAGTCGTGCGGGATCAAATAGAATCGGCCCTTCGAGGACACGCCGTGGCCAGCCGCAAACAGGATGAAGCTGTCGCGAGGATGGATCTCGCCGGCAATCCTGCTGATGGCGCGCTCCAAGTTGACGCGCGTCACTTGACTGCCGAGCACCGGGATGACGTGAACCCCGTCGTAGAGAGCGGCGGCCGCCGTTTGCATGCTCTCGGCGAAATTCTTGGCGTCGTTCTCCGCGAGATCGAGGGGCGGTGCGAACTTCTCATCGACATACGTGTCGACGCCGACGGTCAGAATGTAGAGCTTCGGCTTGGTTTTGTCCGTCGGCCCCGTGAACTTCACGATGGTGCGCGCCGGTAGCGGGGCCATCAGGTTCGAGCGATTGTACGCAACTACCTCGACGGTGTTGTCGCCCGGGTCGAGCGCCAGTTCCCTCGTGAGTATGTAAACGGGGCCGTTGCCCTCAGGTCCGGGCGCCACTGCCGCCGTGATGCCGTTGGCGCGCCACTCGATGCGGCCAACTCCCTTGCCCCGGTCTTCAATCTGCGCGGCGACTGTCGCGAAGTCGGTGGCTGATCCATACCGCCCGGCGGCGTCCTTTGAGCCAGTTGTCGAGCCGGATGCCGGCGACCTGGCGGCCCTTCCCTGCGCCGGTGCCGTCGCCCAGGAACCAGCCGCGGCGGAACGGCACGGCGCTGTCATGGTCGTCAGCGGCCGCGGCAAGGACGTCGAAGCTTTCGTTGACCACCCAGCGTCCGGCGAGATGCGCGGCGTGCGCCTCGCCCGCGTAGATGACGCTTTCGAGCTGGGCATCGGAGAGCCGGCCCTCTGTGACAACGCACGGCGGGAGATGCGGTCGGTAGCTGGGCTTGGGCGGCCGGACGGAGGCCATCGCCGCGGACTGCACAAGCTTCGTCGGATGCGGCCGCGCGCCGTCGATGCCGATCGTCTCGACGCGATAGGCTTCATAGATCGCGTCACCATCCAGAGTGCCCGGTGCGGGCGGGGCGTCGTCGTGGATGGTGTAGGCGAGCTCAACCGCGGGCTCGGCCGGCGCCGGGCGTGCCGTGATGCCGGTAGAGCGCGCCCGCGATTCCCGCGGTGAAAACAATGCGGATATCGAGGCCCTGCAAGGCATCGCGGACATCGGGATGGCTGGGCGAGGTATTGACGCCGGTGATGGCCACGAGGCGGCCGCCCGGTGCGAGCCGCAGGAGCGCCGAACGCAGATGGCGCAGATCCGTGCGCGGGGACGTGCCCTTGACATGCAACGCCGCCGAGAACGGCGGGTTCATCAGGATGATGGTCGGGCGCACGCTCTTGGGCAGATAGTCGTGGATCTGCGCGGCGTTGAAGCGCGTGACGGCGGCGGCCGGGAACAGCGCTTCCAGAAGATCGGCGCGGGTGTTGGCGACTTCATTGAGGGCGAGCCGCGCGCCGTGAAGCGCAGCGAAGATGGCGAGCTGCCCGGTTCCGGCGGAAGGCTCAAGCACGTCGTCGGCGGGCGTTATGGCCGCCGCGACGCTGGCGACGAAGCCGAGCTCCATCGGCGTGGAGAATTGCTGGAGCTGCTGGCTTTCTTCCGAGCGACGGGTGTGCGTGGGCGTCAGCGCCGCGAGCTTCCCCAGCATCGCCAGGAACGGTGCGTCGGAGGGGGCACGCCGGCGCATGGCGGCGAAGTGTTGGCGAAGGAACAGGAGCTGCGCGACCTCGCAGGCGTCGTAGGCGTCCTTCCACACCCAGGCGCCCGCGCTGTCGTTTCCGCCGAAGGCCTGCGCCATCGCCTCGCGCAGGAGGCGCGCGTCGAGTGCCTCTCCGCGACGGTCTCAGCGCCCGCTCGCTCTCGTTGTTGGTCGGCTCAACGTCGCGTCGCTTGAGGAACACGAAGAGCTTGTCGCGGCAGTCGAGAGCCCGGGGCAGCCGCAGGCGGTGTGCCCCCGCGTCGCGAAGCTTGCGGCCCTCGGCATCGGTCGGCTTGCACGCGAGCAACGCTCCAGCTCCCGTTCGAGACGGCGGCGATGCGCGGCAATCGTGGCGTCGGCGAG
>Ga0070705_100000100_pt1 | contig 48621 bp, 30 predicted proteins | sample KBSK5253metaG_FD_65455 | JGI IMG/M metagenome (GOLD analysis project Ga0070705, IMG submission 65455) | Corn, switchgrass and miscanthus rhizosphere microbial communities from Kellogg Biological Station, Michigan, USA - KBS K5-25-3 metaG | ecosystem: Host-associated > Plants > Roots >... | reverse complement strand
AGTATTCGAATCGTGCGTTCAGCGGAGTTGAGCAACTCGATCATTTTCTGGCGGCTGTTGTTCGGGCTTATCGCGAGCGGCAACTCACTCGGCTTGTATACTTCTCCCAACCAGTCTGAATCGAACAGCCGGCTCAACTCGGTGGCGATCTCCTTATCTTTTATCAGGAGTCCAAAGTCTCGCGCGTAATGGAGGTTCTTCTGCGTCGGGTTAAAGGTCAAAATCAATGACGTTTCATTATCGATCGTCATGATCTTGTAGTGATAGCGTTTGATCTTTTCCTTGCGAGCTCGCGGTACGCGAACCTCTATTCCGACCTTGGCGAGTTCTTCGGACAGGCGTTTGTTTTTCTTGGTCCAGCCCTTCGATGCCGGAGCGACCAGAGCCTGAACGCTCACTCCTCGCGAGACCGCGTAGGTCATCGCTTCGCGAACGATCGGGTCGTTCATGCGAAAGATCGTCATCTTGATGCTGGTCGTCGCGGCGTCGATCGCATCGACGATCGGAAAAAAGCTGTCGCCCGGTTGCACGATCAGCGAGAGATTTTGAACCTTGGTGTAGGCGTCCATCGGCGTGACGAGTGACGATAATAAGATCGGCGGTCTGCGCCGCAAAACGGGAGTGCAACGCTGGAGCTAAGGTTTACCACACGCTCGGTGGCAAGTCCAGCACGGGCACTCACACAACGCGATCCAACTCGCTTCATGTTGGTGCTCGGCGCGGGTGCGGGCGAGATTGGGTGCAGCACACGGGCATCTGCTGACCCTTGACCGTACGTATCAATCGCCAATATGATGCACGCCGGCGTTGTTAACTGCTTCCTGGTGGACGCGACCAACCGCGGTCCTTATTTTACGAGCTCGGGGAATCGGACTCGAATCGACGAACCCTCTAGTGTGTTAGATAGAATCCCTTTATGAACTGGAGATCAGCATGAAAGCAGCTAAGCGAATCATCACAAGCAAGTCGATTGCATTCTCTTTAAAGAATATTTTGCGTGGCCGCTCGGCGGCGACAATTCTCAGCGTGGTTATTCTGGCGTTAGTAGTGATTGCGGTCAGCCGAATACCGGTGAGCCGAGCGCGCAGTTCATCCATAACCAAAGCGCACCTCAGCAGTGACGTTTCTATCAATGCCGCAGGCCGTGGAAGGCCCTGGATCAACATGACTGACGGGCACGATCTGGTTACGGCCTATGACGGAGCCGATGATCAGGTGGGCGCACTTGCGAAGTCTGACGCGCAGCCGGTATCGCTCGCAGCCGCGGACTTCGACGAAGACGGAATGCCCGATCTTGTTACCGGATATGCGTTGCCGAGAGGCGGGATGCTCACGTTGCACCGAGGCAACGTTGATTCCGTCTACCCGACAACCGAAGCCGCAAGACGACGAAAAGCCGAAGGCACGTTCAGCGACGTGCCGTTTCTTTCTCCGGGCCACACCGTGGATGTAGATTCGGCGCCGGACTTTATCGAGACCGGCGACTTCGACGCCGATGGTCATCAGGACATCGTGCTGGCATCGCGCGAAGACAGCTCGCTCTTTTTCAAGGCGGGCGACGGGACCGGGAAATTCAAATCAACGGAAGCCCTCGTGCTGCCGGGCAGGATTTCGGCACTCGCGAGCGGAGACGTGAATAGGCGGGATGGGCTCAGCGATCTGGCGGTTGCCGTGGACGCCGCGGATTCGCCGAAGCTGCTTGTGTTCGAGGGTTCGCGAGGCGCAATCAAAAGCACTCCGGAATCTTTTGAATTACCCGCGCCGGCAAATGCGATAAACATCGCTAACCTGAATGACGCACCCGAAGCGGTTATTTCGGTTGCGGCCGGGTCCGACTTGCTGCTCATACACGGGCGCGATCGCAAGTTGTTTCTCGATGAACAGAGCCGCCGCGACGTTCCGAATGCAGAAATTGTTCGACGTCGTTTTGATTCGAAGATTATGTCGCTCGCTTCGGGTGATTTCATTGGCGACCTTGACCTCGACCTGGGAGCGTCGTTTGAAGATGGAAGCGTGCAACTGATCAGTGACGCCCACACGCGCGGCACGACAACTCAATCCGCCGGCTCGCGACACGAGATTGTGATTGAGAGTCTTGCGTCGAATCCTGGCTCAACGGGCGGCAAGCTCTTCGGCGCGCGCCTCTCTTCGCTTTCCCATGAAACTCTCGTGATGGCTGATCAAACCAATCGAGAAATGCACGTTTGGATCGACGACGCCGATCGAAGAAGCCGCAATGATCCCACCCTCACTGCTGCCGCCGGCGAGCGAGAGAAACCAGTCACCTTGAGCGTGGACGATGAACCGGTGGCTGTGCTTCCGATGCGATTGAACATCGACGGGATCAGTGATCTGGTAGTGCTGAGGAAAGGTCATTCCGCACCGGGAATACTGGTCTCGATTTCTTCGGTCAAGGGCGTATGCAATATGAGCGATTGCGGTTCGATCGGTTGCGGCTCGCTGCGGGCGGCGATACTCGACGCGAACAGCTCGCCGGGCGCCGACGTGATCGTCTTCCAGAGCGGCACCTTCGATCAGATTCCAACTGTTCAGATAAGCACGCCTCTTCCGGCGTTTACGGAAGCCCTGACAATTGACGCCGGGCAAGCCGCGAATGTGTGCGGTTCAGGGGCGTCCGGTGATCCCGAGCCGGCTGACTTCAGTCCGCAGGCGCTCGTCAAAGTTCAGGTGATGTCGAACAACAACGTGAGCGACGCGGTGACGGTCGGAAATAGCGGATGCGTCGTCCGGAACTTCGTCGTTAATCGAGTCGGCAACGGCGTGCATGTTTCGGGCGGCAGCCAGAGCATCGTCGAGCGCAACTTCATCGGAGTCAACACCGGCGGAACCGATGTTAGCCAGAACTCTAATCGGGGCGTGTTTATCGATAACTCAGCACGAAACACCGTTGGCGGAAGCGGTCAGGCAACAAACGTGATCTCTGGGAACACCGTGGGCGTCGATATCAACGGAGCCAACGCAAACGACAATGTGGTGCGCTTCAATAACATCGGAGCGAGCGCGTCTGGCCTTACCGCGTTCGGCAATCGCGCCAACGATGTACGGATCACAAACGGCGCATCGCGCAATCGTATTGGCGGGTCTGTGGCAAGCGGCGTCGATAACCTTATTTACGGCAGTGCGGGCGACGGGGTGATCATCCTGTCGGGAACGGCGAATCTGGTTCAGGGGAATTGGTTCCAGGTTAACCAGGGGAACGGTGTCGGCATCGGCTCTTCGAGTAATACAGTGGGAGGATCGGGACTATCGCTCGCAAACCTCATATGGTCCAGCGCGCTCAACGGCGTTGACATAGATGGTGCCGCCACTCTCAGTAATGTTGTTCAGGGAAATCTCATTGGCTTGGTCTTTGACCAAAATAACAATCCTGTAGACGGCGGGAGGCACAACAACGGCCACGGCATTGCGATAACAAATAACGCTCTCAGTAATGCCATCGGCGCTTCAACTGACGTGAATGCCGCGAACTTCATCGCGTTCAATCTGGGCGACGGAGTCTCGGTGGTTGCGGGAACCGGAAACAGCATTCTGATCAACTCAATCTTCTCGAATGTGGGTCTGGGCATTGATCTCGGCAACGACGGGCGCGACATCAACGATGACAAGGATCCCGACTCGGGCGCCAATGGTAAACAGAACTACCCCGTGCTGGTCGCGGCGAACATAACGACCGCTTCCGCAAGACCGCTCGCGGATGTTTCTCCGGCGTCGACCGTTTCGATCACGGTTTCACTCAACAGCACACCGAGTCAGAACTTCGATATCAAGTTCTATCACTGTTCGAATCCCTGCTCAGCGAGCGGCGATCAGTTCGCGGGCTGCATACCCAGGTTTCTTGGGACGAGGACGGTGACAACGGGCGCTGATGGAAATGTCAGTCAGGAGTTTTCATTTGATTTGGGCAGCGGCGTCAGCACCGGATTTCTCAACGCCTCTGCGATGAATACAGCCACCGGCAGCACGTCCGAGTTTTCAACCTGTGCGCAAATCGGGACGTGTTCTTTCACGATCAGCGCTCCGGCCGCTTTAGTTGGAGCGGCGGCGGGCAATGGCAGCTTTACGCTGACGACGCAGACCGGTTGTACATGGACTGCAACCAGCAACGCAGCGTTTCTGACAACTACAAGCTCAGGCACCGGAAACGGAACGATCAATTATTCTTTCACGCAAAACAGCGGAGTGGCTGCGAGAGTCGGCACAATCACGGTGGGCGGCAAGACTCACATAGTTACGCAGACAGGAGCGGCCGCCGGACCCGCCATAACCAATGCGTGCAGAGGCGAAGGCAAGCAGTTGGTCATTAACGGCTCGGGATTCATTGAGGGCGGTAAGGTTTTCCTGAACGGCGAACAGGAGAAGACCTTGTTTGTGTCATCGACTCAGATCATCGCCAAGAAAGCCGGAAAGCGAGCGGCAACAGGAGACACTCTGCAAGTGCGAAATCCCGACGCCACGCAGACTCAGGTGTTTTCATACACGAAGAATAGTTGCTTCGTTCAGTAGTCCACCGGGACTGAGAGAATGCCGAACCGTGACCGTGAAGCGGAATACGAGTCTGCCGCTTCGGTCCACAACGGCGAACATCAGCGTTATGCTTCGGCTGACATGATTTCAAGAACTTGATCAAAGACGACGGACCGATGTGAAAGCAAGGCGCCGATCCTTGCGTGCGATCGCTCCAGGCTCATCGCGGCGTTTCCTCCCGTCTTGTCTCAATGCTTGACGCCGAATGCAGTCCTACATAAGCTTGGCACTCTGAGAAACGCTGGTTACTAAAGAAACTCGAAGGGCAGCACCATGAACCGCGTTGACACCATTAGGCAACAGTCCCACTCGGTTGATTACACGAAGAGAACGCGCGGAATGAAACTGGGAGGCGGCCTGCTGCCTCTGGTAGCAATCGTTTCGGTCTTCAGTTCGACCCTTCACGCTACACGAAGCGAAATCATCGAATCGCTTCGCAATCCGGCTAAACAACACCAGCTTGAACGCGCGAGGATGAGCGAAGAGGTCAGCGCACGCGCGTCAGGCAGAGGGAATCCGTGGATCAACTTGAGCGACGGACACGAATTGATCACCCCTTACAGCGGCCCCGCGGAACTCACAAGCGTCCTCGAGAAAAACGAAGCTCGGGCGTTGTCCTTGTGCTCGGCTGATTTGGATGAAGACGGCGTGCCTGATTTGATCGGCGGCTTTGGCGGACCTAACGGCGGGATCGTGACTTTGCTTCGAGGCAATGTGGATTCGATTTATCCAAACGCCCCCGAAGCGCAGCATCGAAGAGCGGAAGGCACATTCACGGACGCCCCGTTTCTGTCTCCTGCTTTTGTGTTCGGGGCACGCGAGGCTGCGGACTTCATCGGAGCGGGAGACTTCGACGGCGATGGTCATTGGGATGTCGTCACTGCCGCTCGTGGAAGCGACAAGTTGAACTTGATGCCGGGCGATGGCAAGGGCGGTTTGCGTGAGACGAAGCAAATCGAATTGCCCGGCGGAGTGACCGCGATGGTAGCCGGGGAGATCAACCGCCGCGATGGTTTGGATGATGTCGTGGTAGGAGTCTCCGGCGAGTCGGGCGCAAAGCTGCTTGTGTTCGAAGGTCCGGGAGGGGCTCTGAGAGCCAATCCTGAGTTGTTCGACTTGCCCGCCGCGGCGGCGTCGCTGGCGCTCGGACAGTTGGATGACAGCTACGAGATGGACCTGGCAATTGCCGCGGGACGCCAATTGATGATCCTGCACGGCAGGGATCGCAGGCTATCACTGGATAAAGAGAGGCAAGCCCAGGTAATACCGGCATGCGTGGAGCAAAGAGAATTTCCATTCATGATCACGTCAATCGGATTGGGCGATTTCAGCGGCAGAGGCGACGGAGCGATCGCTGTGCTCGGTGATGACGGAGAATTGAGGGTGCTCTCTTCGGCACGAATGGAAGAAGCCAAAGCAGCCGGAAAAGTTTCCAGGATACAGAAGTGGAAGAGTCGTGTTGTTGCGAGCGGAGGCTGGTCCAAGGGCGCGAAGCTATTTACCGCGAGGATGTCCAGCACGCCGGTGGACAATGTGTTGGTCACAGATCCGGACAATCACACGATCGCAAGCATCGCAGCAGCCCCGGACAGAGAAGCCACGCAATCTTCTGGAGTAGCAGAGCAGTTGCTCGAGGCGAGGTTTGAGGTCGCCACTGAGCCTGAAGCAGTACTGCCCATGAGATTGAACGGCGATGCACTGAGCGATCTGGTAATCCTGGCCCGTGGGCGGATACCCCCGACTGCAATGATGACCGCGGCAGCATTGACTTTCTCAGTCACCAACACAAACGACAGCGGCCCGGGGTCCTTCAGGCAAGCTATTGCTGATGCCAATTCCAATTCGGGAGTTGACCTGATCCGGTTCGATCTACCCGGCGGCGTTGGGACCATTCGACTGTTCAGCCAATTGCCGGACGTCACCGAAGCGGTGACTATCGATGGAGTCATGTCATCTGGAAACCGGGTCGAACTCGACGGAACCAGTGCCGGCCCTAACAGTGCCGGGTTACAAATCTTTGCCGGTAACAGCAGAGTCCGCGGCCTTGTGATCAACCGCTTTACCAATAGCGGAATCGTGTTGGATCGAAATGGGAACAATCTGATTGATAGCAATTTCATCGGGACCGATTCGTCCGGTACGCTGGCGCGCGGCAACTTCGGAAACGGGATAAATCTCATTGGTGGATCCAACAATCTGATCGGCGGCACGACGGGCGTTGCCGCCAATCTTGTTTCCGCGAATGCTTTCCCGGGCATTGCGATCGGCGGCACGAACGTGTCGCAGAATCTTGTGCAGGGTAACTTTGTTGGTGTGGATATTCGTGGAACCGCCGCTTTGCCTAATGATGGCGCCGGTGTGTTGCTAGGAGGTGTTTCAGGCACCAACAACACCGTCGCTTCAAACAACACCGTCGGTGGCGCCGCGGCTGGGGCTGGCAATCTCATATCCGGAAACGACGGCTCCGGTGTGGAAGTCAACAACAAGGACTCCAACGGCAATCTTGTGCAGCGAAACTTCGTCGGCACTGATATCAGCGGCACAGTCGCGTTGGCGAACACTGGCGCCGGAGTGCAGATCAAGAACGGCAGCCTCAACATTGTTGGAGGGACCACTGCTGGCGCAGTGAATCTCATCTCAGGCAACACAGGCATAGGGGTGTTCGTCGGTGAAATCGGCGCAACCGAGAACCGAATACAAGGCAATTTTATCGGTACGGACAGCACCGGCACCCGCCGGCTGGGTAACTCAAATGGAGTGCGGATCGATATTGCCTTCAGAAACACGATTGGAGGCGTTGTCCCCGGCTCAGGAAATCTGATCTCCGGAAATAGATTTCCAGGTGTAGCCTTATCCGGCAGCGGCGGCACCGAAAACCAGATTCAGGGTAACTTTATTGGTACGGATCTCACTGGCACATTACCGCTCGGCAACGCGGAAGGTGGAGTGCTCCTAGGTGGTTTCCTGGTTGACCAAAACTCTACGCCGGTGATAGCTCGCAAAAACACCATCGGCGGCACGACAGCAGGGTCGGTGAATCTGATCTCAGGCAATGACGGCCCTGGAGTCTTGATAGTGAACTTCGGCTGCACGGAAAACCTGATTCAAGGCAATGCTATCGGCACCGATATTAGCGGAACCCGAGCGGTGCCGAACCAGGGCAGCGGAGTATTTATTACTCAAGCGCCGGACAACACCATCGGGCCGATCAACCTCATTTCCGGCAACAGGGATCACGGCATCAGCATCGGCATTCGCAAAGAGCTTGATGGCGGAATCGTAACCGGCGGAACAGGAATCACCGTTCGAGGTAATTTCATTGGGACCAACCTCAACGGCACGGGTCCGCTAGGCAATGGATTGAATGGAGTGTTCGTTGATGCGGATTCCATCAGCAACACAATTGACGACAACCTGATCGCTTTCAATGGAAGGAATGGGATATGTATCCCTAACAACAACAATCCGGGATTAAAAATCCGAATGACCGCGAACCGGATTTTTTCCAACGCTGCCATCGGAATAGATCTCGGCCTGCCTGGAGTGACCCAGAACGACGACCGGGATTTGGATCTGGGCGCCAACACTCTGCAGAATTTTCCAGTGGCAAACGTCACCAGCACCTTCCTCAGCAACAGAACGATAGCCGGTGTTGTCACCCCAACGGCGATTACCACGATCAGAGGCGTCTTCAACAGCACCCCCAACCAAACGTTCACGCTCGAGTTCTTTTTTGGCCGCAACGTCGACGCATCAGGTCATCAATTCGTGGGCTCTATACCAATCGCACTCAGGCCGACAGTACAGGTAACCACCGACAGCAATGGCAATGCGTCATTCGAATACACATTCGAAATTCCTGGCGGAGCTAATGGCGGATTTGTTAATTCGACAGCTACTGACCCGACCGGAAACACCTCCGAGCTCTCTACATCCATAGTGGTGAGCGGCTCGGCCGGCGGCGGGCCGGTCATCACCGGTGCGTGCAGAGGGGACGGCAAGCAGCTAATGGTTAACGGTTTTCGCTTTGTCGAAGGCGCAAAAGTCTTCCTCAACGGCGAGCAGGAAAAAACCTCGTTTGTTTCGTCGACCCAGGTGATCGCCAAAAAAGCAGGCAAGCGAGCGCAGACCGGAGACACCTTGAAGGTGCGCAACCCCGATGGCTCTGAGACTACCGTACTCGTCTACACTCGCAACAACTGTTCACCGTGACTCGAGCCGAGAGCCTGTTCGATTTGCACATTTCAATCGCAAGCGGCAGAATCCCCAACCATAGCGGTTACGAAATCATCGCTCTAAAAGGGAGGCCTACTTAATGTCGCGAACACATCGCGCCCCTGTGCCCCGAATCATTGTCGTCATAAGCGTTACGCTCCTTCTAACTCCATTGCTGCCGATTCCGTCCACGAGCGCGCAAACAACTTCCGGTACTTTGATCGGACAGGTGTTTGATACGGCTTCGAAGCCCGTTGTCGATGCGAAGGTCACCGTACTCAACGAAAACAACGGAAACATTCGCGCTACTCGAACAGATCAGAACGGCACTTACACTGTGCCTTATCTCGTGCCGGGATTTTATAGCATCACCGCATCGATGCCCGGTTACGATGGAGGCCCGGTTACCAACTATCGCATACCCCTCAACGCGATCACTCCGCTGAGGCCTCCCGACATTACGCTCAAGCCGGTCACAAGTACGACGACCGCGCCTGGGCCAACGCAACCGGCTCCTGCTCCCGTGACTGGCGCGACCGCGCCGCAGTCCGAGCTTGAATCGCTGATCAACACAACCGACTCAGCGAGGCGAGGGAACTTCACCGAGCGCCAGATCGAATCGCTTCCACTCGGCGGCACCACGGACATGCGAACCTTCGATGAGTTCGCGTTGTTGTTGCCCGGAGTCGCGCCGCCTCCATACACGCCCGGTGTGCGAGGACCCGGAGTTGGCTTTGGCATCGGCACGGCTGGACAATTCGCGGTCAACGGCATGCGAGCGCGCTCGAATAACTTTACGATCGACGGCTCGGATAACAACGATCCGGATGTCGGGGTTCGCCGCCAGGGTTTTGTATCCCTGGTGCCTCAGTCCGTAGAATCGATTCGCGAGTTTCAAATCTCGACGCTGTTGTGGGACTCGGAGACGGGCCGCAATTTCGGCTCGCAGGTGAACGCGGTTTCGAAAGAGGGCAGCAATAAGTTTTACGGGCAGGCTTACGGATTTTTCACTGATTCAAGTCTCAACGCGAAAAACTTCTTTGATTACCTCGGCGGTCCGTCCGATGGAGAGAACCCATTCACTCGAACTCAAGCGGGATTCATTTTGACGGGTCCAATCGCGAGGGATCGAACGCAATTCTTTGGCAGCTTCGAGCATCAGAAGGTCAATGCTTCGACGGAACAGCACTTCGCTACACCGACGTTAGCTGAAAGACGCTTCCTCGGATTGCCGGTGTTCGGAGTGTTGAAATTCCGTCCCGATTCTTTCAGCAACGAGTTCTTTGGCGAGACCCTCGGCGGCACTCCGGCTGGAAGAAATGTTTTGTCCTTTTATCCGCCGCCGAACAACCCAGGCGGTCCTTATGGGCGCAACACCTTCACTGAAATTCTTCCGGCGGATGGGCGGGGAACGATTTTCTCGTTGAAAGGAACGCACCGCCTTAACGATCGAAGCACGCTTTATGCGCGATACAACTTCACGGATGACGGGCGAGTTCTGCCGAGCGTGAATCGCGCGTTGCGATCCACGGTGATAGCGAACACGCGGACGCAGGACCTTTCGTTGATCTTTGATCGCGAGCTCGGAAGCCGGTTGTTCAATCAGGCGAGGTTTTCTTATGGCCGAACGCGGCTGGAGTTCACGCCGCATCCGAGTAGCCCGTTCGTCTTTTCGAAGGACTCGGTGGAACTAGTCAATTCAAGCGCCGGCGAGCAGATGGTTCCGTCTGCGACGGGGCCAATCGGAGAGCTGCTCGTCGAGCCCTATAGTCCGGTTGGCGTGAACGCTTACTCATTTCCACAGAAGCGCGCGAACAACACATTTCAGTTTGCGGACTCGCTGTCGTTGCCGATCAAGCAGCATTCGTTCAAGGTTGGAGCGGACATCAGACGTGTGCAGCTAAACAGTCTGCTCGATCGAAACTACCGGCCGCAGGTTGTGTACGGTGGAGCCTTACTGACGACTGGCACGCTGACGATCACGACGGATCCAGATAATCCGTTTACGTTTACTCCCGAGGGCAAGGGATTCTTATCGGGTGTTCAGTTGGCAAATCTCGGCTTGCCGTCTTCGATCTTTCAGTCGATCACTTTTGGAGTGCCCGACTCTACGATTGGGCTTCGTATCAATGAGTACAATTTCTTCTTCAACGATAGCTGGCGTGTGAAGCCCAACTTCACGCTGGACTACGGGCTCAGATATGAATACAACAGCGTGCCTAAGGAAACGAATCGGCGAATCGAAAGCGCGCTTGCGCTGGACAATCTTCCAACGGCGGGAAGTTCGCGAGCCGATACGCCCGCGCGCACCACGGCATTCAACGATGCGGTAAGTGCATATCGGCGCGTGGTCGGTGATCGCAGCGGAATCTATGACCCCGATAGAAACAACTTTGCGCCGCACATCGGTTTTGCGTGGGACCCGGGTAAGGATGGGAAGATGTCGGTGCGAGGCGGGTACGGATTATTTTACGATGCGATATTGGGAGCAGTTGTGAGCCAGTCTCGCAACGTGTTTCCTACAGAGATACCCGTAAACATCGAGCCTGCGTTTACGGCCTTTGATGTGTTCTCGCTCAACAATCCGAACACGCTCATTCTGCGCGACGGCCGTAACGGGGCGCCGATTTCTCCAATTCCGCTGATCGCTCCCGGAACGTTGAATCAATTCGGCGGCTCGCCCGCGGACTTTGTTGCGTTGATCGGCGAATTGTTTCGGCAGAATAAACTCGGGGGAGGGCTCGCGTTCACATTGCCGGATAAGAATCTGCGGACGCCTTACGCGCAGCAATGGCATCTGACGCTCGAGCGCCAACTTCTCCGCGACTATGCGGTGTCGCTCGCTTATGTTGGAACGAAGGGAACGAAGCTCACGATTCTGACGACTCCGAATCTGGGTCCCAACGTTACTCCCTCGGTGCAATTCGCAAACAGCTTTGCCGGATTCCCTTCGGGATTCCCGCTGCCTCCACCGCTAGTCCTGGCCGAGTGTGGGCGATTCCAGGAAAATCAAAAGTGCAGCATCCAACCCAGCCGGCCTGAACCTTCACTGGGCGCGTATCAGCTTTTCAAGAACGCCGCGAGTTCTACCTACAATGCGCTTCAAGTCGAGGGGCGCTCGCGATACAAACATGGATACGCGTTCACGGTCGCATACACGTGGTCGCATTCGCTTGATGATGTGTCGGATGTGTTTCCGATCTCGGGCGCACCGATACTGGCTCAGGACTCGTTAAACCTTCGGCTCGAACATGCGAGTTCGAACTTTGATATTCGTCATCGCTTTGCGACTTCATTGATTTGGGATTTGCCGTTCTATCGCAAAAACAAGACGGGCGCGATGGCTCGGTGGTGTGGAGGCTGGCAATTGGCGTCGGTGTTTCAGGCGTACACGGGTCAGCCGTTTACGCTCAATCTTCCAAACGATGCCAATCGCGATGGCAACCTGACTGATCGGCCCGCGACAACGGATGGGCTGGTCTTTTTCGATGGGCACGGGCGGCGAAGAGTGGCGATAGCGAATAGTCGCGACATTCCGAATTTCTTTACGCCCGGTGTCAACGGATTCGTTGGAAGGAACACGGTGAGGGGTGACGGCTTCGTGAATTTGGATGTCGCATTGAGCAAAGGCTTCGCGATTGCAGACAATCAGCGGCTCGATTTCAGAACGGAGTTTTTCAATGCGTTGAACCGGGCTAACTTTGGGATTCCGATTCGCACGTTGGGGAGTCCAAGTTTCGGATCTGCGGTCGAGACTGCGAATCCCGCGCGCGTTGTTCAGTTCGCATTGAAGTACAGCTTCTGAACGCACCACGATTGATGAGTGTCGTCGCGGCGTGCACGCACGTCGATTGGGGCATTGGTTTTCTGGCCGCGATCTTTCTAATATAATGCTCGCATAAGGAAGCCATCGATGATTAAGTGCGGGACATGTGGGGCTCAGAACCTCCCAGGCGCAAGGTTCTGCCAGATGTGTGCAGTCACGCTCTCACCGGAAAGTTCTGAAAGCTCCTCGCCAAGCAAGGAGCCGGGTTCCTCGCTTGCGAACACCGTGGTTTTTTCCGCCGATCGATCCGACAAGTTAATCTGTCCCGTCTGCGAAGCTTCTAATGACACCGACTGGGTCTTTTGCCAGCAGTGCGGCAGCAAGCTTGGATCGACCCCAAGTCCCGTACCTCCGATAGAGGGCGAAACGCTTCCCGCGGAGAAACCGGCGCTCTCCACGACTATTCAATCGTCAAACCCGGCCGCCAAGCCCAAACCCACTGGAGGCATCTCGTGCCCGAAGTGTTCGGAGCCTCTGGTCGGTGATGCTGCGTTCTGTCACAAGTGCGGAGCGGTGACCAGCAACGCGCGAACTGTCGCAATGTCCTCCTTCAAACCGGCTCCCAAGGCTCGTTTGCTGTTGATCGTCGATGGCGAAGCGACCGGCGACGAATTCGAGCTCAAGGGAGATACGATTGTAGGCCGCATCGATGGGGACATCACTTTTCCGCACGATGACTACATGTCAGGCCGGCACGCGAGCCTCGTAAGGCGCGACGGCAAGTTTGTGTTAGTCGATGAGGGGAGCCGCAACGGGTCTTTCGTGAGGATTAAGAAAGAGGCCGAGCTCAAATCCGGAGACTTTATTCTGCTTGGCAAGCAATTATTCAAGTTTGAGATGTGATGAATTCGCGATAAGCTCTAAGACAGCAATGAGCACTCCGCCAAAGGACATATCAGTTTCGGTATTCGCGCGAACCGATACCGGGATGCAACGCGCCGGCAACGAAGACGCGTTCCTTGTCGCCGATCTCACGACCGGCAACGTAGGCCTCGGCGCGAAGATGAGCACTCACCGTGTCGGCAGTCGCGGCAGCCTGATGGTCGTGTCGGATGGCATGGGCGGAGCTGCAGCCGGCGAAATTGCCAGCGCCATGGCGGTCAAAACGATTCGAGAAGCGCTGATGGAAGACTCGCCCGAGACGGCAATTTGCGGGCGACTGCAGCTCGCAACCGAAAGGGCCAACGATCGCATTTGGAAATACGCGAATGAGCATCGTCAATTCATGGGAATGGGCGCAACCTTGACCGCGGTCCTCGTGCTCGACACTTCGGCTTACATTGCGCAAGTGGGTGACTCTCGCGGTTATCTGGTGCGTGGTGATCAGGTCAAGCAACTCACCAAGGATCAATCGTTGGTGCAGCTTCTACTCGATTCGGGTGCAATCAAGCAGGACCAGATTAATTCCGTTCCTCAAAACGTAATCATGCAGGCGCTCGGCACAAGCGCGACGGTAGAAGTCGCAATGGCGACGGTCGAGCTTTGCAAGGACGACCTGTTGGTTGCTTGCACGGATGGGTTATCAAACAAGGTGACGGCCGAAGAGATCGGCGAGACATTGCGCGGCGCCGAGAGCCTGAACGCCGGATGCCGGCGCCTGGTTGAGATGGCCAATGAGCGCGGCGGCGAAGATAACATAACGCTTGTCGCTGCACGCTTCGACGGCGAAGCGTTGCATTCGGCCGCGCAAACGAACTCGATCACCGGGAGTTTCAAAGTGCTGAGTCAGGGGTGCTTTGATGGCGACCTTTTGGAAGCCGGGAGCAAGTACATTTCCGGCGAATCAACGGCTCCGGATGTAACGACTGCAGTGCTTGGCGCTCTGCCTCCGCCCTCAAAAGACAAGACCACCGATAAGAAGTAATGCTCGCCCGCCAGTCGGCCTTTCAGGTCGCATCGAAACGTGATGATCGTTTCTCGCGGGTGTTCAGCGGGGTTTCACGACAAGCTCGTCAATCGAGAATTTTTCTCGGCCAACATTGCGAAATCCGATGCCTCCAAGAAGAAAGGTGCTGTCCGGATCCGGGAAGGAGCCCAGGTTCTCAGGCTTGCCGGTCTCTGCCGATGTGATCGTGTGGTTGATCAGGTTGCCGACTGCGCTTATGTGAATTTCGTACTGGCCGCCTGCTACCACGCGCGCGATGATGGCATTTGAGAGGATCGGCTTAGTGGGATCGAATTCATTATTGTGCACGATATACGTGTTGAAGCGATTTGGGAACAAACCCTCAGGTCCCGACAGGTAGAACAAGTAAAAGTTATTCGAGTCTTTGATCCTCACTGCCCATGCGGCGCCGCCGGCATTTGCCAGTTTGAGGTGGAAGTTCATTTCGAAATCGCGATAACGAATGTTGGTTGGCATGCACAACGACTTTGCGTTTTCGAACTGAAGTCTGCCTCCAACGAAGCTGACGCCGGATGCCGGCATGCTCCACAGTGCCGGTTTTGCGATATCGAAGTCATCACTGAACTCAGCCGATGTCGGAAGCGGAACGAGTTTCTTTGCGAAGGGCAGCGGCTTTCCGTACTCGAAGGTTAGCGTCGTCGAAAACTCCTCGTAATCTTCTTTGACCAGTTTCACTTCATGATGGCCAAGCTCGACGGCCTCTTTGAGTACGCCGTCGGCGGGCGTCGTTCCTACCTGCTTGCCGTCGATGTAAACCGCCGTTTTCGGATCGGTCCTGACTGTCAAATCGACGACCGCGCGTTCGGGTAGAAAATTCCAAATGTGCTCGCTCCCCGCGGTGACGGGAAACGTTCGCTTGTAGATGACGTAGCCCGAAAGATCATACGTGATCTCGTGTTTGCCGGGGCCGAGGCCCTCGAGCACGATTCTGTTCTCTTTATCGACCGTGATTTTATCGGGCGATATAGCCTTCTCGTTATCGAGGATTTTGACTCCTTCTTTCGCTGGAAAGATCCTCAAGGTGCCGAATTTTGATGACAGCACAGCCTCGACAATGGCAGGCTCGCGCGGCTTCATAGTAACCACTTCGTTGTAAGGTTCGTAATCCGGTCCGGCGGAAACACTGATTGAGTAGCGCTTGCGAGTAAGCAGCTCCTTCTTGAATCGGCCATCGATGGCTTTTCCCGCAATCTTTCCGTCTATCTTGACCTCGGCCGTCTTTGGTTCCGTCAGGATTATCAGAATGCTGTTCGCGGGTTTCGACGCTCGAGTGCTTCCTACTTTTGATCGGTCCACAGTGACCGATGGCTTCCTGCTCTCGTTTACCTCGCCCGAATCGAGGATCGTCGGTCTGACTTGTGCAAGCGCGGCATTGTGGAATCCCGCGATCAGAAAGAACGCGGCAATGATCAACACCTTTTTTGACAGAATGCGGCGGACGCTGGTCTCTAAACTCATCTCTGTTGCTTCACCTGAATTCATGGGAGCGATAACACGCTATTTGGGCAGGTCCTTCGCACAGCGAAACCCGATGTACGGGAATTTCGCGGTCGGTTCTTCGGACCATCTCGCTACCGTCAAAAGCTGAGCCTTTGGAAAGGCATATGAACCGCCGCGATATACTTTATAGCCCGCGAGAGGTTTGGCGGTGGATCCCGGATAGAGTTTGAAATCATCACCAACCCATTCGGCGACATTGCCAGCCATGTCCAGAATTCCAAATGGACTCGCCCCGCGTCGAAACTGCCCAACCGCGACGGGCTTCCCTCGCTTGTCCTCGCCTGAATTCGAGAGCTCGTCGATCCACTCGTTTCCCCACGGATAAATCCAACCTTCGATTCCGCGAGCCGCGTATTCCCATTCGGCCTCCGAAGGCAAACGCTTTCCAGCCCACTCAGCATAGGCCTTAGCGTCAAACCACGAAACGTTATACACGGGCAGCGTTGCTTCGCCCTTTGGATATGTGCCGTCGACCCAGTGCGGCGGCGCCGGATGGCGAGTCTGCCTGACAAATCGTGAGTAGTCCTCGTTAGTGACCTCGGTGGTATCCAGATAGAAATCGGCGACGGTCACTGAATGCGCGGGTCTCCAATCAGGAACAAAAGCCGCATCGTCTGTTCCCATAGTGAATGCACCGCCCTTGATAAGCGTCATTCCCGGGTTCATACCGGCGGCGATCGGGGGCTGTGCGCTGCTGGTATTTGGCAGGGAAGAGGTCGAGGAGCGCATCATGGTTACCGCTACTACTGCCGAGACGAGAAGGACAGCAACAGATGCAACGACCGCATAGAACTTGAAATTGAACGTCGTCACATGAGTTGCGCCAACAGGAGAAGCGCTGGGTTTAGCATTCGCGGTATAAGCGTGAGTGCCCCCGCGAGCCGCATCATCTGCGGCCTTAACCGAAACTCTCGCTGCGGCCTGGCGTGAGGCCGGATCGCCGATCGCCAACGTCGAGTCGCTCGATCTTACGCGGCGCGGTGAAACATCCGTCGTGGCATCGAACGCTTTTGTGCCGCCTTCCGAAGCGGCGGGCTTGCGAGACGGTGTGCTTCCCGGCGCGGGCATCGCTGAATTCAAGGCGAAGGTCGAGGGAGGCGTATCCTTGCCGAGCATTCCTACTCGAATGCCGGATGCGTACAAGGCCGCCTCCAGTTCCTGGGCCAATTGAACAGCCGAGCCTTGCCGGTCCTCGCGCGTCTTTGCAAGCGAGCGTTGCACAACGCGTTCGACCGGCTCAGGAATATCCAGCCGCGACTCACGCAACAGGCGTGGCCGCTCGTTGTTATGCTTGAGCACAACCGCAAGCGGAGTCGCGCCGTCAAAGGGCACGTGTCCGCTGAGCATTTCGTAAAGAATAACACCGAGGCTATAGACGTCTGATCCGGCGTCTAGCTCTTCACTGCGGCACTGCTCGGGTGACATGTAAAACGGCGTGCCGACGATGGTGCCCTTCTGTGTGAGATTCACCGAGTCGGTGCTTGCTTTCAGTTTGGCAATACCGAAGTCGAGAACTTTGACATGAACCGCTTCGCCCACTGCGTTGATCAGCCAGATGTTATCGGGCTTCAAGTCGCGATGAATTATTCCCCGCGCGTGGGCCGCCGACACCGCCGCGCAGGTCTGGCTGAGGATCAGAAACGTCTCTTCAAAATCGAGCTGCCGCTTTCGCTTCATCTTCTGGCGAAGGTCCTCGCCTTCGAGAAACTCCATCACCAGATAAGCGATTCCTTCTTCCTTGGTGACACCGAAGTCGGTAACGGCGACTGCGTTGGGATGACGTATCTGGGCCGCGGAACGGGCCTCGCGGCGGAAGCGCTCTACTGCGTACTGGTCGGACGCCAGATCCGGATGAAGAATCTTGACTGCAACCGTGTTTTCCATCTGCACGTGGGTTGCGCGATAAACCGTGCCCATTCCGCCTTCGCCGACTTTTTCATCGAGTCTGTACTTATCGTCGAGGAGAAGGCCCACGAATTCGTCCGCCGCGCTCTTATCCTTAAGCGGCGCGCCGTCGAAGGGACAAAACACAAGTTGATCCTTCAACTCGCGTTTACAGTTCGGGCATTGTTTCATCCGCGGTGCTCCAACCGTGCAGAAACCGCTTTCAAAATTGGAATGATCGTACAATAGGCACATGACACTGTCAAACAATAGACGTTTTCGATTCAGGAGCGATCATCTGCTATCGCCAGTTATGCAATTTGGCTATAATCCAGCCGAGGATTTCTATGGAACAGGTGATGGAAAGACGCGATATTAAGGCCCTACTCGACCGTATTGGCGCGCGCGATGCGTTGACGTTCGAGGAGTGGCAAGAGGTTGAAGACGCCGCATCAACCGAAGTTCTCGGGCGGCTGGCGGATCAGTTGCGCAAGGCGTTGCACCCCGATGACGTCGTGACTTACGTGGTCGATCGAAATGTGAATTACTCGAATGTGTGCGTGTCGGTGTGCACCTTTTGTGCGTTTTATCGCAAGCCCGGCTCGCCCGAAGGCTACGTTCACAGCTACGAAGAGATCTTCAGCAAGGTCGAAGAGATGCTCGAGCTGGACGGCAGCGGCGTGCTGATGCAGGGCGGGCTTCATCCGGATCTTCCTCTCGATTACTACACCGGCCTTTTGCGCGAGCTGAAGTCGCGCTACAAGATTCATCTGCATTGTTTCTCGCCGCCCGAGCTCGATCATCTTGCGAAAATTACCGGGCTTGGTGTTGAGGGAGTTCTGAGAGAGCTCCGGGACGCGGGGCTTGATTCAATCCCGGGCGGGGGCGGAGAGATTCTGGTCGATGAGATTCGACGCAAGCGCCGCACTCATTGCAACACTGAAGAATGGCTGAACGTGATGGACGTGGCCCACTCGATGGGAATACCGACTACGGCGACGATGATGTTTGGGATGGGCGAGACGCGCGATCAGCGGCTGATGCATTTCGAGAGACTGCGCGAGCTTCAGAATCGCAACCCGGGGTTTGTGTCTTTCATTCCGTGGACGCTCCAGCCGGACAACACTCCGATCGGCAAGCGATTTCCCGATCGCATTCCGGGTGATGAGTATTTGAGGTGGCTTGCGATCGGGAGACTCTATCTCGCCAACATCCCGAACGTGCAGGCGTCGTGGCTGACTCAAGGGTTGGATGTCGGCCGGCAAGGTTTGCATTACGGGGCAAATGATCTGGGCAGCACGATGATTGAAGAGAACGTGATCACGCCGGCGGGCGCGAATCACCGAGCTACAGAGATGATGCTTCGCGAGTCAATAATTGCGGAGGGGTTTACTCCCGTGAAGCGCAAAGCAGATTATGTACGGCTCGATTCGTGAATATGGCAAAGGGAAGGAAAACGCTGCGCTTCTCCTTCGTCGCTTTGCTGCTGTTGTGCCTTCCAGCTTTCGCAGGCCATTCTTACAAAGACCTTCGACCAAGCAGCAAATATTGGGATCGCGCTCAGCGATCGGTGCCGGTGAACATAACGCGGCTCTCAAGTAATCGGAAGCTCGCGAGCGTGGGTGACACCGTCTATATGCTTGATGCTCGCAATCGCGTAATCTGGAAATGGTCATCGCAGGGTCCGCCCTTAACAGATCAGCCAATTCTTGACTCTAGCGGAATAATCTACGCGATAGGCTTTGATCTCGTCTGGGTGGCACTGGACTCGAAGACCGGCAAACAGAAATGGAAGGGCACGGCCTGCGGCAGAGCGGTCTATTCGCAGATAGGAATCTACAAGAGGGATGTCTATTTCGTTGTGACGGACATGGAAGGTTACAGAGAGAGTCTCAATGACAAACGAATCAAGGATGGACTGTCGCTCTGTAAGGGGAACTCAATACTTTGGGAAACTAAAATACCGGCAGGTAATAGAATCGAAGTCAAAGCGAATCGAGTCGTGGCTGTGCAAAGGAGAAGGGGCCGCACTTTAAGAAAGTTAATCGCGATCCCGGAGAGGTTCGGGGCGCCAATCGGCAGAGTCAGCGTTCTGGCAAAATATGATTGAGCGCGACCTCGCTGTAGAATAGCCAAGGTCAAACGAGTTTTGAAATTATGAAAGCCGAAATGGTCGCGCCACACGAGACGCCTGGTGACATGAGTCCCGAAGACTTTCGACGCTACGGACATCAGATTGTCGATTGGATCGCGGAGTATCTCTCGCACCCCGAACGCTATCCCATCCTGTCTCAGAATCAACCCGGCGACGTGAAATCCGCTTTACCCTCGAGTGCGCCGGAGCGTGGCGAGTCCTTTGAAGCCATGCTCGCCGATCTCGACCGCGTCATCGTTCCGGGTGTGACGCATTGGAATAATCCCGCGTTCTTCGCGTACTTCCCGAGCAGCGGTTCCGGCCCGGGGATTCTCGGTGAGTTGCTGACCGCCGCGTTTAACGTGAACGCGATGCTTTGGCGCACGTCGCCCTCCGCAACCGAGCTTGAAGAAGTCACACTTGACTGGTTGCGGCAGATGATCGGGCTTTCGAACGACTTCGAAGGTGTGATCTATGACACCGCTTCCATTTCGACTCTGTGCGCAATAGCCGCAGCGCGCGAAGCAGTTCCCGATCTTCGAGTGCGCGAGGATGGACTCGCGGGCGCGAAGTTGCGAATCTACGCGTCAGAACATGTTCATTCTTCGATCGACAGGTCGGCGATCACTCTCGGCATAGGTCAGTCGGCATTGCGCAAGATTCCTTGCGACTCTGAGTATCGAATGGAGCCACGTTCGCTTGAACTCGCGATAGCGGACGACCGCGCGCACGGTTGGCAGCCGTTCTGTGTTGTCGCGACAACCGGAACAACTTCGTCGGCCAGCATAGATCCCGTCGCGGCGATCGCCGACATCTGCGAGCGCGAGGGTGTTTGGCTGCACGTTGACGCGGCTTACGGCGGGTTCGCCGCAGTAGTGCCGGAGATGCGCTGGATTCTTGAAGGCGCCGATCGCGCGGACTCATTGGTCATCAACCCGCATAAGAGTTTATTCGTGCCGCTCGATTTGAGCGTGCTTTACTGCAAACAGATGGACGTGCTACGGAGCGCGTTCAGCCTTGTCCCCGAGTACCTGCGCAGCGATGAGGGAGACGACGTCAGGAATTTCATGGATTACGGGCCGCAGCTTGGGCGGCGGTTTCGCGCTTTGAAGCTATGGTTTGTTATGCGCTACTTTGGAATCGAAGGCCTTCGCGAGCGGATTAGCAATCAGCTCGCGATGGCGCGCGAGTTCGCTGGATGGATCGAGCAAAGCGACGACTTCGAATTAATGGCGCCGGTTTCGCTTGGCCTTGTTTGTTTCAGGGCTCGGCCTCATTCAATAGATGAGCAAGCAGAGCGCAGCCTGAAAGAAAATCCCAAAGTGCCGCATTGGAGCCGCGATGTTGAATATGTAGACAACTATCTCGATATTCTCAACGAAGGCCTGCTTGAAGAAGTGAACCGAAGAGGCAAGGTGTTTCTGTCACACACGAAGCTCAACGAAGCATTCACTCTGCGGTTGGCCATCGGAAACATTCGGACGACGCGCGAGCACGTTAAGCTGGCGTGGGATGAACTGAATGATGTGTTGGGATCGAGGAATTGAGGATCGAGGATCGAGGATGGAGGTTCGAGGATGGAAGATCGAGGAATAGGATATCGATTCATCTATCCTCGATTCTCAATCCTCAATCCTCTATCCTCAATTTTCACTGGGTGAAGCTAATCGATTCGATATCGCTCCAGCGGACTTCAACTTTGCTTGCGGAACCGAGCTTTACCGCGACCGAATCACCATTCAGCGAGAACTCCTTACACCTCAAATCGCTTCCGCCTTTGAGCTTTATTCGAATCGAGTCGCTGTCGGTCGCCGATGAACGAATCTCGGTCGTGTCTTCAGGTGCGATGACCGCGTAGCTCTTTGCTTCGCCGCTCGCGTCCTCGGTCATCGCGAGTCGCAGCTTGCCCGTTGCGTCATCGCGCGAAAGCGTGCGCCCGCGAACCGAGCTGCCGTTCTTGAGCGAGATTATGAATCCAGCGGCGCCGGTGTCTTGAGCAAGGATGGGCACTCCGAGCATCAGGAAGATTGTGATGATGACGGACGTTGTCTTTAGTTTCATTGGTCGCGTTTCTTTTCGTAAACGGATTTCAGTTTGGCCAGGTAGTCTTTTCGATCAACGGCATAGTACACGGCGGCTGGTCCCGAATCAACCAGCTTGCTGACGGCCTGCTCAAACGCTTCGGATGGATCGTCGGTATTAATTTCATTCGCCGCGAAGTAACCGATTCGACGCAATCGTCTGATCAATTCCTGAAAGGTGAGACGCCCCTCAAAGGTTCGCCCACCATGAGTATGCGAGCGTGAGAGCAGATGCTGAACCAGAATGACATCGCCGTAGAGCCCGGGTGATACATATAACCATGCGTTTTCGTAGCGCCAGTTATCTTCCATCTGTCTCGAGAGCTGAACTCGCTGTACGCCGTTCGCGAGGATGTGGTCCCAGTCGTTGGATGGGGCCGCGCGTTTGATATGTGAGACGGCGGCGTCCAGAAGCCATCGGTCGTCTTCAAATTTCAGGCTGCGATTCAACCGCTCGAGCCACTCAGAGAAGATTTGCATCTTCGTGCGCTCGGGACTCCAGAGGGCAAACCGATCGGATTTCTTTTTTAGCGCCGCCCAGAGCTTCTTGCGATCTTTTTCGAATGATGGATTAGCGTCGATGCGAATTGAGTGAAACTCGGCGAACCAGCGCTTGGCGCCGTTGCAGTATGGACAGTGATCGATTCCGGGTTCGGCAAAGAAGTGAGGCCGTGATGTCGCTGCGCCGGTGATGTCTACTTCTTCGGGAGTGTGCTTCTTCAGCTCGCTGTACGCCGTGCGCGGCGTGAGCTTCAATTGTTTGGTGAATACATCGAAGGCGCACTTGAGGCAAATTTTGAGATCAGTTCTGGAAACAGCGGAGCTTGGGATTGAATCAAAATTGACTTCGGTTGCTTTCATGATAGGGGTTGGGGGATTGGAGTTAGGGATTGGTCTTTAACCCGGCCCCCGACCCCTAACACCTGACCCGCATTCTTTGGTGGGGATGGTGGGAATCGAACCCACACAAGGTTACCCTTAAAGGTTTTTGAGACCTTCGCGTCTGCCTGTTCCGCCACATCCCCGCATGATGAATGCACTGCCGACTGCGACAAATGGCTTCAAAGAAGAACAGATTCTACTTGCCGTGAGCGGTGAGCGTCAACGTATCGTCCTAATCTGTGTTGCTAACAATCAGTCTCGTGGTGGTCTCACTGGCCAAGCTCCATAAGGGAGGAAAACCGCGTAGCGGTGTCATCTCGATAGTTTGCGGGGTTGCCGGACCTCGTGGGCCGCGTAGCGGTCACCTTTTGACTAAATATGCCTGTCAACGCCACGAGGTAACTGCTACGCGGCTCAGGGAGCTTTACGACTACTCGAGCTATCGCCAGGACACCGCTACGCGGTTGGAACGTGGGAGCGCACCTGGAGTTTCAATCAGGGCAACACACCTTCGGACAGCACTCAAGGTATGAGTCTGAGCAGGAATATTTCGAAGGGTGAAGGCAGCAAGCGCCTCGGCGCCTGCTGCCTTCCGGTAAGGAGGAAATGCTAGGGTTTGGGGTCGCGAGGAACCTCGTCGATTCGATCGACATCGGTAGCAAGTGACCCGCCTGGCGAGATGCCGTGTTTGCTGATTTCGTGTTCGAGATAATGCTTCATGACGCTGTGCTTGCGGCCGTAGGCGAAGTAAATCACAAAGCCTATCAGCAGCCAGATGATCAGCCGCCACCAGTTCTCCGCCGGCAGCGAGAACATCAAAAGCAAACAGGTCAGGATCCCGAGGATCGGCACCAGCGGAACAAGCGGCGCGCGGAACGGCCGATTCGCATCGGGATTCGTCTTGCGCATCACCAGTACCGCGGCGCATACGATCACGAAGGCGAACAGCGTGCCGATGTTGGTCATCTCCGCCAAAAGAGTGAGCGGCAGAAATCCCGCCATCGATGCGACAAACACGCCGGTGAGAATCGTTGACTTCCACGGCGTGCGGAACTTGGGATGAATATCGCCGAAGAACCCCTTCGGCACCAGTCCATCGCGTGCCAGCGCCAGCATCACGCGCGGCTGGCTTAGCATCATGACAAGCAGGACCGACGTGATTCCGGTCATCGCACCGGCGGCGACGAGATACTGCATCCAGGTTAATCCGACGTATTCGAACGCCTTCACAACGCCGGCATCCTTATCGATCATATTGGTCGGGACCATTCCGGTCAGCACCGCCGAGACGGCAATGTAAAGAATGGTACAGACGATCAGCGATGTAATAATCCCAATCGGCACGTCGCGAGCGGGCTGCCTTGCTTCTTCGGAGTGGACCGATACCGAATCGAATCCGATGTACGCGAAGAAGATGATTGCAGCGCCGGCGAACATTCCTATCGGCTGACCGGTAGCCGCGGTCTCGCCAAACAGAGTCTTGCCGAAGAAGCTGATGCCCGTGTAGCCGAACGGCGCAAACGGATGCCAGTTCGCCGGATTGATGTAGAAGACTCCGATGCCGATCACCATCAACACGATGACGAGCTTGATCGCAACCATGACGGCGTTAAACGTGGCGCTCTCCTTGATTCCTTTGACCAGGATTATGGTGAGAATGAAGGTGACCAGAATCGCGGGCAGATCGAAATATGCTCCGGTGGCGACGAATCCGGTGTGCGGGCAGCCCTTTCCCACCGTGACGCAATAGTCGAACGGACCCTTCGCAACAACCGCGGGCAGGTATTTGTCGAGACCGAAAAGCGGGATGAACTCCTGAAAGTGCGCGGACCATCCATGCGCGACCGTTGCGGAACCAACCGCATATTCGAGGATCAAATCCCAACCAATGATCCAAGCGAACATCTCGCCGAGCGTCGCATACGCGTAGGTGTAAGCGGAACCGGCGACCGGGACCATCGACGCGAACTCCGCATAGCACAACGCGGCGAACACACACGCAAAACCGGCAACAACGAAAGAGAGCATCAGTGCCGGTCCGGTTCTGTCGTGCGCAGCCTCGCCGGTCAGGATGAAGATGCCAGTGCCGATGATCGCGCCGACGCCAAGGGCCGAAAGTTGAACCGGACCCAGAATGCGGCGCAGTCGATGCTCGCCCGCCATCTCCTCCAACAACAGGCTGAGCGGTTTTCTCGAGAACAGTTGGCTAGCCATTCAAAGGACCTCCCGCAAAAAGTAGTTGTTTGGGGATCAGTATCGAGCGATAGCCGATGCTCGTTACCGTTCCATTATCAATCTTCGGATTCAGACGTGGGCATCGCCTCGCCGACTCTTTTCCAGATGAAGTACACCGGGATGCCGGTCGCGATGATGATGAAACCCGGCCACGTCGTCGCTGTTTGATAGATCAACAGCACAGCGAGTATCACTGCCGCGCCGATGATATACAACGCCGGAACGATTGGGTATCCAAACGCGCGATACGGCCGCTCGGCATCCGGCCGCGTTTTCCTTAATCTGAAAACGCCGGCGATTGTCAAAATGTAAAACACTAACGCTGCTGAAATAACGTAGGTCAACAGATCGCCATAGAGGTTGCCGTAAGTAGGCGCACCCGTCGCCGGGTCTGTGCCCGTGATCGTGCGAGGCAAAACCAGAACCGCGGCCCAGATGCCCTGAATCACAAGCCCCCACGCCGGCACGCGTTTGTTGTTCAACTCACCCGCTGATCTAAAAAAGAGTCCGTCGCGCGCCATCGCCCAATAAGCGCGCGCGCCCGCGAGGATCAAACCGTTGTTGCAACCAAAGGTCGAAACCATGATGAAGACAGCCATGATCGTCGCGCCCGCGCCGGGAAAGATCACATCGGCGGTCGCCGAAGCTACTCGATCGCTTGCGACGGTTTGAATCGTTTCGAACGGCAGCGTCACCAGATAAGCGACGTTCGCCAGCAGGTAAAGCGCGATGACCAGCATCGTTCCGAACGCAAGCGACAACGGAATATTGCGTTTTGGATTCTTGACCTCGCCCGCTGTGAACGTGATGTTGTTCCACGCATCGGCCGAGAACAGCGAGTTGGTTTGCGAAACGCAGATACCAACAAAGAGCCCAAACGTCGTGATCGCGGTCAACCCTCCCGGCCCAACATCCTGAAGCTTGCCGCGTATGGCCCAGAAGTTTCCGAAGTTGCCAGACGCCGCAGTCCCGCTCGCCAATCCGATCACAATGCCGAGCACGATCAGCGCAATCAACGCGCCCGTCTTCGTTATCGTGAAAACGTTCTGCACTAATTTGCCGAGCCTCAATCCGCGAGTGTTCATGAACGTCAACAGCACGATGAGCAAGACTCCTACAAGCTGTGCGGTCGAGAGTGAAATCGCATAGCCTGATCCGATGCGAATCGGCGCGATGAGATAATGGCTCTCCGAAATCCATGGAACCATTACACCGAAGTATCGACCAAAGCCCACTGCAACCGCCGCGATGGTGCCGGTCTGAATCACCATGAAAAGAGTCCAGCCGTACAGGAATCCCCACATCGGAGAGAACGCTTCGCGCAGGTAGACGTATTGACCGCCCGCCTTCGGCATCATCGCCGCGAGTTCGCCATAACTGAGTGCGCCGACCACCGTCAGCAATCCAGTAACTACCCATGCGACCAGCAGCCAGCCGGGCGAGCCGACCTGGCGGGCCATGTCCGCCGAGACGATGAAGATCCCCGAGCCGATCATCGAACCTGCGACGATCGTCGTCGAATCCAGCAGGCCTAGCCCGCGAACAAACCCGGTTGTTTTGTCTGCGACTGCGACGGTCGAATCAGCCATTCAATTCCTCCGAGACAAGCTTTAGAGATTGTGCTTCGCGAGAAGCAACAAATAAATCAATGTCAACACCATCAACACTGATGCAACGACCACGCTCGAAGACGTCACTGCGCCGCCTTCGCGACGAGCCCTCATTGCGCGCTTGATGACGATCGGACACAGCACGAACGCATTCAACGCAAGCGGTACGATCAGAAACCACGAAACTTCCATCCACGGCCGAAGCGTGAAGACTTCGCCCAGTGCGCTCGAAGCTCGAACGCCGGCTTCTGCTCCTGCCTTCTGCGCTTCAAGCCACACATCGAATCCGCGCATGAAAACCAGCAGTGCGATTCCGATGATCGCAAGCCACACGCCCGTCAGCGCCGTGTGCGCGTCGTGTGCGGCTGGGCTCTCAGCGTGTTGCCGGCCGGTCAACCGGCTTTGAACCGCGCCGTAACCAACATAAATCACAAATCCGAAATTCAGCCACGCAGCGAATCGCAGCCACGAAGTTGGCGGCAGATAATAAATCAAGTAAAGGCACGAGAAGATGCCGAGAATTGGGATGATCAACCCGCCCGGCACCCGAAACGGCCGAGGCCGCGCCGGGTCTTTTATTCGCAAAACTATTATGCCGGCGCAGACGAGGATGAATGCGAACAGAGTCCCGATGTTCGTCAGATCGACCATCTCGTCGATGCTCGCGACCGCCGCGAATACGGCTACGAACACACCGGTCAGAATCGTAGACACGTGCGGCGTCCGGTATTTCGGATGAACCTTGTAGAAGACCTTCGGCAACAATCCGTCGCGCGCCATCGAGAAGAAAATTCGCGGCTGTCCGAGTTGAAACACAAGCAGCACCGCCGTGTGCGCGATGACCGACCCAAACGCGACGAGCCCGATCGCCCATCCCAGATCCGTGTGAAATACCTGGCCGACATGCTGGAGGGCCATCGTCAACGGCTCGGCTTGCTCGGTCGCGAGCTTTGCCTTCAATTCCGGATACGAGATCAACCCGGTGAAGACCAGCGCGACCACCGCATAAAAGATCGTGCAGATGATCAACGAGGCAATAATACCTATGGGCAAGTTGCGTTGTGGGTTCCTTGTTTCTTCGGCGACGGTTGAGACCGCGTCGAATCCAATGTATGCGAAGAAGACTATCGCGGCGCCCGCGCTGATTCCCGCAAAGCCCATCGGCGCGAACGGAGTCCAGTTGGCGGGTTGAACGTAAGTGAATCCAATGACGATGAAGAACGTCAGCACAAGAATCTTGAAACCAACCATCACGGCATTGAACCTGGCGCTCTCGCGAATCCCCCACACAAGAACCATCGTGATCAAAGCGACGATTGCGACCGCGAGCACGTTGAAGATTATCGGTTTGCCGAAGATATGCGGCGCGCTTTCGTAGACACCGGGCACCTTGGCCGCGGTGCGATAGTCCATCGATATCCAATCGGGAATGATGATGCCGTTGGGCGCGATGCCAGGTATGTGTAGACCGGCAACCAGCGTCTTGAAGTAATTCGCCCAGCTTATCGCGACTGCGATATTTCCTACCGCGTATTCGATGATCAGGTCCCAGCCGATTATCCACGCGATCAATTCGCCAAGCGTCGCATAAGAGTAGGTGTAGGCCGAGCCCGATATCGGGACCATCGACGCGAATTCGGCATAGCACAGAGCGGTGAAGCCGCAGACGACAGCCGTGATCATGAACGAGAGCATCAACGCCGGACCCGCGCCCGGCCGGTTCGCGTCGCCCGCAGCCGCGGTTCCGATTGTCGCGAAGATGCCCGCGCCGATGATCGCGCCTATTCCGAAAAGGGTGAGTTGAACGGGGCCAAGCGCGCGGTTTAGTTGATGCTCGGGCTCTTCGGCATCGCGGAGAATGGAATCGAGCGACTTGACGCGGAACAGCCCTCGAAACGTCAATCCTTTGACGCTCGGCTGATCGGTCTGCTTGGTTTCCATCCGATTGCGTTCCCCTCTTAGATTGGCTTAACGCGAGCCTCTGCCTGAGGTCGAACTCTTTGAATCAATACGGCTGACACTGATGACGCTGGCAATTTGGCGATTGAAGCGCCGCGATTATTACGTTTCACGCGCGGGGATGTCAAGGATAAGGCTTGGACAGTACTTTGCCACCAGGACACTAAGACTCGAAGATTCACCAGGCTTCTTCGTGCAGCTTAGTGCCCTTTGTGGCTTAGTGGTAGATGGCAGCACGCACCGTAGTCGTGTATATTCGCTGCTTTGCGCATGCCTCGGTATTCGCAATAGAATTAACGGACTTTCATAATACGGAGAACACATGGAACAAAAGGGATTCACGTTATGGTTCACCGGGCTTTCGGGCGCCGGTAAGACCACGCTTGCTCGACTGGTTGAGGAGGAATTGATCGCGCGAGGGCACAGGGTCGAGGTGCTCGACGGAGATATCATTCGCACTAATCTTTCAAAGGGACTCGGTTTCTCAAAAGAGGACCGCGACACAAACATTCGGCGCATAGGCTTTGTCTGTCATCTGCTCACGCGAAACGATGTGGTGGCGATCGCCGCCGCGATTTCGCCCTACAGCGAGATTCGCAACGAGGTACGGCAACAGATCGGCGCGTTCGTCGAGGTCTACTGCAAATGCCCGATCGAGGTGCTTGCCGAACGCGACGTCAAGGGCCTGTACAAGAAGGCGCTTGCCGGGGAAATCAAAAATTTCACCGGCGTGGATGATCCCTATGAAGAACCCGCCGCGGCGGAGATAGTGGTTGAAACCGATATCGAAGCGCCCCAGCGAAGCGCGCAACGAATTGTTTCCAGACTCGAGGAACTGGGCTTTGTAGCTGTGCGCGAAAAGACCTACTCGTTGCCGGTATGATTCGAGTGGCGCATAAGGATCACAAACACGAACGCTGATTTTGAATTTGCGATTTTGGATCTTTAGGTCACAGCGCGACTCGATCCGCAGGTTGAGCACAATCCAAAATCCAAAATCCAGAATCCAAAATCGATAATGAAGACCGTAATCATAGGGCTGGACGGGGCAACATTCGACATCATCAAGCCGCTCGCGAGCGCGGGCCGGCTCCCCGTTCTATCCCGCTTGATGAAAGAAGGCGCGAGCGCGCCTCTTCGTTCGACCATCCTACCAAACAGCTTTCCGGGCTGGGCCAGTTGCACGACGGGCACCAGTGAGGGGATGCACGGAGTATTCTCGCCGTTCATCAAGAACCCCGGCCACTACACGGTTCGCGCGATGAGCGGGCGCGACATAATGACGCGGCCGGTGTGGGAGATCCTCACCGCGCACGGCGGACGTTCGATTGTACTGAATGTTCCAACGACTTATCCGCCGGAGCCGATCAACGGGTTGATGGTGACAGGGATGCTGACACCGGGGCTTGGTTCGGAGTTTACTTTTCCGGCGTCGCTCAAGAATGAACTGCTTGCGGAATTGCCCGATTACGTAATCGAGCCCGAGCGAATCCCCGACAAGCACGCGCGAGCCAATGAATTCAGGCGAGCGATCGAGATGCGTGAGGCCGCGCTGCGTTCTTTGCTTGGCCGAGGCGCGTGGGATTTTCTGATGGTTGTGTTTTCAGTGCTCGATCGCGCGCAGCACGATTACTGGGCTGACATGGACCCGGCTCACCCGAGGCACGATCCAAAAACAGCACGCGAGTTCCGCGAATTCATTCACGAGATCTATGAGAAGTTGGACGCGGCAGTTGGAAGACTCCTCGAACAACTGCCAGCGGAGAGTCGGGTGTTTGTTGCCTCCGATCACGGGTTTTGCTCGGAGCTGTTCGAGGTTCGAGTCAACGAGTTGTTGGCAGCGGCGGGGTTGCTGACTTTCAAATCTCCGGCTTCAAGGAAAAGCCTCGCGAGAGTTAGAGAGTTCAAAGGAAAAATCGCGCGAAGATTGACTCCAGCCTCGGACGGCAATTCGCTCGAGCGAAAGGTTGAACATGGCGGGGCGTTTCTTTCAGAGATTGACTGGTCGCGAACGCGTGCGTTCTTTGCTCAGGACAAAGGCGTGTGGGTGAACCTCGCGGGACGCGAGCGTGAGGGCATTGTTCGCGAATCGGAATTCGTAAGCGTGCTGGAGGAAGCTCGAAGCGCGTTGCTTCAACTGACATCGCCTGAAGACAATGAGCCGATATTTGAACAAGTCTTGCGGCGTGACGAAGCTTTCAACGGCGCGTGGTCTCGCAGGCTTCCCGATTTGGTGATGATCCCGCGCCGCGACGAATATGTTTACAATGAGCGGCCGAGCTACGGTGACGTGATTGTTCCGGCGGACTCGACTACAGGGACGCATTCGCGCGACGGGATATTTATTGCTTGGGGTCGTGGAATCGATAAAGAGGCAACCTTCGTGGCGCAGCCGAACCTTCGCGATGTTGGCCCCACGGCGCTGGCATCGCTTGAGTGTCCGCTGACTACTGATATGGACGGCCGCACGCTCACTGAGTTATTCAGTGACGGCACGCCAGCGTCGAAGCAAGGTAGCTCTTACAAGCAGACCCCGGCAGATGAGAGCGCCTCTCGATCGGTCTATAGTGCCGAGGAAGAGAAGCAACTACGAGAAAGGCTACGAGCACTGGGATACATCGAGTGAACTGCAGGGGAATTGAAAATTGAGAATTGAGAATTGCAAATTGCAAATTGAGAGAGTTGAGCGGATGGCGTGGCTCACAACCGAACACATCTCAAATCTCAAATTTCAGATTTCAAATCTCAATCCCGTTCCTTCAAGTTCCGCTGCTCGGCCCCAATGCCAGACAGTCGCACTGCCGCAATCATGAAGATTCTGATCATAGGTCTCGACGCAGCAACCATGGACTTGATTGGTCCGTGGGCTGCTGCCGGCCATCTTCCTGCGCTTGCGGCCTTGATGCGCGAAGGCGCGGCGACTCCGCTTCTGTCGACTCCAAACATGCACAGTGCGTCGGCGTGGACCTCGATCCTCACCGGACTGAATCCCGGGCGTCACGGGATGTTTGTTTTTTCTGATCGCGATTTCGCAACGGGCAAACAGGTTTTCTTCAAAGGCGGAGATCGCACCGGAGACTTGATCAGCACACATCTGGCCGCGAGCGGACTCACTTCGGGATTCGTGAACGTGCCGATGACCTATCCCGCCCAAGCTCAACCCGGCGGCTTCGTGATCAGCGGACTCGACGCTCCTTCGTTGAACGAACACGCGTTTTCACCGGCGGATTTGCGCAGCGAGTTATTGGGCATGTCTCCCGAATATCGTTTTGCGCCTGGGAACCTGGGTGATTTGATGAGGGCCGGGCGGCTCGACGAGGCGACGGCCGAGTGGCTGAAGCTAATCGAGATTCAGACCGGCGCCGCGGAGTACTTAATCGCAACGAGACCCACTGATTTTTTCATGATGGTGTTCACCGCAAGCGACTGGGGCGGTCACAATCTCTGGAAGTTTGCGGATGACGGCAATGTCAACGGAAGCAGTCCTCTGCTTGAAATCTATCGCGCGCTCGATCGGGCGATTGAGCGTTTGTTGAATCACGCCGGCAGCGAAACACAGATCTATGTCATATCGGATCACGGGATGGGAGCGCACACCGGCGCTTCTTATCATCTCGCGGAATGGCTCGAAGAGAATGGTTACATGGTTCGAAGCAGACAAACGGGCACGCGCAATTCGATGATGACCGCCGCAAGCCTGGCCGCGAAACTCTTGCCTGTTTCAGTCAGAGAGCGAGTGAAGGCAGGACTCGGCGAGGCTCGCATTGAGCGGCTGCGCGCCGCCGAGAAGGATTCGTTCTATTCTTCAATCGACTGGGAACACACCGTCGCTTACACCGAGCCAGGCCGTCATGTAATCAACATCAATCTCGAAGGGCGAAACGCGGCGGGCACGGTTCCATCCGGCGATTACGACAAGCTCTGCGGGAAGCTGTGCGACGATCTTTCTCGATGGAAAGACTCGCGGGGTATCAAGGTTGTCGATCGCATCGTGCGACGCGATGAAGCTTACTCGGGACCGTTCACCGAGCGCGCCAGTGACCTTTACGTCTACTGGAATTTAGAAGCGCGCGCCGGAGAACCTCCAAGCGAGGTTCGCGCTCGCGGATTCTGGTGGAGCGGCGATCATCGACCCGAAGGCATTCTCATCTGCAAAGGGCCGGGCATTCAGCGAACCGCAAAACTTCCGACGCCCAAAGTCTACGATCTCGTGCCGACGATTATGTACGGCGCGGGATTGCCGGTTCCCGGCGGGCTGGATGGCAAGGTCATTCAGGACGCATTCACCAAAGAGTTTCGCGAGTCGCAGGCGATTCGAATTGCATCGGCGAGCGCGCGGCAAGATGCCGGCAAGCTAGATTTGAGCGCCGATGAGGAGAAGATGATTGAAGAAAAGCTTCGCGGGCTGGGCTATCTGTAGAAGGATGAGTGAAGATGAAGGCTGAGCCAGAGATCGAGGATCAAGCGTCAGTGAATGTCGCGGCCCAGCCTCACACCTCGATGTCCGATTCTCAATCCACTTCGCGTCACGCGGCACATCTCGCGTTGATTCTCATCGCGATCGTCGCGATGTTTTGGCGAGTTTTCTTTCTCGGTGAAACGCTGATCGACGTCGCCACGTTGAACAACCAGCTCCCTTGGGGCTATCACGCTGCACAAACCGACTACGCGTACAATCGACGCGATCTGACTGACACTTACGTCACTCGCGAATATTTCGTCGCGGCCGCATATCGAGACGGCGAGTTTCCGTTGTGGAATCCGTACACGATGGCGGGACATCCGATTTATGCCGACGGAGTCACGCGAACGCTATCGCCCTTTCTTCTGTTCTACAAATTTTTCGACGTGCCGCTTGGGTATTCGCTTGCGCGGATCACGGAGCTGATGCTCGCGGCAATGTTCATCTATTTGTTTCTGGCCGCGATTGGCGCAAGCGGCAACGGTGCCTTGCTTGGATCGCTCGTGTTCGGCCTTTCCTCGCATTCGATGCTTCATCTGACCGGACTCGGCTGGTGGGGAGGCTTCCTGTGGATGCCGCTGATCCTGTTGTTTGTGGATCGCGCGATCACTCGTAGGAGCTACGTGCAGGCGATGCTCGCGGGCGTGTGTCTCGCCGCGCAATTCTTTTGCGGATACCTGCCGAATCAAATCTATTATGTCGGCGCGGTCGTCCTGTATTACTTGTTCTTCGCGTTCGTGAAGCGTGGCGGCGAAGCCACGAGAAGATCCGCTGGCCTGGTGCTCGCGATGATGCTCATTACGCTCGCCGTTGGATTGATTCTATCGGCGACACAGTGGATTCCGTCGCTCGAGTTACTCTCGTACTCGAATCGCAAGATCGTTGGCGCGGAGCTTGGGTATGTTTATTTGCCGCCGTGGTACGCCGCGACGCTGTTCTTTCCGAATCTGTTTGGCGCGGCTTATGACGCGAAGGCGTTGACCCTGTTTACGGGTCTTGGCGTTTCTCACGATCACATTTTGTATCTCGGAGTAGCGGCGCTGCTGCCGTTGGGATTCAGTCTGTTGTGGTTGAGATCGACGAAAAGGTCCGAGAGCGTAGATGCTGAGATTATTACGAGGCTAAACCCTGAACTCCATGCGTTGGTCCGCGATCGCGCGGTTTTCTTTGTGATTCTCGCCGTGATTTCACTGGTCGTGATGATGGCGGCGCCGCTCTATGTTCCGATCACGCGATTCATTCCCGTACTTCAATTCATTCGCGTGGCAGTACGCGCGGGAGTTTTGTTTCTATTCGCCGCGGTTGTGCTTGTCGCGTTTGGAATGGATTTACTTTTCGCGTCGAGCCGAGAACTGCTTCGCCAATACGCACGTCTGTTTCGAAGAGCGGTTAATGTCATCGGCGGGTGCGTGTTGTTCGCGGTGATTGCGTCGTACGCGATAAAGCTTTCCGGGTTGGCGGTCGATGAGAACCAGAGAGGACGTCTGGCATTCATTCGAAGAACAGCTCTGTTGCTGAGCGGCCAGTTCACGCTCCCCGGCGCGAGCATATTGATTCCGCTCGGAATCTTGATGGTGCTCGCGTTCCTTCTGTGGTCATTTGCTGAACGACGAATCGCCGGCAAATGGTTTCTCGCCGGCATCATTGGATTCCTGATTGTCGATTTGTTTTGGGCGAGCGGCCAGTTCAATCCCACGTTCGATCGCTCGCGCGTGTTTCCAAAGACTGAAATGACCAGCTTGATTCAATCGCTTCCACCGGGCCGAGTGCTGGTTGTGCCATCCGACTTGGAAACCAATCGCCGAGTCTCAAGCGACGCGCCCGAAAAGATCATCGCGCCACCCAACACCTTGCTGCCTTATCAGATTTCGACCGTGAGCGGAAAAAATCAGCAATTCCCACGATGGTATCGAGAATACGCTTCGCTCATCGAGCCTCAACAGAACTTGAGTCACGTCGTGTTCGATCAATATCGCTCGCCTTTCTTAGATCTGCTGACTGTTCGGTACGTGCTGACTCACGAGGGCGCCGCGCCGCTCGACGGGTACGAGTTGCTTGCGAGCAGCGAGGGTGTGTCGCTGTACGAAAACAAAAGCGCGATGCCTCGAGCGTTCTTTGCGCGAAGCGTGATCTCGGTTAACACTCCTGCCGAATCGCTCGCTGTGATGCGTGATCCGAGCTTCGATCCTCGGAACCAAACGGTGGTTGAATCGACCGGCGTCGTACAGACAGAGAATATCGCCGGCGGATCAGCCGCAATAGTCGAAGACAAACGCAATCGTGTCGCGATCGAAACCGACAACGATCGCGACGGCCTGCTAGTGCTAAGCGATAATTTCTATCCTGGCTGGCGCGCAGCCATCGACAGTGAACCAACTCCGATTCTCAAGGCGAATCACACGATGAGGGCGGTCAACGTGCCCGCGGGCCGTCACGTGGTATCATTTGCGTTTATGCCCGCGGCGTTTTTCAATTCCATGTACGCAAGCCTCGCCGGAGCCACTCTAGTGCTCGCAATTTTCATCGGGTCCGCGCTCAAACGAAGACGGGAGTAACGCCACGCTATACGACAAGATCACAAAAACCGTAAAGCACACTCTGATTTTTGGAATCGGCAGTGTGGTCAACAGCGCATTCGGGTTTATTCTGGTGCCGGTGTACACGCGCTTGTTGCGCGCCAACGAGTTTGGAGTGCTGTCGCTGCTGACGATCACGCTCACGCTTATCACCATCGTATTGAAGTTCGGATTGAATCACGCGTTCTTTCGGCACTATTACGAAACCGAAGACCCGGAGCATCGACGGAGGATCGTCGGCTCGACCTTGATCTTTCTACTGGTGTCATCCGCCACGGCGACCGCACTGTTGTGGAACTTGTCTCCTCGGATTTCCGCCGCGGTCTTCAAAGGCGACAGCTCGCGCGCTGAATTGATTCAGCTTGTATTTCTGATCAGCTTCTTTGAAGTGATTACCCTGATCCCGGATTCGATACTGCGGGCGAAGTTCAAATCTGCGCGCTACTCGACGCTGAACATCATCGCGTTCGTGTTTCAACTGGTGTTGATTTCCTACCTGGTTATTTTTGTAGAAGCGACAGTCACCAACGTGCTGATCGGGAGGCTCGCAGGCACGGCCTTCGAAGCTCTGTTGTTTTACGCGATGGTCGCCGGCGATCTGAGCCTCAAGTTTTCAATGCGCGAGCTGCGCGGGATGCTTGGGTTTGGCGTCCCGTTGATCTTCGGCCAGATCGCGTTTCATTTGTTCATGATGATCGATCGCTTCTTTCTGGAGCACTACACCAACAACAGAGAAGTGGGCGCGTATTCGATGGCGTGCACACTTGTGTCGGTCGTCTCGATTCTTGTCACTGTTCCATTCAGCCAGGTGTGGACGGTGATGCGCTTTTCGGTGATGAATGAAGAGGGCGCTGAAGAATATTACTCGCGTGTCCTAACCTACATCGTGTTCGTGAGCATGTTTCTGGCGCTCGGCGTGTCGGCGGTCGCGGGAGATGGGCTGACTCTCTACAGCTTGAAGAGCTACTGGTCGGCGGCCACGATCATTCCGCTACTTGGGTTGTCGGCGGTATTTGATTGCGCGTCGAGAGTCTTGAACATAGGAATTACGCTAAAGAAGCGGACGATTTTCGCGCCGATCGTGATTGCGGTCGCGCTTGCGGTCAACGTAGGTCTGAACTTCGTGCTGATCCCTCGTTATGGAAGCATGGGCGCGACGATCTCGACGCTGGTGTCATTCATTTTGTTCTGTGGTCTCCGGTACTGGGCGTCGAATCTGTTCTTCAAGGTTCGATACGAGTGGGGCCGGGTCTTCAAGATCGTCGCGCTCGGAGCGGTGCTGATTGCCGCTTTCTACGTCAACGATATGCTGCGCGGGGACCAGGTTTCCGGGGATTCGCCAAACAGGCCGCGGCTGTTTCTCTCGCTCGCGATCAAGACAACGCTGGCACTATCGTTCCCGCTTCTGCTTTTTGTCTTCAAATTCTATGATCCACGCGAGCTTCGACGTGCCGGTGAGGTTTGGCAAAAAGTGATAGGTGTGAGTCGGCGTCGATTAGTGAGAGCTGGTTGATTGTAGCTGCATCGGCGGGCTTGATACTTCTGTTAGGTGTCTGATGTTGTTGCTGGCCACCAGCCACCGAAGTTGAGAAGCCGAGTGACCTGAGCACAAGTGTCTGGATAGCAGATCGATTTTCAGAGCACTATAGGCTATTCCTTCCTGGGCTAGTTCTTCTCTGATAGGATAGCGGGCGTTGAGGCCGAAATGTCGACCGACAGTAACTGGGGTGGGCATATGTTAAAACGAATCTACGCGGACAACTTCAAAAGCCTCGTTAACTTTGAGTGGCAGCCCGGGGCGGCTCACATAAACCTGATGTTGGGACCGAACGGTTCCGGCAAGACCTCGGTGTTTGATTGCTTGGAACGAATAGGGGCATTCGCCACTGGAGAGGGCAAGATAGACGATCTTTTTCCAAGTTCGACGCTGACCCTTTGGCAGGATGTAAACACGCAGACCTTCGAGATCGAATGGGAACGACAAGGAAGGCTCTATCTTTATGAACTGGCGATTGCGCACAGTGAGAATCGAACCCACTGCTGGGTCTCGCATGAGCGATTGCATTTTGAGGGCAAACCGCTGCTTGAGTTCAAGGAAGGCAAGGTGACCTTGTACGGCTTTAGAGGCATCTTCAATAATCTCGTACGGAGCGGAATTCCAGAGCCGATGCAGACATATTCCATCGATGAAACCTGGTCAGCCATGGCGTCGCTGCCTGCCAGTGCGCTATACACGGATGTCACTTGGTTCAAGACAGCCTTGCGTCGAATGACGGTTGTGCAGATTGTGCCGCCGATGATGGACGAGACGAGTATCAAGGAGTCACAGCACCCACTCAGATACTTCCAGAACTTCGTTTCGTGGTATCGCTGGATCTCGCAGGATCAAGGAATGGCGATCAGTCTTCAAAGAGAATTGAAGGAGATCTTGCCTGGGTTCAGTCATTTCAAGTTTGAGCCGTATGGACCCGAAGCAAGATTGCTGAAGGCGGTGTTCAACGAAGAGGGGGGTAATCAGATTGCTTTAACCTTCAATGGACTGTCCGACGGTCAGCGTATGCTAGTAGCTCTTTACGCCGTCCTTCATGGGCTCAGTGCTCAACCCGAAGGACTGAACGGGGCCACTGATCAACCAGGCACGCTGCTCTGCTTAGATGAACCAGATAATTTCGTGGCCTCCGGCGAGATTCAACCGTGGCTCACGGCCGCTGAAGAGCAACTATCAAAGACAAAGACTCGACTGCTGATGATTTCGCATCATCCAGAAAGCATCAACTACAGCCTCATGCCGTCTTCCGAAGAGACCTATTCCGTCTACTGGTTCAGTCGGGAAGAGAATAGTCACACTCGCGTTCAACCTGTAGCTTCCGAGCAGCCGGGCGGATTGAAGCCCTCGGAACTAGCCGCGCGAGGATGGCTGAAGCCTTGAAAGAGAACTACACCCAAGTTGTCGTACTCTGTGAAGATCGCCAGCACTGGGTTTTCGCTTATCGCTTCCTGACCCAAAGCGGAGTCCATGCCCGTCGCATTCGTGCCGCGGTTTCCCCTTCTGGGCAAGGTTCGGGTGAGCAATACGTCCGCGAGCAATATCCGATTGAAGTGGCCGAGCAACGTAAGAGAGCAGCGAGGCTTAACAGCGCCTTGATAGTGATTCAGGACTGTGACACAAGAACCTTAGAGTCGCGCCTGGCAACTTTGGAACAGTCTGTGGCCAGAGTACCGAACGATAGAATAGCTTTACTTTTCCCCAAGCGAAACATTGAGACTTGGATTCACTTTCTCGCAGACGGTGAAGCGGTCAACGAGGTCGATAGGTATCCCAAACTAAGAGGCCGCGAATCCGAGTGTCACGATGCGGCCGACCGCCTTGCTGCTAAGAACGAATATCGCCTCTCCGCCGCCGTACCTCCCTCGTTGCGTGCTGCGTGTACCGAAATCCAAAGAATCTTTCCCCACAAACGTTGTGTCGAACAGGTCGAGTAAGTCCATTGACCCTTCCATTCTTCGCGGCGGGCGACACGGTTTGAGAAGCGCTCGCCCCATCGGTTATAGTTTCCGATCTTTTGTTATGACCAAAAAAGTTCTATTCATAGGCTTGGACGGGGCTACGTTTGATCTGCTGGATCCTTTGATGAATCGAGGCTTGATGCCGCGGCTCGGGCAGTTCATCTCGGAAGGCGTTCGCGGGCCGCTCGAAACAACGATCCCACCGATCACTCCAACTGCCTGGGTGTCCTGGATGACGGGCAAGAACCCAGGCAAACACGGCGTGTTCGAATTCCTCCTCAGAAGAAAAGGCAGCGGGGAACTGCCCGATACTCCCGTAAGCTCGCGGTCGCGCGACGGACTCCCGTTTTGGGATTTGCTAGGGCAGATGGGGAAGCAAGCGATCGTGACCAATATGCCGTGCACTTATCCGCCGATGATGGTCAACGGGTTGATGATCTCGGATTTTCTTACGCCGCGCGGCCGCCGGGATTTCACTCACCCCGCGGGGCTGCTCGAAGAGGTCGAAAACAAATTTGGACCCTACGAGTTATACATTACGGAAGTCTACACACCCGGCAACGTCGATAAGATCCTCGATCAACTGTTCACCGAGATCGAATACAAGACCAAGGTGAATCGTTATCTGATGGATCAATATGAGTGGGATGTGTTCGCGACTCATTACTGGAGCGCGGATAGATTCCAGCACGAGTTGTGGCACTTGCTCGACGAATCTCACCCGTTCTTCGATCGCAAGGAACACGACGCGCACATAAACCGCATCCACGATTACTGGAGAGCGGTGGACTCGATGTTCGGCGAGTTGTTCGACGCCGCGGGCGATCAAACAACGGTTTACATCGGTTCGGACCACGGCTTTGGGCCGATCAAAAAGTTTCTCTGCTTCAATGTGTGGCTGATCCAGGAAGGATTGCTGGTGTTGAAGCGAGACGCGATGACGCTGTTCAAGCGAGCGTTGTTCAAGCTTGGCCTGACGCCGGATCTGGCGTATCGCTCGGCGATGAAGATGGGACTTGCGCATTTGCGATTGTCGGTCGGCGTGACTAATCGCTCGAAACTGATGACGCTTGCTAATGCGATGATGCTCTCGCTCGAAGATGTGGACTGGTCGCGCACCGTGGCGTTTTCGAAGGGGAACTACGGGCAGATATTCATCAACCTCAAGGGCCGCGAAGCGAACGGCATAATCGAACCCGGAAGCGAATACGAATCGACGATGAGAAATATCACCGACAAGCTTCGGGCGTTAAATGATCCAGATTCCGGGCAACCGTTAATCGGTCCGATCTGGCGCCGGGAAGATTTGTACACGGGCCCGCACAGCGATGAGTCGCCCGACCTTCAATTCCTGCCCGCGGACATGTCAAACAAACCGCTCGGAACGCTGGATCTCACTTCGAACAAGTTCATTACTCCGGTATACGGGAACTCAGGCGATCATCGCATGCACGGCATACTGATCGGACGCGGCCCCGAGTTGCGGCGCGGCGCGCGAATCGAAGATGCGCGAATCATCGACTACGCGCCAACGATTCTTCACTCATTCGGAGTCGAAGTTCCGTCGGACATGGATGGGCGAGTGCTCGAGGAAATGTTTACGGCGGAATACATGAGCGCGAATCCCGTGCGAATGTCTGAGGCGACTGGTCTTGATTTCAATGCGCCCGGCAAATCGCCAGTGATGACCGAGGAGGAGAGCGAGGAGATTCGCGCGCGGCTGAGAGGACTTGGCTACCTCGGATAGAAATGGAAAATGAGAAATGGAAAATGGAAAATGGAAAATGACAATGAGAGGTGAGGCCATTTTCCATTTTCCATTTTCCAATTGTCATTTTTCATTCTAATCCAACACCGCCCTTAACGCTTCGGGTACCTATGCCATTCGAAACCATCTCCGCCGTACTTCCGGCCTACAACGAAGAGGAAAACATTGAGGCGGCGGTCACTCGGCTTGGCGACACGCTTCGCTCACTGGGCCTTCGCGATTGGGAAGTCATCGTGGTTGATGACGGCTCCGTGGATCGAACCGGTGCAATTGCGGATCGGATGGCCGCCGATGATCCCGCGCACGTTCGAGTTTTTCATCACAGCCCGAATCGCGGCTACGCCGAAGCGCTGAAGACCGGCTTCACCAACTCTCGCCATGAACTGCTGTTCTTCACCGATTCGGATCTTCAATTTGATGTCGGTGAGATACGAAGCCTTATGCCGCTGATCGAAGACGCGGACATCGTTTGCGGATTTCGAATCTACAGATTCGATCCGCTCACGCGGTTGGTGTTGTCCTGGGGGTTCAACCTGCTGGTTCGAATCATGTTTCGAATCGGCGTGCGTGACATTGATTGCGCGTTTAAGCTTTTCAGGCGTGAGGTCTTCGACAAGGTAACGATCGAGTCGAAGAAGTTCTTCGTCAACGCGGAGGTGCTTGCGAAGGCGAGGTTCTACGGATTCAGGCTGGTGGAAATAGGCGTGCGGCACTATCCGAGACCAGCCGGCAGATCGACCGTTCGCGCGAGCCACATTTTCTCGACGCTCGGGGAACTCGCGCACATCTGGATGAACATTCATTCGAAACCAAAGCCGCGTGATTGAATATGGTGCGAACCGAAAAAGCCCAGCCGGTAATGTCTCAATCCGAAGCCATCAAAACGCATCGGCGGCTGAACCTGCGCGGGCTCGCACAGGTGCTTGTCGGTCTCGCCGCGCTCGGCTTTGTGCTGATCAAGTCGGACGCCGCGGCGTTGATCGAAGCTATCAAACACACACGGCTCTCGTTTCTGCCGTTCGCTGTAGCGGCTTCGTTCGCGGTAACCGGGTTGATGTCCTACCGATGGGGGATGATCCTCGCCGCGCGCCGAGTTCGCATCGAGACACGGCGCTTGTTCGTTTACTACTTGATCGGAATTTTCTTTACGAGCTTTGTTCCTGGCGGCGGCATAAGCGGAGACGTCGCGCGATTGATTTACGTCGATCGCCACGCCCGCAACAAAGCATTGGTGCTCTCGACTCTGGTCTATGAGCGAATGATCGGCGTCTTCACTCTCTTGCTCATCGGGTTTGCCGCCACGCTTGCGACGCGGGTGTACACGCAAACGGACCGCGTGATCTACGTCGGCGAAGCCGTGCTTGCGATCTCGTTCGTTGCGATTGCAGCCCTGATGAGCGGGTTCGTTACTTCAAGGCTTGCGCGAATGCTGAGGGCGACAGGCGCGAGTCTAAAGGCCGCGCGCTTTGGCGAGGCCGCGGCACGAACGCTCGAAGACATTTCGAAGCTTCGAAGCGACGTTCCATTGCTGATCCGGACTCTTTTGATCTCACTTGTGATTCGAGTCGTTTGGAGCCTCGGCTGCTACGTGATCGTACGGGCCATGGGCTTGCCGCTCGATGTGTTCACGCTGTTCGCGTTTATCTCGCTTGTCGATCTTGTGCGGTTGATGCCGATTTCCGTTGGCGGACTCGGCGTGCGCGAGTGGATCGTGATTGTGCTGTTTGCCACGGCGGGCATCTCACGCGAGCAGGCGCTGACGTTTTCGTTTCTGGCGTTCGCTCCGATTTATCTGAACGCGATCGTTGGCGGAATCATCTACGTCGCGACCGCGAAATTGCGAACGATCAAACCCGCGGGGGAAGTCGAGGCCGTCGGTTGAGCAGTTATGAATCTCAAGTTGCGATTTGCGATTTGGCTGATGAAGTGGGGGAACAGGCACCCGCGTTTTGGCGGCAAGGATTGTTACACTGAGGCATTTGTGAGGCCCGCCGAAAACGAAATCAGCATCGCCACGCGCCGCGAGTTTGAGGATGGCGACGGGTTCTTTCGAATGTTTGAGGATCGATTCGGTATTGAAGACCTCAGCGGAAAAGACGTGCTGGATCTGGGTTGCGGACACGGCGGCCGCACCGCGTATTACGTTATTCAAGGAAGGCCGAAGTCGATCGTCGGGATCGAGATCAACGTTCCGCGCATCAGCGTAGCGCGTTCCTCGGCGCAAATGCTCTGCGACGATGAGGATATGTTCTTCGCGGCGGGGTTTGGCGAGTCAATGCCTTTTCTGGAAGCCAGTTTCGATTCGATCATCAGTTACGACGTCTTCGAGCATGTTGGCGATCTCGCACGGGTTCTCGATGAATGCCATCGCGTGCTGCGGCCCGGTGGACGCTTGTACGCATTGTTTCCGCCGTACTACGGTCCTCGCGCGCATCATCTGGATTTCATCACCACAATTCCGTTTTTGCATCATATGTTTTCACCGGGCGTGCTTGTCGACGCGGCAAATCACATATTGAAAGAGCGGCCTGAATTGAGAGACGAGCCGCTGCCGGCGCCGGCTCTGTCGTACAACGGGCGAACCGTGTTGCCGCGACTCAACGGCACGACTGAACGAGAGTTTCATCGCATCGTCGGCAGGATGCGATTCAAGGTTAAGGAGATCACGCTGGTTCCGTTTGCGTCGGGACCGGGCGGTCGATTGAAGAAACTGGTTCGCGCATTTTGCGGCGCGATGTTGCGAATGCCGCTTCCATTCACTCGAGACATCTTCGTTGGAACGATTCGGAGTATTCTCGAGAAATCGTAATCGAGCTTTGTTGTTGATGATCTGAAGCCAAATGGAATTGAGCCACACAGCAACTAGATCCGTCGCTAACGAAACGAGCGTGCTCGCGCGTGGTCTCCTCGCGCCGCTAATTGTGTTGCTGGTGACTTCAATCGTATACGGCGCTATTTATTTTCGCGAAGACTCGATTCCTACCGCGATTGGCGCGAATCTGGTTCCGGCCGAGCGCGTGTTGAAGGGCGAAGTGCCGTATCGCGATTTCTACAAGATTCAGACGCCGGGAATACTTCTGCTCAATGCCGCGCTGTTCAAGTTGTGGGGAACGTCCTGGATGACGGCGGCAACCGGAGTGCTGATCTTCAAGATTCTCACGATCACGCTGATGTTCCTGATAGCCCGCCGTGTTTGCTCGTTGAAAGCAGCGGTCGCCAGCACAACGCTTGCGCTGTTGTGGCTTGCGCCGGGCGGTCCGTTTCGCCCCGCGCCGATTCAATACGAGATGCTGTTCGTTATGGCGGCAGTCTACTTCGTGCTTCGCTGGTTAGATTCGCGAAGCGTCATTCAGCTTTTTGCCGCGGGGCTTGCGGTGGGAATGGTTGCCATCTTCAAACAGAACGTCGGAGTGTACGCGGCGATCGCTTTGATGATTTCGATTTTGTTGAACGCCCGTGATCAAGCTGACACGAAACAGACGAAGCAGCGTGCGGATTTACTAAGAGCGGAAATCGTTGCCGCGATCGGAATCGCGATTCCTCTTTCGGGCTTGTTCATCTACCTCGTAAGCAATCGGGCGCTTGCGGCGGCGATTGACGTGTTCATTCACGGGCCGGGCGAACACATTCAATCCCGGTTCACGGGCTACGCGTTGCCGGGATACTCGTCGATCATCCTTCTTGCTGCCGTGATCTTCGTGTTGCTTGCGTCGAGAACCGTTCAGAGATGGCCGGCGCGCAAGCGCTTGGTTTTCGCGCTCCTGGCGATGGGAACTGAGATCTGCGCGGCGATTGCGCCGCTGGCTGCGATAGACAATTCGATCTACTGGTTTTCACCGGGCCTGTTTGTGTGGGCGACGTGGCTCTATGTTCGTGAAAAAAGAAATCACGATGACAGTGCGCGGCATGAGAGAGGCGTTCTGCTGATCCTTTTGCTGTTTGCGCTTGCGGCTTACGGCGAAGTGTTTCCGCGGTCGGTGCGCGGTTTGGTTATCGGCGCTCTTCCGCCCGCGTTTTTGCTGCTTGGTTTTGTGCTTGACCGAAAGAGAAGCGCGCACGAGTCTCGCGATGCCGCCCAGGTAACGCGCAGGTTCGCGCTAGCCGTCGCCACGATTGTGCTGATGATCTTTGCTTGTAGAATTGAGCTGCCCGAATACTTCTCGATCGACAGTCAAAGTGGTGTGCGATTCAGGGCCGCCACCGAGTTAAGCTTTGATCGCGGACGTGGAATCTGTCTCCCTCCGGATCGAGCCGCGGAGGTCAATTCTTTGGTAGGCGCCATTCAGTCGCAGGTCGAGGAAGGCGGGTACTTTTTCGCGCACGCGCTCGACGCTTCGAGCTACTATTTTCTTGCGGACCGAAATAGCCCGACCGCCGCGACGCTGTGGAATGACACTGGCACCAACGATCGCGAGCGAGGTCGCACGATGGAGGTGTTGCGCGAAAAGAATGTGCGCCTCGTATTGACAAGCGAGCAGGCGCTGGACGGCGAGCCTTACCAACCGTTGCGCGACTATCTCAATAACGATTTCCATTTTGAGCAATCTATAGGTAAGACGATTCTGTTAGAGAGGAACTATTGATGCGAGCGACAAACACTGACGTCGAGCAGGAGAGCGGCGATGTATCGAGGCCTTAGCGTAGTGGTGGTGATGCCCGTGCACAACGAGCGGGCTCAAATCGAACAAGCGATCGCGCGCGTGCCCTCATACGTCGATCGCGTCCTGGTGATTGACGACGGCAGCACGGACGGGACCAAAAGGGTGCTCGCCTCGATGCTGGATTCTCGGATCGAAGTGATCACTCATCAGCGGAATCGCGGTGTCGGCGCCGCTACGAAAACCGGCTATGAGCGCGCATTGGAGATCGAAACTGATTTGATCGCGGTGATGGACGGCGACGGGCAGATGGACGGCGATGATCTGTCGCGGCTGCTTGATCGGGCGATTGCGGGAGTAGATTACGTAAAAGGAAACCGCTTCTTGTATGTGACAAGCGTCAAGGCGATGCCGCGAATTCGGTACGTGGGAAATCGATTCTTCAGTTGGCTGGCGCGACGTGCTGCCTTGTTTGAGGGAGCGCTCGATTCACATTGCGGGTACACGGTCATTCAACGACGCGCGCTCGAACGGCTTCCTCTCGGCGAGCTTTATGATCGCTACGGCTTTCCGACAGAGATGTTTTTCGCCGCACGGAGAGTCAACCTCAAGGTCGATAGTGTCGCGGTAAGAACAATCTATGGCGACGAGGTCTCAGGCATCAATCCATTCACTACGATTCCGACAATTCTGTTTCTGATCGCTCGAAGCTATCTTCGAATCAGGTTTATGCGGCGAGCAACTCATCAAACGTTCAAACCCGCAGGCGCGGAACCGGCCAGGTATCACTTTGAAGCGTGAACACAAACCAACGCTTTTGCTTTTGACGAGCTCGTTCCCTCGAGGGCCCGGCGATGAAACGTGCGGCTACATACGCGACTTTGCGCTTAGCCTCAGCGGAGAGTTCGACGTCGAAATACTTGCGCCTCACGACAGTAAACCAGTTGAATGGACTACTAACGAATTCCGGCTGCGGCGCGCGTGGTCGATGTTGCCCGTAAGGTTTGATCCGTTTACATCGGACACGGATCTGAATCAACTTATCGACAAGGGACTATGTGCGAAGCTTGGCGCGGCCATTTCGCTTGCGTGTTTTTTCATTCACGCGTTTGTGGTTGCGTTGCGATGTGATGTCATCTGCTCGCAATGGCTCGTGCCGAGCGGCTTCATTGGCGCGATGATTTCACGAATAAGCGGAAGGCCTCACATTGCCGTCGAGCATTCGGGAGCGATTCATGTGTTGAGGCGAATGCGTGGCGGCCGCGGCATAGTTCGCTTTATCGTCGCGAACAGCTTTCAAGTGATCACCGTGAGCAGCGATTTGAAACACAAGCTCGTCGCATTGTGCGCGGAAGCTGCGGCGAAGACACGCGTGATATCGATGGGCGTGAATGTGACAGACGAGAATCTCGCGAATGGCATTTCTAACAAGCGCCCGCGTTCAATTCTGTTCATCGGCCGGCTCACCGAGATCAAGGGACTCGATGTGCTGTTGAAAGCTATCGAGGGCATCGACGATGTCGTTCTGACAATCGCCGGCGACGGTCCGCTTCGCCGGGATCTCGACCGAAGGTCGCGTGAGCTATCGGTGCGAGCCTCGTTCGCCGGGCACGTAACGGCCGCTGAGCGCCAAGCGTTGCTCGAGAAGTGCGATGCGGTTGTCATCCCGTCGCGTGAACTCGCGGATGGCCGGTGCGAAGGAACACCGGTAGTCTGTCTCGAAGCGATGGCCGCCAGCCGACTTGTGATTGCATCGCGAGTGGGCGGGCTTGCCGAAGTGATAACCGATGGGCACGACGGCTTGCTCTTCGATTCTGAAGATCATCGAATGCTTCGCGAGAAGTTGATGACGGCTCTCGCCGATGATAGCTTGCGTGAGAGGATCGCAATGAACGGGCGGCGAGCGATCGAATCCTACAACTGGACGGCAATTGGCGCGAAGTTTATCCGGGTTCTCAACGGCTCACTCGACAATGGTCCAATCACCCACCGTCAAAGACGCCGAGCCGCTGCCGGCTAGCGACGTCGCAACAGTCGCGGGGCGCGGCGCGATCTACATAACGCTTGCGAAGCTCTGGTTCATGGCCAGCGGCTACGGCATCGCGATCACGCTGACGTATCTGCTAACGACCGAAGAGTACGGACTGTATCGAGTTGTCATCAACGCAGTGTCGATCGTCAACGCGGTAATTGTCACTGGCACATATCAAGCGGTCTCGAAGTATGTCTCGCAGGAACCCGAAAAGGCGGACTCGGTAAAATCCCGAGCGCTCCGGCTACAGTTGATCGTGGGCGGTTTGATTGCGGCCGGCTTTTTCGCGCTTGCGCCCGTCGTGGCGTATTTCCTACACGATTCGCGCCTTACGAATTATCTTCGGCTCGCGTCGTTGATCACGCTCGCGTACGCGTTCTACTCGGTGTATACGGGCTACTTCAACGGCCAGCGAAAGTTTCTGATTCAGGCGGGCGTCGATGCGACGTACTCCACGCTCAAACTCGGCTTCATTATTCTTCTTGTATGGCTTGGGTTCGGAGTGATGGGCGGCGTGGGCGGCTTTGCACTCGCAGCCTTATGCGTGCTTGCGGTTGCGGCAGTCATCGGACGCGGAAAAGCAACGCACGGGGAGGTCAGCGGCGGTCAGTTATTCAAATTTCAATCCTACCTGTTGTTATTTACGTTCGTGCTGACTTTGCTTCAGAAGGTCGATCTAATGTTGATCAAGGCGCTGTCTTCCGCGGATGCGACGGTCGCCAGCGACAACGCCGCATACTACGGCGCGGCGATCGACCTCGCGAATATCAGCTATCAAATCATCATCTCGGTCACGTTCGTCATCTTTCCGCTTGTTTCGCGGTCGACGTTTGAAGAAGATCGCAATCGCACACAGAGCTACATCACCAACACGCTGCGATACTCGCTGATGATAATGGCG
>Ga0070705_100000099_pt1 | contig 48829 bp, 44 predicted proteins | sample KBSK5253metaG_FD_65455 | JGI IMG/M metagenome (GOLD analysis project Ga0070705, IMG submission 65455) | Corn, switchgrass and miscanthus rhizosphere microbial communities from Kellogg Biological Station, Michigan, USA - KBS K5-25-3 metaG | ecosystem: Host-associated > Plants > Roots >... | reverse complement strand
ACGGGCTCGAGGTCGTGCCGAAAAACACCGACGCTCAGCCCAACGTCGCCGCCGCCTGACCGATCAGGCCGTCACCCAGATTCGGCGATAGCTCAACTCCTCGATGGCATTGGTGATCAGCGTCGTGCTCTCCCTAAGTAACCGCGGTGTCTGACAGCATTCACGCGCCTACCTCACGCCCCGCCCTTCACCGCCACCATCACCGCCGCCGGATACGCAAACAGCATCGTATCCCCATCCCACCGGGCACCCACGCCCATCGTATCGCCCTCAACCGACGCGCCCAGCATCGCCCGCAGCCCGGCCCGGTCCCCGCCCACCGGAAACGCCAGAGCAACCACGCGCTCCCGCTCCGCCGGCACCTGATAGAACCGCGCCTCGGGCTCCGGCAGCCCCACCACAGCAAACAGCCCGCGCAGGAACGCCAGCGGACGGAACTCCACCGTCGACGGGTCGCGGAACCGCTCCATGGCGTTGAACGCCGCCGCCTTGGCCGGGTCGTCGGAGGCGAAGGCGTCGCACAGCACGATGCGGGCGCCGGGGCGGGCCACCCGCACCATCTCGGCGAACGCGCGCGCCGGCTCCTGCAGGTGGTGGAAGGCGAAGCGGCAGCTGACGATGTCGAACGAGCCGTCCGCAAATGGCAGGGCATAGGCTTCGCACCGATGCCACGCCACGTTGCCGACGCCGGCGCGGGCCGCCAGCCCGCGCGCCTCCTCCAGCATGGCCTCGGTGGCATCGAGCCCCACGGCCTGGCGCACGCGCGCCGCGAAGGCCACGACCACGGAGCCGGGCCCGCAGGCCACGTCGAGCGAGGCGTCGGTGTCGAGTGGGCGGGCGGCCTCGACCAGCAGGTCGAGCGCGGCCTGGTTGTGGAGCGCCGGGGCGGCGGCGAAGCCGGGCGCCTGGCGGGTGAACTGGTCGACGATGGTGGCGGCGTGGGCCGCCTCGGCGGTGTGAGAGGGGGCGGTCATGGGTTTGCGTCCCTGGGGTGGAGGGGCCGAAGCGCGTGAAGGCGCGCCGCACCCGTCATCCCGGCCCTGGAGTTGCGTGGGCGATGCGAGCCGAAGGCGAGCAACGCTCCGATCCGGGATCTTGTGAGGCAAGCTCCGACTCACTTCACGAGGTCCCGGATAGCCTCGCCCTGCGGGGCTCGGCTTCCGGGATGACGGGTGGAGGCGCGGGATGACGGGTGGGGGCTATGGTGTCAGACTCGGAGGGTCTGACACCGATGCTTACGCGCTCGCCTGCGCGTGAAGCCGGCCGCGCTTGGCGAGCAGCTTGTTGAGCGCACTGAGGTACGCCTTCGCGCTCGCCACCAGCGTATCCGGGTCCGCCGCCCGCGCGGTGACGGCGCGGCCGCCGACATCGGGCCCATCCTCCAGGCGCACCGAGACCTCGGCCTGGGCGTCGGTGCCCTCCGTGACGGCGTGCACCTGATAGAGGGCCAGCTTCGCCGTGTGCGGCACCAGCCGGTTGATGGCGTTGAACGTCGCGTCCACCGGGCCGTTGCCGGTGGCCTGCACCGTCTGGTGCACGCCCTCGCCCATGTCGAGCGTCAGGGTGGCAGACTGCGGTCCCATGGTGCCGGCGATCACGGTGAGGGCCACCACCTTCATGCGGTCCTGCTGGGTGGCGATGCCTTCGTCCACCAGGGCCTCGATGTCCTCGTCGTAGACGTGCTTCTTGCGGTCGGCCAGGCCCTTGAAGCGGTTGAAGGCGTCTTCGAAGGCGTTCTCGCCCAGCTCGTAGCCCAGCTCCTTGAGCTTCACGCGGAACGCGTTGCGGCCCGAGTGCTTGCCCATCACCAGCGAGGTCTTGGTGACGCCCACCGACTCCGGCGTCATGATCTCGTAGGTCTGGGTGTGCTTGAGCATGCCGTCCTGGTGGATGCCCGACTCGTGCGCGAAGGCGTTGCGGCCCACGATCGCCTTGTTGTACTGCACCGGGAACGAGGTGGCCGCCGACACCAGCTTGGAGGCGCGGTTGAGCTGCTTGGCATCGACGCCGACGTGGTAGGGCAGCACGTCCCCCCGCGTCTTGATGGCCATCACGATCTCTTCCAGCGCGGCGTTGCCGGCGCGCTCGCCGATGCCGTTGATGGTGCACTCCACCTGCCGGCAGCCGGCGCGCACGCCGGCCAGCGAGTTGGCCACCGCCATGCCGAGATCGTTGTGGCAGTGCACCGAGAAGATCGCCTTCTCCGAGCCCGGCACCTTCTCCATCACCGTGCGGAACATCTGGAAGTATTCCTCGGGCGTGGCGTAGCCCACCGTGTCGGGCAGGTTGATGGTGGTGGCGCCGGCCTTGATGGCGGTCTCCACGCAGCGGCAGAGATAGTCGATCTCGGTGCGGGTGGCGTCCTCCGCCGACCACTCCACGTCCTCCACCCAGTTGCGGGCGCGGGTGACCTGGAACTGCACCATCTCCAGCACCTGCTCGGCCGACTTCTGCAGCTTGTACTTGCGGTGCACCGGCGAGGTGGAGAGGAAGGTGTGGATGCGCGGCCGCCGGGCGCCCTTCACGGCCTCGCCGGCCCGGTCGATATCGGCCTCGCCGGCGCGCGACAGGCCGCAGACCACCGCGCGCTTGACCCGCCTGGCGATCTCGGAGACGGCGGCGAAATCGCCCTCCGAGGCGATGGGGAAGCCGGCCTCGATGACGTCCACGCCCATATCGTCGAGGAACCCTGCAACCTCCAGCTTCTCCTCGAAGGTCATGGTGGCGCCGGGACACTGCTCGCCGTCGCGGAGGGTAGTGTCGAAGATGTAGACGTGGCCTGAGATGTCGCCAGACCTGTCGGAAGTGCTGGGGGCGGCGGCCTGCGGCTTGGCCTCGCCGGCGCTCTCGGGCGGTACGGAGTGGGACATGGGACTTTTCCTGTGGTGGCCGCGCGCGACGGCGCCGGCAATGCAACGATCGAGGTTTTGGTGTCTTGCGATCCCCTGAGCGCCCGTCCCGCACGCTGAGCGGGGCTGCCGAAGCTCAGGGGCTGGTAAGCAGAAGGAGGCCGGGGGACAGACCGAGCGCCGCCGGGCCGGGAATCGTCCCAGCCTCAGTCAGGGCGGCGATGGAGCGGTCGTGAGTCACGGACCTGGCTCGTTTCGAGTGGCGGGAATGCCCCGCCGGTCGCGTTGCGGACGTACTTAAGCCAAATCGCGCCGCCGCTGGCAAGCGCAAAACCATGTCCGCGGCGATAACGCCGACAGCGTGGCCGGCTTGCCCGAGGGGCGCGGGGGCGGCGACACGAGCCGTGACACCCCGGCTGCACGGCGCTATCAGTGCGCCGGCCGGGCGAGCAGAAGCGAGAACCAGGAGGTGGTAATGAAGCGGATTGTCATGGCCGCTGTCGGAACTTTTGCGGCGGCAGCTGTCGGCGCGAGCGTCGCTCCGGCGGCCAGCCCCCAGGTGAATCTGGCCATCAAGGCGGTGCAGGCGGTGGGCAGCGACCCAGCGAAACTCAAGCTGTTCTGCGAGTTCCACAAGCTCCTGCAGTCGACCGGCGAGAAGGAGGACGAGGCCGTCCAGAAACAGATCGAGGACCTGGTGGTCAAGATCGGCCCCGACTTCAGCGCCGCCTGGGACATCGCCGACGAGCTGGATGAGAATTCCGCGGACGGCCAGGAGTTCTACGACGCCGTCGATACGCTGGCGGAGAAGTGCCAGTAAGCGCGCTTTGGTCAGACCCGGCGGGCCCCGGCGGGCCCTGGCGGGTCTGGCCCCATGCACTCCGCTCGACCGACGCTGGAGGGCCTCACGCCGCTCTCCGTCTCTCCCCCCTTGCAAGCAGGCCGTGACAGCCTGACGCGCCGATCGTGGCCGGACTCGGCTAAAATCGCGTCCGGATGCCAAGGGGCGAGGTGCGGGCATGCGCAGGAGTGGGTTCACGCGGCGGTCGGCCGGATGGCGTCTCGCGGGCGCGCTGCTGCTTGTGGGCGCAGCAATTCTGGGCATGGCCGTGTGGCGCGCGCTGCCGGCCTCCGCCGTCGACATATCGCCGCTCGAGGGGCTGGCCGGCCGCTGGGTGGGCGAGGGCCGCCTTGGGGTCAAGGGCAACCCAACCGAGCAGGTCAAGTGCCGCGTCACCTACGTCTACGTCCAGGACGGAGACCAGCTCAAGCAGAGCATCCGCTGCGCCTCGGCGGGCGGCAACGTCGAGGTGCACAGCGTCGTCTCGCACGTCGCCGGCAAGCTCACCGGCACGTGGCAGGAGGTGGTCCGCAACCTGAGCGGCGATCTCTCCGGCACCGTCACGCCGCGCGGCTTCAAGGTCAACGTGCGTGGCGCCGACCTCACGGCCAACATGGACATCATCCTGGTCAACGCCAAGCAGGTGATCGAGATCCAGTTCATCAACAGCTCGCTCCTCGGGCTGACGCTGGTGCTGGAGCGGGGCTGACCGGTCCCTCGCAGCCTCGACCCTGAGCCTTGGGCTCCCACGTCGCCGTTGGCGCGGCTGCGGCGCCCCGCTCTGTGGAAAAGGCCGATATCGAGGTGGGAAACAGATCGGGGCTTGCCGGGAAGCCACGCGAATCGGCTATGGGCGGCATTTCGAACCCCTGGGACAGAGGATTGCCGCCATGCCCATCCGGTACGAATACGACCTCGACCATAATGGCGAGTGGCGCTGGATCGCCGTCTCCGAGACCGGCGCGACCTCGGCCATCTCGCCCATGGGGTACGCCAGCCTGCAGGACTGCATGCACGCGGTCGGCCTGATGCGGGCGCCAGGTGGCCTCGCCGTGCTGCCCGGCGTCGAGGCTCAGCGTCAGATGGCCCACCAGCCTTCCGAGCTGCCGGAGAAGTCGCTGTCCCGCCTGTATCGGCGCCCCCCCGCGGCGCAGGCCAGGTGACGAGTCTGGACCACCACCGGCAGGGGGCGATCAGGGGGCAACCCTCGCCTACGCCGCCTCTTTCACGGTCTCGCCGTTGATCGCGAGATGGCCGCCGCGCACCGTGACGCGCACGGTGTCGCCGTCGCGGATGCGGCCTGAAAGGATCTGCTCGGCCAGCGGGTCCTGCACCGACTTCTGGATCACGCGTTTCAGGGGCCTCGCGCCGTAGGTCGGATCGTAGCCGCGGTTGGCGAGCCACGTGCGGGCGGCGTCATCCAGCTCCAGCTTGAGCTTCCGGTCGGCCAGGAGCCGCTGCAGGCGGCCGATCTGGATATGGACGATGGACACCATCTGGTCGCGCCGCAGGCGGTGGAACAGGATGATGTCGTCGACGCGGTTCAGGAACTCGGGCCGGAACTTGGCGCGCAGCTCGGCCATGACGTAGGGCCGCGCCGCGTCCGTGTCCTCGCCCTCCTTCTGGTTGGCCAGATACTCCGAGCCGATGTTGGAGGTCATCACGATCAGCGTGTTCTTGAAGTCCACCGTGTGACCCTGGCCATCGGTGAGCCGGCCGTCGTCCAGCACCTGCAGGAGCACGTTGAAGACGTCGGGGTGCGCCTTCTCGATCTCGTCAAACAGCACCACCTGATAGGGCCGCCGGCGAACCGCCTCCGTGAGCGCGCCGCCCTCCTCGTAGCCGACGTAGCCCGGGGGCGCACCGATCAGGCGGGCCACGGAGTGCTTCTCCATGTACTCGCTCATGTCGATGCGCAGGAGCGCCGACTCGTCGTCGAACAGGAACGCGGCGAGCGCCTTGGTCAGCTCGGTCTTGCCGACGCCCGTGGGGCCCAGGAAGATGAACGAGCCGATCGGCCGGTTCGGGTCCTGCAGGCCGGCGCGGGCACGCCTGACCGCCTTGGAAACCGCATCGACAGCCTCCTGCTGGCCGACCACGCGTTTGCCGAGCTCCTGCTCCATGCGCAGCAGCTTGTCGCGCTCGCCCTCCAGCATCTTGTCCACGGGGATGCCGGTCCAGCGGGAGACGATGGCGGCCACATGGTCGGGCGTGACGGCCTCCTCCACCATGGCGCCGACCTTGGCGTCGCCGGCCTCCAGTTCCTTGAGCTTCTTCTCCAGGCCCGGGATCACGCCGTAGGCCAGCTCGCCGGCCCGGCCAAGGTCGCCGCGGCGCTGCGCCTGGTTCAGCTCGTTGCGGCGCTGGTCCAGCTCCACCTTGAGCTTCTGCGCTGACCCCAGCTTCTTCTTCTCGCTTTCCCAGCGGGCGGTGAGGGACTTGGATTTCTCCTCCAGGTCGGCGATCGACTTGTCGAGGCGCGCCAAGCGGTCCTTCGAGGCTGCATCGCTCTCCTTGCGCAGAGCTTCGCGCTCGATCTTCATCTGCATGAGGTCGCGGTCGATGGCATCCAGTGCCTCGGGCTTGGAATCGATCTCCATCTTGAGCCGCGAGGCCGCCTCGTCCATCAGGTCGATGGCCTTGTCGGGCAGGAAGCGGTCTGTGATGTAGCGGTTGGAGAGCGTGGCCGCGGCCACCAGGGCCGAGTCGGTGATGCGAACGCCGTGGTGCTGCTCGTACTTCTCCTTGAGCCCGCGCAGGATCGAGATGGTGTCCTCCACCGTGGGCTCGGACACGAACACGGGCTGGAAGCGCCGCGCCAGAGCCGCGTCCTTCTCGATGTGCTTGCGGTACTCGTCGAGGGTGGTGGCGCCGACGCAGTGCAACTCGCCGCGCGCCAGCGCGGGCTTTAGGAGGTTGCCGGCGTCCATGGCGCCCTCGGCCTTGCCGGCGCCGACGATGGTGTGCAGCTCGTCGATGAACAGGATGATGCGCCCGCCCTCGGCCTGCACCTCGGAGAGCACGGCCTTGAGCCGCTCCTCGAACTCGCCGCGATACTTGGCGCCGGCGATCAGCGCCCCCATGTCGAGCGCCAGCAGGCGCTTGTCCTTGAGGCTCTCGGGCACGTCGCCCTTGACGATGCGCTGGGCGAGGCCCTCGGCGATGGCGGTCTTGCCGACGCCGGGCTCGCCGATCAGCACGGGGTTGTTCTTGGTGCGGCGGGAGAGCACCTGGATGGTGCGCCGGATCTCCTCGTCGCGGCCGATCACCGGGTCGACCTTGCCCTCGGCGGCCGCAGCGGTGAGATCGCGCGCATAGCGCTTGAGGGCGTCGAAGCTCTGCTCAGCCGAGGCGCTGTCGGCGGTGCGCCCCTTGCGAAGGTCGTCGATGGCATGGCTGAGCGAGGTGGGGTTGACGCCCGCCTCGTTGAGGGCGCGGCCGGCGTCGGTGGAAGGCTCCATGGCCAACGCGAGCAGCAGCCGCTCGACGGAGACGAACTTGTCGCCGGCCTTCTGCGCGAGCTTCTCGGCCTGGTCGAAGGCGCGCGCCAGCTCCGGCGCGAGGTAGACCTGGCCGGCGCCGCCACCGGAGACCTTCGGCCGTCTCGCCAGCACCCGCTCGACGGCGGCGAGCGCGTCGCCAGGCCGGCCTCCAGCGGCTTGAATGATGCGGGCCGCCAGGCCCTCGGGGTCGTCGATCAGGACCTTCAACAGGTGGTCGGTGCCGAACTGCTGGTGGCCCTCGCGCAGGGCCAGGCTCTGTGCCGCCTGCACGAAGCCCCGTGCGCGGTCCGTGTAGATGTCGAAGTTCATGGCGTCCTTCCTCGGCACGGCCATGCCACCCCTAAAGGGCGCGACAACGCCGTCGTTTGACCCAACTCAAACTTCTGGTCGCTGACCCGGAATCGGCGTCAGCGACCGAATCTCCGCACATATAGTGCGGCGCTATTGCGCCAAAAAGGCTCGGTAGGCTATGCGCTCGTACGGAAAAACCATGAGTCCCCCCTATGCAAACGCCCGAGGGCGAGCCGGCACGCGTCAGCGCCATCTATCGCTATCCCGTCAAGGGGCTGACGCCTGAGTGGCTGGAAGGCGTCGAGTTGCGGCCGGGCGAGACCCTCCCCTTCGACCGCGCCTATGCGATCGAGAACGGCCCCGGCCGCTTCGACCCCGAGGCGCCGCGGCACCTGCCCAAGATCGCCTTTCTGATGCTGATGCGCGACGAGCGGCTCGCCACGCTTAGGAGCAGCTTCGACGACGGGACCCACACGCTGACCATTGCGCGCGGCGGCAAGCCGGTCGTGAAGGGTGGGCTCGACACCGCACTGGGACGCCAGCTGATCGAGCAGTTCATGGCGGCGTACATGAAGGCGGAGCTGCGCGGGGCGCCTAGAATCGTGCAGGCGGCGGGCCACAGCTTCTCTGACGTGGCGGCCAAGTGCGTGCACATCGTCAACCTGGCGAGCGTGCACGAGCTGGAGCGCGCCACGGGGCGCAAGGTGGACCCGCTGCGCTTCCGCGCCAACGTCTATGTCGACGGGCTGGCGCCGTGGGCGGAGCTTGGCTGGGTGGACAAGGAGATCGGCATCGGGCCGGCGCGGCTTGCAGTGTTCGCCCGCACGCGGCGGTGCGAGGCCACCAACGTCGATCCGGAGAGCGGCGCACGCGATATGGCGGTCCCCGCCGCACTGTTGCGCACGTGGGGGCACCAGGACTTCGGCATCTACGCGAAGGTCACGACCGGTGGCGCTATCGCCGCCGGAACCCCGGTTGCCGTGCTGGGAGGCCGTTAAGAAAGACGCGGTAAGCGCAGAGGCGCGTCTGCGGCGAGCCTCATGTCAGCGGCGCGAGGACAGGCGCTCCTGCGTGGGCGATCACTCGCCGGTCGGCTCGGTCTTGGGGCCGGGGTCCCCGTTCTCGCTGCTGCGCACGCGGCGCACCGGGCGGCGCAGGAACTCAGGCTGCTCGTGCACCTGCTGGAAGCGCTCGCGGCGGCGCGGCTGCTCGCTCGCGGCCTCGGCGACCTGCTCCGGCGGACGTTCCTGCGGCTCGGATCGTGCCTCGCCACGCGGCTCCCGCGGCTCGGCCTGCCGCTCGCGCTCCGCGAAGCCCTGCCGCTCGCCACGCTCCCCGCGCTCGCCGAAGCGGGGGCGGTTCTGGTCGCGGCGGAAAGGCCGGTCGGGCCGCTGCTGGTCCTGATGGCGTTGATCCTGGTGACGCTCCTGTCGGGCCTGGTGCTCGCCACCGCCCTGCGGACGCGGCTGCGGCTGGTGGCCCGGCGGCACCTGCGGCACGAACGGCGGCTGGAAGCCGTCGTCGGCCATGTCGCCCTCGTCGCCGAACTCGTCGAGGCCTTCGCCCATCTCGCCCGGCCCGCGCATGCGCTGGCCGACGCCGTTGCCCCCGTCGCCGGGCTGATTGAACTGCTCGCGGTAGGCCATGATGATGCGGCTGTAGTGCTCGGCGTGCTGGAGATAGTTCTCCGCCAGCACCGGGTCGCCGCTCGACTGTGCCTCGCGCGCCAGCGAGAGGTACTTCTCCGCAATGTGAGCGGGAGTGCCGCGGATCCTCTCCGCCGGCCCGTTCGATTCGAAGCTGCGCGACAGCGGATTGCCGTGGTGCCCCTTGCGGTTATTGTTGTTGTTGTTGTTGCGGCCACGTCCGCGGCGGTTCTGTTGTCCTTGCCTCACTGACTTAAGGGCTCCCGTCCTACTGAAAGCATCATCTCCATCCGCACAAGGAACCGCGGGCAAGATCCCGCCGTCGACATACCCGATGGCACCTTCAAGCGAGTGTGCCCCGGGAAGTCCCGTTCCAAGTCCGCTCGTCGCTCACAAGCTTGAGCTTGCGACCTAGATTGCAACCCAAGGGGGCGGCAATGGCCTCGACCTGTTCCCTATTCCGCGCCCGACCCCACGCGCGGCCACGGCGCTCGGCAAGTCACGCCATCGATGCGGTCTCGTGGGCGGCTAGTGGTGCTGACGATACGTCGCCTTGTTGCGAGCAATTCAACCTGCTGCGCATCGCTCCAAACGCCGCGCCCTGTGTGCCAACAACTCCCAGGCCCGGCGGCGGTCGATTCCACTGACACATAGCCTATCGCGGCATCGGCCAAGATCCAAGGCCTTTCTATGCATGTGTCCCAGCTCGTGCTCTCATAGCAACACAGCGTCGCATTCCCGCGACATCGCGGTAGATGTGTGTCTCTGCGACAGCTTGACCCATGCTGCCGGCAATGATCGCAGCGACCGCGTCGGCCTGATCGTAGCCGACCTCCAGAACGATCCACCCGTCCGGAACCAGCCGCGTAAGCCACGGCGCCCATGCCCGATAGAGAGCCAAGCCGTCGGCTCCGCCATCAAGTGCAGCTGCGGGGTCGAAGTTATGAACCTCAGGCTCAAGGTGCGCGATCTCGCCGGTGCGCACGTAGGGAGGGTTGCTGATCAGGATATGGAAGGTACCTGGCACGGTTTCAAGCCCGTCGGCGATTAACCAGGAGGATCGTCGCGAGACCCCGAAGTGACACGCATTGTCGCGGGCAACCGCGAGGGCGGCCCGACTTATATCGGTGCCCGTACCGCGGGCGCCCTCCAGCTCGCAGAGCAGGGTCAGCAGCAGGCAGCCTGAGCCCGTACCGACATCCAGGATGCGCAGGCCGTGGCCCGTCCAACCCTCCCGACGGACGGCATCGAGGGCTGCCTCGATCAAGGTTTCGCTTTCGGGGCGCGGATCGAGCGTGGCGGGCGAGATGGCAAAGGTGCGGCCGTAGAAATCGCGCTGGCCGAGGATGCGCGACACCGGCTCCCGCCTGGCGCGACGCGCCACGTGCGCGGAGAGGGTGGCCAGCTCAGGCGGCGTCAGGATGCGCCCGGGCTCGCTCAGCAAGCTGGCGGCGGAGATATCGAGCACAGCGGCGATGAGCCGGCGCACGTCGCCGCCGGCGTCCTCGATGCCGGAGCGCGCGAGCGCCGCGGTCCACTGCCGCAAGGCCGTGCCCGTCGTAACGTGGGCACCGGCCGGCGACGGGTCGCGGGACTCCAGGATCGGATCAGGCTCCGGCATTTTCGCTCAGGCTTCGCTCATGCTTCGCTCAGGGCGGCCAGCTCGCCGGCCTGGTTGTGGGCGACGAGCGCGTCGACCACCTCGTCCAGCGCCGTGCCCTCCAGCACCTCGCCCAGTTTGTGCAGGGTGACGCCGATGCGGTGGTCGGTCACGCGGCCCTGGGGGAAGTTGTACGTGCGGATGCGCTGCGAGCGGTCTCCCGAGCCGACCTGGCCGCGCCGCTGCGCCGCGCGCGACTGGGCGGCCCTGTCGCGCTCCATCTCGTAGAGCCGCGAGCGCAGCACCTGCATGGCGAGCCGCCGGTTCTGGTGCTGCGACTTCTCGGCCGAGACCACCACGATGCCGGTGGGCAGGTGCGTGATCCGCACGGCGGAATCCGTCTTGTTGACGTGCTGCCCGCCCGCGCCGCCCGCGCGCATGGTGTCGATGCGGATCTCCTCGGGCTTGATTTCCACGTCGATGTCCTCGGCCTCCGGCAGCACCGCCACGGTGGCCGCCGAGGTGTGGATGCGCCCGCCCGCCTCGGTGACAGGGATGCGCTGCACGCGGTGCACGCCCGATTCGAACTTGAGCCTTGCGAACACGCCGCGGCCGGAGATGGAGGCCACGATCTCCTTGTAGCCGCCGAGGTCGTTCTCCGACACGGAGATGATCTCGGTCTTCCAGCCGTGCTGCTCGGCGTAGCGGGTGTACATGCGGAACAGGTCGGCCGCGAACAGGGCCGCCTCGTCGCCACCGGTGCCGGCGCGCACCTCCAGGATGGCGCTCTTCTCGTCGGCGGCGTCCTTGGGCAGGAGCAGCATGCGCAGCTTGTCGCGCGCCTCGTCGAGGCGCAGATCGACGAGCTGCAGCTCCTCCTCGGCCAGCTCCTTGAGGCCCGCCTCGGCGGACGGGTCGCGCATCAGGTCCGTGAGGTCGCGCCGCTCGTGCTCCAGCTTGCGCAGGGAGAGGATGCTTTCCACCACCGGGTTGAGCTCGGCGAACTCCTTGGTGAGCTGGGCGTAGCTCGCGGGCGAGGCGCCGTGGTTCAGCTCCGCCTGGAGTTCCTCCCAGCGTTGCACCAGCTTGTCGAGCTTTTCGAGCGGCAGGGCATTCATCGGCACACGTGCCTGGTCGGGCGTTGAGAAGGAGCGGCGCGAAGAGTGGGCGCGCGCGGGCAGACTTTGAGGCTATCGCTGCCTGGTCCGCAGCTTGTCAACCTTGCGGAGCCTCGGATCGCCCACGTCGATCCACTTGAGACCGTCGCGGCGCGGCGCCGAATATAGCACGAGCAGGTCGAGACCCGCGCGGGTCGGCTCGGCGACGGAGGGCGGGAGCAGGGTAATGGTCTTGTAGATAGGGCCAGGCACCACGATCGCCAAACTGGCCGCGGCTGCCAACAGCACGGGCGGCATGGCGATCAGGAGCAGCCGGCCGACGCCGCTGCTGCGCTCCCGGACAAGCGGCTCGCGCGAGTGCGGCTTGCGCAGGGCGAGCGGTGGAGGGCCGGCGGGGCGGGTCGGCGCCTCGTCGGCGCCCGGCGCCCCAGCGCCGCTGCGTAGCAGCTGGTCGATGCGCCACAGCAGCGGATCGGGGTTGAGCCGCAGAAGCTCGCAATAGGTGCGGACGATGCGCACGGTCTCGCGCCAGTGCGGCAGCGCGGCCACCGAGCCGTTCTCGAGGTCCTCGATCACGCCCGGCGTGGTCGCCAGACGTCGGGCAATGGTCTCGCGCGACGCCTGCAGGGTGGCGCGCATGTTGCAGAAAATCTGTCCGATCTGAGCATCGCGCCCGGGTGCGCCGGGTGGGGCGCCCGGGGGCGGCAGAGGCGGGATCCGGCCATTCGCCGTGCCATTGGCCTGGGCACGCACAGACGGCCCCTGCGAGGGGAGATTTCGCGGCCCTGCCCCCGGCTGCCTCATGCGCATGACAAACGCAAACGCTTCCCCTGATGGGTCTGTTTACCAAACTCGCAGCCCCCGTCAAAACAGTCATCTGCGGCGGGAGCGAGGCCAGGGCCCGGACGTCCCTAGATTTCCACCCCCTGCTCCTCCGCGAACCGCTGCAGGCCCTCCCGCAGGCTGCCGCCGCCCGCCCGCATGTGCTCGTCGAGCCAGCGCTCGAGCGCCCTGGTATCGAGGCTCAGCACCATGGACTTGACCGGGCCGATGGACGCCGGTGACATGGAGATGGACCGGTACCCCAGGCCGATCAGGGTCATGGCCTCGAGCGGCCGTCCGGCCATTTCGCCGCACAGGCTGAGGGGGCGGTCGTGCCGCCTGGCCGCCTCGGCGATGGCGCCGAGCGCCCTGAGCGGGGCCACCGACAGCGCGTCGTACCGGTCGGCCACCAGCGTGTTGTTGCGGTCGGCGGCGAAGAAATACTGCATGAGGTCGTTGCTGCCCACCGAGACGAAATCGACCCGCGGCATCAGCGCGTCGAGCTCGTAGAGCAGTGACGGCACCTCGATCATGGCGCCGAGCCGCACGGCCGACGGCGCGGCGATGCCGCGCCGCTGCAGGACATCGGCCTCCCGCTCCACCAGCCCGCGTGCCGCATCCACCTCGCCCACCGTGGTGACCATCGGCAGCAGCAGCCGCAGCTCCTGGCCGGCGGCGGCCCTGAGCAGCGCCCGCACCTGGGTGCGCAAGAGCCCCGGACGGTCCAGCGAGAGCCGGATGGCGCGCCAGCCGAGCGCCGGGTTCTCCTCCGTCGGCTGGCGCAGGTAGGGCAGCATCTTGTCGCCACCCACGTCGAGCGTGCGGAACACCACGGGCTTGCCGCCGGCGCTCTCCAGGACCGCCCGGTACATCTGCGTCTGGCGCTCCTGGCGCGGCAGCGTCGAGGAGATCATGAACTGCAGCTCGGTGCGGAACAGGCCGATGCCATCGGCGCCCGCCTCGGCGAGGTGCGGCACATCCATTTCCAGGCCGGCATTGATGTGCAACTCGATGCGCCGGCCGTCCTCGGTGACCGCCGGCGCGTCGCGCAGGGCGCGGTACTTGCGCTGGCGCCGGGCGCGGAAGCGGGCCTTGTCGCGATAGGCGGTGACGACGCCCGGCGGTGGGCGGATGTGCACCTCGCCGCTGTCGGCGTCGACGATGATGGGGTTGCCCTGGTCCACCCGCTCCATCACCCCGCGGGCGTCGCCGACGGCGGCGATGCCGAGCGCCCGCGCCACGATGGCGACGTGGCTCTGCTTGCCCGAGTCCTCCAGCACCAGGCCGCGCAGGTTGCGGCGGTCATAGTCGAGAAGGTCGGTCGGGCCCATGCTGCGCGCAACCAGCACCGCATTGTGCGGCAGGTCGGCCACCCCGCCCGGCTCGCGGTGGCTGCCGGACAGCACCCGCAGCAGCCGGTCGGAGAGCGCCTCCAGGTCCTTGAGCCGCTCGCGCCAGTAGGTGTCGGTCTGACGCAGCATGCGCGCGCGGGTGTCGTTCTGCACGCGCTCGACCGCCGCCTCGGCGGTCATTCCGCGCCCGATCGCCTCTTGGATGCGCCGGACCCAGCCGCGGTCGTGGGCAAACATTCGGTGGACCTCCAGCACCTCGCGGTGCTCGCCGGAGGCGCCGAGGTCGTCCTGCTCCAGGAGCTCCTTGATGGAGGCCTGCAGCTCGGCGATGGCCGTATCGAGGCGGCGCAGCTCCTCGTCCGGGTCCTTGGCCTGCATCTCTGTGACCACCACGCGGGCGTCGTGCAGCACCACATGGCCGAGCGCCAAGCCCTCGGTGAGCGGCTGGCCGCGCACAACGTGGGCGACGGCGCGGCTGAACTCGGCGCCGGTGTTGACCCCGGCGACCGCGCCGGTCACCAGATGCTCGGCCAGCACCATCGCCGTCGTCTGCAGCACCTCCACGTCCTCGTCGGAGTACGCGCGGTGCGTCTTGTTCTGGATGGTGAGGACGCCAAGGATCTCGCCGCCGCGTACGATCGGGACTGCCAGGAACGAGTGGTAGGTCTCCTCGCCGGTCTCCGGCCGGTAGGAGAAGGCCGCGTGCTTCTGGGCGTCGGGCTCGTTGATGGGCTCGCCGGTGACGACGCAGCGCCCGACGAGGCCCTCGCCGCGCTTTAGCAGCGTCTTGTGGACGGCGCTCTGGTTCAGGCCTTCGGTGGCGAACAGCTCAAGCGAGCCGTCCTGGCGCTTTAGATAGATGGAGCAGACCTCGGCCACCATCAGGCCGGCGATCACCTTCACGATTCTGTCGAGCCGGTCCTGCCCCGACGCGGACGGCTCGGCCATGATCTCCCGCAGTCGGCGCATGATGACGCGCAGCGCCGGCTCGTTGGGAGGCATCCGTCCGTCCCCACCCTTGTTCTGCATCGTACAACGCCGTCGCTTCCACGCTTCTCGCTGCGTCGAGACTCGTGCCCCGGGGCGGCCGTCGCCCCGGGCTGATACACTTGGCCGGCCGCGGCTGTCTGCCGGCCCGGCCGGCGGAGGCAGTCCGCGCGGGAGCCATGAAATCAGTCTTTGCCCAGCTCGTACAGACTGTGCAGGGTACGCACCGCCAGCTCGGCATAGGCCGCGTCGATCAACACGCTGATCTTGATCTCCGAGGTGGAGATGGCAAGGATGTTTATGCCCTTCTCGCCCAGAGCCTTGAACATCTGCGCGGCGACGCCCGCATGGCTGCGCATGCCGATCCCGATTACGGAAACCTTGGACACCTCGCTGGAGCTCTTGATGTCGAAGGCGCCGAGCTGCTTCTGCACGGACTTGAGCACGTTGAGCGCGCGCGGCAGCTCCGCCTCCTGCACGGTAAAGGTGATATCGGTGAACTTGCCGTCGGCAGAAAGATTTTGCACGATCATGTCGACATTGATGCTGGCCTCGGCCAGCGGGCCGAAGATGCTGGCGGCCACGCCGGGCTTATCGGCAATCTTGAGGAGCGTGATCTTGGCCTCGTCCTTGGCGTAGGCAATCCCGCTGACGACCCTCTGCTCCACGATCTCGTCCTCGTCGCACATGATGGTGCCGGCACCGTCCCAGGTGCCGGCCTTCACAGGCTCCAGCGCCTCCGGGGCGACAAAGCTCGACAGGACGCGCACTGGCATTCTGTGCACCATGGCCAGCTCGACCGAGCGCGTCTGCAGCACCTTGGAGCCCAGTGAGGCCATCTCCAGCATCTCCTCATAGGAGACCTTGCGCAAGCGGCTCGCCTTCGGAACGATGCGCGGGTCGGCGGTGTAGACCCCGTCCACGTCGGTGTAGATGTCGCACAAATCCGCCTTCACTGCGGCAGCCAGGGCGACGGCGCTGGTGTCGGAGCCGCCGCGGCCCAGGGTGGAGACGCGGTTGCGCTCCGGCTCGATGCCCTGGAAGCCGGTGATGACGGCTACCTCGCCCTGCTCCAGCCGCTCTCGCACCCGCGTGCCGGGAATCTCCTTGATGCGGGCCGCGCCGTGCGCGTTATCGGTGACGATGGGGATCTGCCAGCCCTGCCAGGACCGCGCCGGAATGCCGAGCGACTGCAGCACGATGGCCAAGAGACCCGCCGTCACCTGCTCGCCGGTGGCGACCACCGAGTCGTACTCGCGCGCGTCGTGCAGGGGCGCTGCCTCACGCACCCAGGCCACCAGCTGGTTGGTGACCCCGGCCATGGCGGAGACGACGACGGCCACCTTGTTGCCCGCATCGACCTCGCGCTTGACGTGACACGCCACATTGCGGATGCGCTCCAGGTCGGCGAGCGACGTGCCGCCGAATTTCATGACGACGAAGGACATCCAACCCGCTCGCGGCCGAATTGAGGCAAGGACCCGTTGCCGCCGCGGCGCCCGAAAGCCCCGCTTGCGGCGGCGTACTCATAGCCAGTAGGGTGTGGCGCCGCAACACCATAGCCCCGCGAAACTTGCGGCTTGGCGGAAAATCCCTGCCCCGGCGTTAACATCGCGAGGCGGGACGGCGACACGGCGACAGCGAGATGCAGACGGCAGCCGAGACGGCCACGCGGATGGCCCCCGAGATGCCCTCCGGGGGGCCGGCCGATACCCTCGATCCGGCCGAGATCGAGCGGTTCACCCGCTGCGCCGCCGAATGGTGGGACAGCAACGGCAAGTTCCGCACCCTGCACCTGATCGGTCCGGCGCGCATGACGTTCCTGCGCGACGCGCTGATGCGGCACTTCGGGCGGCCGCAGGGCGCTTCGCGGCCGCTCGACGAGCTCTCGATCCTGGATATCGGCTGCGGCGGCGGCCTGGTGTGCGAGCCCCTCTGCCGCTTGGGCGCCCGCGTGACGGGCATCGATCCGGGGCTCGACAATGTCGAGGCGGCGCGCCGCCACGCCGCCAGCCAGGGGCTCGCCATCGACTACAGGACGGCTCGGGTGGAGGATCTGGCCGCGGAGGGCCGCTCGTTCGATGCGGTGGCGTGCCTGGAGGTGGTTGAGCACGTGCCCGACCCTGGGGCATTCCTCAAGACCTGCGCCGGCCTGGTGCGGCCGGGCGGCCTGATGCTGCTCTCCACCATCAATCGCACCCTCAAGGCCTATCTGCTGGCCATTGTCGGGGCGGAATACGTGCTGCGCTGGCTGCCCGTCGGCACGCACCAGTGGGAGCGGTTCCTCACCCCCGACGAGATGGCGCGGCACCTGCAGGCGGCCGGGCTCGGAGCGCCGGCATTCCGCGGGCTCGTGTACCGCCCGCTTGACGACAGCTGGTCGCTCTCCACCGACACCGACGTGAACTACTTCGCCGCCGCCGCCAAGCCCCCCAGCCAGGAGCCAGGTCGGGACGTGTCAGCTGCGTAGCCGGCGGGCGCGATTTTCCACACGCTGGGCGAGGCTGCGGCGCTTGCCTCGCCAGGGCGGCGCGCTTACTTCTTGGCCGCAGGCGCATAACGCAGTTTTCCGCCCGTCAGAGACGGGGTCAGACCCCTCGCAATCGACGTTGCCGCTCGGTCGTGAGCGGTCTGACCCCGTTGCAAGGAACGATATGCCGCTCGCAAAGATGGCGCTCCTCCCCGACCGCGGCGTCGTGCGCGTGGCCGGCCCGGACGCGGAAAAATTCCTGAACGGCACCATCACTGCCGACCTCGATTTGCTCGCGCGGCAGGCCGCGGTGCACTCCGCGCTGCTGACGCCGCAGGGCAAGATGCTGTTCGAGTTCTTCGTGACGAAGGCCCGGGGCAGTGAGGGTGACGGCAGCGAGGGAGAGGACGGCTTCCTGATGGAGACGGGCCGGGAGCTGGCCGCTGGCCTCGTCAAGAGACTGCGCATGTACATGCTGCGTGCCAAGGTCACGGTGGAGGACGTGTCGGGTGCGTTCCAGGTGGCCGCCGCCTGGGGCGGGACGCCGTCCGCTCACGACAAATGGATTGTCTACCCGGACCCGAGGCTGCCCGAGATGGGCTTGAGGGTGCTCGCGCCCGTGCCGCCAGGGCTCGACGCCGCACTCGGCAACGCGACGGCCGATGTCGAATGGCTGGCCGCAGGCGCCTATCACGCGCACCGCATCGCCCTGGGCGTGCCGGAGGCCGGCAAGGACTTTGCCATCGGCGAGACCTTCCCGCATGAGGCGGACCTCGATCTGCTCCACGGCGTGTCGTTCGAGAAGGGCTGCTTCATCGGCCAGGAGGTGGTGGCGCGTATGAAGCATCGCGGCAGCGTGAGGAAGCGCGTGGTACCGGTGGAGGCCGCGGCGCCGCTGCGCTCCGGTGCGGCCATTCTGGTGGGCGAGGCGGAGATCGGCCGGATCGGCTCGGTGGCGGGGGCGCACGGGCTGGCCCTTGTCCGCCTCGACCGCGCCGCCGAGGCGAGCGCCAAGGGCCAGACGCTGCTGGCCGACGGCATCGCCGTCACACTGCGCAGGCCTGACTGGGCCGATTTCGAGCTGGCGCCGGCGCCAGCCGCAGCGGGGAACGCATGAGCACCACCATCGAGATCGCGCGCTGTCCCTGGACCGGGATCGCCGATCCGCTGTACACGCGCTACCACGACGATGAGTGGGGCGTGCCCAAGACCGACGACCGCGCCCTGTTCGAGAAGCTGGTGCTGGAGGGCTTCCAGGCCGGCCTGTCGTGGCTCACGATTCTGAGGAAGCGCGAGAGCTTCCGCAGGGCCTTCCATGGCTTCGACGCCGGCCGCATCGTCCGCTACACCGACCGGGACATCGCCCGGCTGATGGCGGACGCGGGCATCGTGCGCAACCGGCTCAAGGTGGAGGCCACCATCGCCAACGCCCGCGCGCTGCTCGAGCTGCAGGAGCGCACCAGCCTCGCCGCCTTCCTGTGGGGCTTCGTCGACGGACGGCCGCAGATCAACCGGCATGTGTCCTTCAAGACGGTGCCGGCCCAGACGCCAATCTCCAAGGCCATGTCGAAAGCGTTGCTGACGGAGGGATTCCGCTTCGTCGGCCCCACCACGGTCTACGCCTTCATGCAGGCCGTCGGCATGGTCAACGACCACCTGGTCGGCTGCTTCCGCCACGAGCCCTGCGCGAGGTTGCAGGCGAGCTTCAAGCTGCCGGGGACAGGCACAGGGCCGGGGTCGGCGGCGCGCGGCGCGGGCGGCACCGCGAGGACCGCGCGGACGCCGAAGGCGTCGTCTCGGGCATGATACCGGGCCGCCCGATGCCTGACGCCGCCAAAACCCCGGCACAACGCCCGCGCGCCTGGCAGCGCATGCTGTCGGGCCGGCGGCTCGACCTGCTCGACCCGCAGCCCGCCGACATCGCCATCGAGGATATCGCGCATGGGTTGGCCCGCGTCGCGCGCTGGAACGGCCAGACGCTGGGCGACCACGCCTTCTCGGTGGCCCAGCACGCGCTGCTGGTGGCCGACATCACGGTGGCCCTGAAGCCCGGGTGCGAGCGCAGCTGGCTGCTGGCGGCGCTGCTGCACGACGCGCCGGAATACGTCATCGGCGACCTGATCAGCCCCTTCAAGGCTGCCGTCGGCCTCGACTACAAGGCCTTCGAGAAGCGCCTGCTGCGGGCCATCCACCGCGCCTTCGGCCTGCCCGAGGATGCGCCCGAGGCCGTCACCGCGCTCGTCAAGCAGGCCGACCGCGTCGCCGCCTACTACGAGGCCACGGTGCTGGCCGGCTTCAGCCTCGACGAGGCCGCCCGCTACTTCGGCCAGCCCAACGACCTGCCAGCAGAGCTGGTGCGGGAGCTGCGACGCCTCCTAGTGCCCCAACCCGCCGCGGCAGCGCAGGCTGCGTTCCTGGCGCGGTTCCGGGCACTGGCGGTGAGGTGACGTCACGAGGCGAGCGCCCGCTCCACGAACTCCGCATCGGCGGCTATCACCTTGAGATAAGCCAGCACGGTCTCATCGGGCTCGCTGCGAAACCGCTCCCAGTCCCGCAGGGCCTGCAGCGGAATATGGAACCGCTCGGCGAACTCGGTCTGCGAGAGCCCGAGCTTCCAGCGCAGGTGCTTCGCCAGCGGAATGCGCCGCATGCGCTTGAGCTGGGCATCCGTCAACGGCTGTGCATCGGGATCGGCTCGGGCCGCGGCCTCGATCTCCTCGTCGGTCATCGCCTCCAGGCGGGACCAGTCTGTCTTGTCCGTTTGGAGAGGGCGCGTGCGGCCATTGGGGAGCACCTCGACGTACCTGTCGCCCCTCCGCTCAACCCTGACCATGCGCTCTTCTGACTTCATGTCCTTTGGCCTTCCTGGCCGACAAGATCCTCGTCGTTTCATCGTCCCGCTCGGTATAGACGACAACGAGAACACACCTCTCCTCGTCATCCCGATGATCCGGTACCGCTCCTCGTCCGGGTCCGGATCATCCTCGATGATGGACCGGTCGTCATCGAAGACCTCGATCGCATCCTCGAACGCCGCATGATGCTTGCGCAGGTTGATCGCGGCTTTGATGGCACTCCATTCGAAGCCGCGCCTGCGCTTGTTATGCGAGCTTCTCCGTTTGGAGCAACGAGCAAGGGCTGTGCATCACCTGCTCCGCTGATCTCAGAATTATGCATATTGTAGGCGGCGTGCTTTTTGGGGCTGCTACCGGCCGGTGTGCCCGTTAGCCTCGCCGCTTCGTTGAACGGGGAGCGCCGTGATGCAAGTGCGAAGGCTCGAGGAGCAGGACCGGCAGGCCTGGGAGAGGCTGTTCCGCGCCTACATCGAGTTCTACCGCGCCAAGGTGCCCGATGAGGTCATCGACCTCACCTGGCGGCGCCTGCTGGCCGGCGGCGAAGGCAACCCGCTCGGCCTGGTGGCCGTGGACGAGGCCGGCGTGCCTTTCGGACTGGCGCATGTCCTGCTCCACCGTTCCACCTGGTCGGCCACCTGGTACTGCTACCTGGAGGACCTGTTCGTCGATCCGGCGCGGCGCAAGACCGGCGCCGGCCGCGCCCTCATCGAGGCCGTGTACCAGGAGGCCGACGCCCGCGGCTGCACCCGCACCTACTGGGTAACGCAGGAGGGCAACGCCACCGCTCGCGCCCTCTACGACCGCGTTGCGACCAGGGAGCCGTTCGTACAGTACAGGAGATAGGCGCTACGGCTTATCCGGCTTTGGCAGCCAAGGGATAATGATCCGGATTGCGGATGATCTTTAGACTAAGATCGACGTCAAGATCAGGCCAATAGTAGTGACCTGGAGAAGGCTCTTCCACGTTCAGGATATGGCCCACGGATGCGTCGCGAAACCAGGGGAACTCGGAGAACGGGAGAAATGCTCTCCGTCCGACGTGAACAGCCACAGGCCGTGCTTGGAGATATTCGTGACCTCAGTTGCCAAAGTGGTCGCGCCAGGCATCGATGATCTCCCGGTGATGCTCCTCGATGATCAACTCGATCTCACGAAGCTGCTTCCGGCTCAGATTGTGATTGTAGGCAACTTCAATCTTGGGCTCCAACCAAACTTGGCTTCGCCGTCTCCGCAATAGGCGTGAATGTGCGGGTGCAGCTCCGCGCGCGAAAAGAAATAGAGGCGATAGCCACCTTTCCGCAGGACTGTTGGGCTCAGGACGACCTCCCGATATCAGTGCCCACTACGCATCCACGCTCGCCGCCAGCGCGTTGGCCTGGATGAACTCGCGGCGGGGCTCGACGATGTCGCCCATCAGGCGGGAGAAGATCTCGTCGGCCTCGCCGAGGTCGCCGAGCTTCACCTGCAGGAGCGTGCGCACGTCGCGGTTGAGCGTGGTCTCCCACAGCTGGTCCGGGTTCATCTCGCCCAGTCCTTTGTAGCGCTGGATGGTAATGCCCTTGCGGCCGGAGTCGTAGATGGCATCGAGCAGCGAGCGCGGGCCGTAGACCGGGCTCTCGCTGTCCTTGCGCCTGAGCTTGGCGGGGAGCGCGTAGATCTCCTCAAGCTGCGACTGCCGCTCGTTGAGGCGGCGCGCCTCCAGCGAGCCGATCAGCGCCCGGTCCAGCGTGTGCACCTCGGTAACGCCGCGCACCTGGCGGCGGAAGACGTAGCCCTCGTTGCCGAGCCTGCCGCTCCAGCCGCGCTCGGTCTCCTCCGAGAGGACATCGAGCCGGTCGGCGATGGCGGTGGCCTTGGCATTGGCCTGCTCGGCGGAGAGCAGAAGCTTCGGGTCGAACAGCCCGCCGATGGCGGCCTGCTCCACCACGAAGCGCGTATAGCGCGAGTGCAGGTCGTCGATGATGCGGGTGACATAGCGCGCCTGCTCGACGATGTCGCGCAGGTCGCGGCGGGCGCGCACCTCGCCGCTGCCCAGCTCCAGGGCGGCCTCCTCCAGGCCGGCGTCGACCAGGTAGTTCTCGTAGGCGCGCTGGTCCTTCAGGTACGTCTCGGACTTGCCCTTGCTCACCTTGTAGAGCGGCGGCTGGGCGATGTAGAGGTGGCCCTTCTCCACCAGTTCCCGCATCTGCCGGTAGAAGAACGTGAGCAGCAGCGTGCGGATGTGCGCGCCGTCCACGTCGGCGTCGGTCATGATGATGATCTTGTGGTAGCGCAGCTTGCCGAGGTCCACCAGGCTGTTGCCTTCGTCGTCGTGACCGATGCCGGTGCCGAGCGCCGTAATCAGCGTACCGATCTCCTGGCTGGACAGCATCTTGTCGAAGCGCACTCGCTCCACGTTGAGGATCTTGCCGCGCAGCGGCAGCACGGCCTGGAACTCGCGGTTGCGGCCCTGTTTGGCGGAGCCACCTGCCGAGTCGCCCTCGACGATGAACATCTCGGTGTTGGCCGGGTCGCGGTCCTGGCACTCGGCGAGCTTGCCCGGTAGCGAGTTGATGTCGAGCGCGCCCTTGCGCCTGGTCAGTTCGCGCGCCTTGCGCGCGGCCTCGCGGGCGGCGGCGGCCTCGACCACCTTGGTGAGGATGACCTTTGCCTCCCTGGGGTGCTCCTCGAACCAGGCCGCCAGCTGGTCGCCGACGATGCTCTCCACCACCGTCTTCACCTCGGAGGAGACGAGCTTGTCCTTGGTCTGGCTGGAGAACTTGGGGTCCGGCGCCTTGACGGACAGCACCGCGGTGAGGCCCTCGCGGGCGTCGTCACCCGTGATGGCCACCTTCTCCTTCTTGGCGACGCCGGTCTCGTCCGCGTACTTGTTGATGACGCGGGTCAGTGCCGCACGGAAGCCGGCGAGATGGGTGCCGCCGTCGCGCTGCGGGATGTTGTTGGTGAAGCACAGCACCTGCTCGTGGTAGGCGTCGTTCCACCACAGCGCCAGCTCGACGGCGGTTCCGTCCTTGTCGCCGGCGACCATGATGGGCGGCGTGTCGTGAAGAATCGGCTTCTTGGAACGGTCGATGTAGCGGACGAACTCGGCGATGCCGCCATCGTAGCGCAGCTCCTCGCTTCTCTTGTCGGCGTGGCGGTCGTCCTTGAGGACGACGCGGACGCCGGAGTTGAGGAAGGCCAGCTCGCGCAGGCGGTGCTCCAGGGTCGCGTAGTCGAACTCGGTAACGTTGTGGAACGTATCGAGGCTCGGCCAGAATGTCACCTCGGTGCCGCGCTTGCCCTCCGCCGGCCCCAGCACCTTGAGGGGCGCCTCGGCCACACCGTGGCGGAAGCGGATGAAGTGCTCCCTGTCGTCGCGCCAGATCTTCAGCTCAAGGGTGGTGGACAGCGCATTCACCACCGACACGCCCACGCCATGCAGGCCGCCCGAGACCTTGTAGGCGTTGTCGTCTTCGCCCTGGGCGAACTTGCCGCCGGCGTGCAGCTGGGTCATCACCACCTCGGCGGCGGAAACGCCTTCCTCGGCGTGGATGTCGGTGGGGATGCCGCGACCGTTGTCGCTGATGGTGGCGGAGCCATCGGCGTTGAGCGTGACGGTGACCTCGGTGGCGTGGCCGGCCAGCGCCTCGTCGATGGCGTTGTCCACCACTTCGTAGACCATATGGTGCAGGCCCGAGCCATCGTCGGTGTCGCCGATGTACATGCCGGGCCGCTTGCGGACGGCGTCGAGCCCTTTCAAGACCTTGATGGAGTCGGCGCCATAGCTGTCGGCACCGTTGGTCTTTTTCGCAGGGGTTGCGCTCATGTCAGCAGGCGTCCTTGGGGGGAGATTTGATAGCTTGGAGACTACCAAAACATGGGGATGAACGCACGCGAAAATAAGGGCGAGAGGTGGCGAAATATACTTTTATTATCAATGGCTTATTGTCTTACATTTCAGGTTGTTGGCAGTGCCGTGCGCGGTGCTCAGCCGAGGGCGATTCTCCCCTCCTCGACACGATGGAATTGCGCCCTTCCGGCGAGGGCGGAAAAGCCCTCCGAGTCGGTGCCCGTCATCCAGGTCTGGCCGCCGAGAGCCACGATCTCGTCGAACAAGGCGGCGCGGCGCAGCGGGTCGAGATGGGCCGCGATCTCGTCGAGGAGGAGGATGGGGGTGCGGCCGTCGCGGTGGCGGCGGATGTGGTCCGCGTGGGCCAGGACGAGGCCGATCAGCAGGGCCTTCTGCTCGCCCGTGGAGCAGACCGCGGCCGGCATCGATTTGGGGCCGTGGCCGACGATGAGATCGGAGCGGTGCGGGCCGTCGAGCGTGCGTCCGGCGGCGCGGTCGCGCTCGCGCATGGCCCGCAGACTGGCGGCGTAGACGTCCTCCACGTCCACGGCAGGACGGGCCGCCAGGTCGGCCTCCAGCGTGCCGGCGATGGCGAGGTCGGCCCAGGGGAAGGGGCTCGCTGGGGCGGTGTCGCGCCGGGCAGCGATGGTGGCGGCCAAGTCGGCCACGGCCGCGGCGCGGGCGGCCGCGATGGCGACGCCGGTCTCGGCCATGATGCGTTCGAGGCCGGCGAAGCGGGCGTCGTCGCGCACGCCCTCGGCGAGCAGGCGGTTGCGGTGCTGCATGGCGCGCTCGAACTGGCCGAGTCGGGTGCGGTAGCCGGGATCGAACGAGGGGATCAGGCGGTCTAGGAAGCGGCGGCGCTCGCCGGCGGGGCCGGTGAAGAGCCCGTCCATGGCGGGGATGAGCCAGAGCACGTCGATCGCGCCTGCGAGGGCGCCGGAGCCCGAGCGGCTCTCGCCGTCGATGCGCACGATGCGGCCCGAGCGCGCGCCGGTGTCGCGGCTGTCGAGGCCGGTGCCGAGGTTGATGGCGCCCAGCGGGGTGCGCAGCGTGCCGGCGACGGCCCACTCGGAGCTGCCGAGCCGCGCGAGCTCGGCGTAGGGGGCGCGGCGCAGGCCCTGGCCGGCTGAGAGCAGCGAGACAGCCTCCAGCAGGTTGGTCTTGCCGGCGCCGTTGGGGCCGGTGAGGACGATGGGGCCGGGGCCGATGCTGAGCGTCAGCTCGGCGTAGTTGCGAAAGTCGGTGAGCTTGAGCCGCTCCACCCACACGCGCTCGTCAGGCGCGTGGTGCGGCGGCGCGACCACGGGCGCGGCGGTCGAAGCGGCGGAAGACGGCATGAGGGCTCGCGAGGGGCCTCGGGGGCGGACGTCAGACGCGCATGGGCATCAGGACATAGAGCGCGCCTTCGTCGCTCTCGTCCTTTACGAGCGTGGGCGAGCCGGCGTCGGCCAGCAGGAACTGGGCGGTGTCGCTCTCGATCTGGTTGGCGATGTCGAGCAGATAGCGCGCGTTGAAGCCGATCTCCAGCGGCCCGGCGCCGTAGTCGGCGCCGATCTGCTCGGTGGCGCTGCCGCCGCCCTCCGGGTTGTTGACGGAGAGCACCAGCGTGCCGTCGTCGATGTTGAGCTTGACGGGGCGGCCACGGTCGCTGGCGATGGTGGAGACGCGGTCTACCGCAGCGATGAACTCCGCGTTGCGCACCTTGAGGGACCTGTCGTTGGCCTTGGGGATGACTCGGGCGTAGTCCGGGAACGTTCCGTCAATCAGCTTTGTGATGAGAGTGACCCGGCCGATCTCCTTGTCGATGCCGATCCTGAAGCGGGCCTTGGAGGCGGAGATGTCAACACCCACCATGGTCTCGCTGGATTCGATCAGCCGGTGCAACTCGTGCACCGTCTTGCGCGGCAGGATCACGCCCGGCATGCCGTCGGCGCCGGAGGGGAGCGGCAGCTCGGTCTGGGCCAAGCGGTGGCCGTCGGTGGCGACGGCGCGCAGCGTGGCCTGTCCGCCCTGGGTGGCGGGGTGCAGATAGATGCCGTTCAGGTAGTAGCGCGTCTCCTCGGTGGATATGGCGAAGCGGGTCTTCTCGATCAGGCGCTTGAGGTCGCTCGCGCCCACCTCGAAGCTGTGGCTGAACTCGCCCGGCGACAAATCCGGGAAGTCCTCCGCAGCCAGCGTCTGCAGGGTGAAGCGGGAGTGCCCGGAGGAGACGATCAGCCGCTCCTTCTCGTTGTCGCGGCGCATCTCGACCTGGGCGCCGTCCGGCAGCTTGCGGGCGATGTCGTAGAGGGTGTGCGCCGGCACGGTGGCGGCGCCTGTCTGCGCCACGTCGGCACGGGTCTCCTCCACCACCTCCCGCTCCAGGTCGGTGGCGCGCAGCTCCAGGCCGCCCTGGGAGGTCTTGAGCAGGACGTTGGAGAGGATCGGAATGGTGGTGCGCTTCTCGACCACGCTCGTCACATGACCGAGGCCTCTCAGCAGCTCACCGCGATCAATCACCAGCTTCATGGTCAGGCATTCTTTCTCTCGGTGTGCCTCGCCCCTGGCATAGGGTGTGACCCTCGGGGAGGGCGGGGTCTCGTCGCGCGGGACGGTACAATCAAGGCGGCGGACGAGACTCAGTTAGCAATTGCGAGCGTGGACCGCCGCAGGCCCTTTGGCAAGGATGGCATAGCAACTCGCTGGGAATAAAACAGCGGGCGGTACCGATTGCGCCGCCCGCGTCACACGTGGGGTCAGACCCTGCAGGGTCTGACCCCATCGCCTATCGGTTCAGCTGCCGCTTGAGCTCCTCGATCTCCTCCTTGAGATGCGGGTTGTCGCCGATCTCCTTGTCGATCTTGCGGATGGCGTGCAGCACCGTGGTGTGGTCGCGGTTGCCGAAGCGGCGGCCGATCTCGGGCAGGGAGCGCGAGGTGAGCTGCTTCGCCAGATACATGCCGATCTGGCGCGGGCGCACCACCGAGCGGTGCCGCCGGTCCGACAGGATGTCGGCCTTGGAGACCGCGAAGTGACGGGAGACGATGCGCAGGATGTCCTCGACCTTGATGCGCTTGGGCTCGATGCCCAGCACAAGGTCGCGGATGATTCCTTCCACGGCCTCCACCGTCATGGGGGCATGCGTCAGCTGCCACGTGAGGTAGAGGCGGTTGACGGCGCCCTCCAGCTCGCGCCCGCTTTCCGTCAGGCGCTCGGCCAGGAGCTTGAGGATGGCGCCGGAGATCTCGAAGGCCGGGTCGGCCGTCCGCTTCTCCTGCACGCGCCGCTCCAGGATCTTGAGCCGCAGCTCCTCGTCGAGCTCGCCGATCTCGACGGTGAGGCCGCGCTGCATTCGGGAGCGCATGCGGTCGTTGAGGCGCTCAAGCTGGGCCGGGGGCCGGGCCGAGGCGACGACCACCTGCTTGCCACCGTCGAGAAGCGCGTTGACGATGTGCTCGAACTCCTGCTCGGTCTTCTCGCCCTGCATGAACTCCAGATCGTCGATCAGCAGGATGTCGATAGCGCGGAACTTCTCCTTGAAGGCCATGGCGTCCTGGCTGCGCACGGCCTCCACGAACTGGTAGCGGAACCGCTCGGCCGTGAGATAGAGCACCTGTGCCTTGGGCAGGCGTCGCTTCACCTCCCAGGCGATGGCGTGCAGCAGGTGCGTCTTGCCGAGGCCGACCTGCGAGTGCAGGAACAGCGGGTTGAACTGGCGCGGCTCGTCGAGCACGCCCGCCGCCATCTGCTGGGCCACCGTCAGCGCCATGCGGTTGGCGTTGCCTTCCACGAAGCTGGCGAAGGTATACTTCGGATCGAGCGGCGAGCCCGCGAAGCCGTTGACGCCTGTCGGCGCGAACGGTGCCGGCATCGGCGGCCGGCGCGGGCCCGAGCCTGCCGGCTCGGACTGGGGAGCGGGCCTGCCGTGGCCGGCTCCCGGCGTGACGGCGGTGGCCGCCGATCGCCCGCCCGCGGCGCCGTATTCCCGCACCACGATGTCGAGCCGCTCGGCACCGGTGAACTCGGTCTTGCAGCACTCCAGGAGCGAATCGGCGTAGTGCGCCTGGATCCAGGTCTGCAGGAATTTGGTCGGGAGGGACGTGCGCAGCGTGCGCCCGTCGAAGCTCTCGAACTCCATCAGGTGGAACCAGGAGCCGTAGACCTCTTCGCCGAAGCGCGCACGCAACACCGCACGCGCCTTGCCCCCCATGGAGCCGCCGCCTGCGGCGCCGACCGCCGGTGGGGATCCGCCTCCGATCGAGACTATCGAGCCGCCGCCAGCCGGTGCTCCGCCTCCGGCAGCCAAGGAACTGCGTACGCTCCCCGACGTCTCCGGTCTGCCCACCGCCCCGTCGACGTCATGAGGAACGCCAAGCGCATGCGTGCTGTCTGTCATTTCTAACCCCGCCGTTACTAAGCATTCGCCGCCTCCGACTGCGTCCGCCGCAGTCGCTGTCGCGCTCCGTGCCTGCACCCGCCCGGTGGCCTAGATCGGGAGGTGCAGTCACTGCGCCTTTCTGAAGAAGACGGGTGTGGGTTCAGCCCTGCACCCAGGGAAGGCCTTTGGCTTTCCAGCCGCCAAGCGTCCCCCTGTGACGGTTAGGATCGAGTGGCCCCTCGAATCCATCCGCCACGTTGCGGCAGCGGGAGTATCCCGCCGCTGCCATCGCCCGCGCAGCGCCGAGGCTTCGGCCGCCCGAGCGACAAATGAAAAGCAGCTCGTTATCTTTGTTTGCGCCGATGGCTGCGAGCGCTTCGGCGAGCCGGTCGACGAACGCCGTGTTCAACTGACCGCCAGGAAAGTCCTGCCACTCGACCAGAACCGACCGCTTGCCGACAGAGGAAAGATCGGGCAGGCCAACGTAGGCCCACTCGGCGCCCGTCCTCACGTCGATCAAGACCGAGCCAGCGTCGCTCCTCAGTCGCGCCCATGTCTCTTCCACAGACACGGACTCGATCTGCACATCGCCACCCACGCCGCTCACACCTCCACGCCGCTTTGACACCAGTTACTGCCGACGGCAATACGTCTCCGCCCCTGAAATAGCGAAGAACTAGTTTCGCTATCTCAAGTACTACCCACTACAGAGCGCATCTTGCCGCACAACTCGCAGCTCCGTCCGAGCTATCAATACTGGCCTGCACTCGGAGGGCCTGCAACGCATACTCGCGGTCCTCAAAACTACGCGGTGCCGCGCAAGGTTTGTAGGCCAAGAGGGCCGAGCCGGTCAACCCGAGCGGCCCGCGTGTCGGGGTAGCGCGAGTCTCCCGGAAGACCTAGCACGAAGGGTGAAATCTGGGGAAAAGCCAGAGTCATCAACTGGATTCGTCGCCAACAGGCAGGCGACGCCCAAGTGACGGCCCAGTGACGAGCGAATGTCGTTCAGATGCAAGATTTCCCTTCGACGCGCGGACTCGGAACCAGCCGCGCGTTCAGAGATGATGTCTGCCGGAGGGGAGAAATCGCTGGATTCTTAGCGATTTACGCGATTGCGCCAGTGCGTCGGGATAGAGAGCATTGCGACATTTTTGCAACCCGGCGGGCGGTGCGGAAGAGTGGTAAATAAAATGTTAACAACTTGGTGGATGAGACCCGCCTTACGCCGGGTCTCGGGTCCCTTTTCGGGCCAAAATCAGGCCATGGCCTTGAGGCGCGAGCTGAGCCGCGAGACCTTCCTGGAGGCCGTGCTCTTGTGCATCACCTTCTTCTGGGCAGAGCGCATGAGAATCGGCTGGGCGGCGGCGAACGCGGCCTTGGCGGCCACCTTGTCGCCCGAGGCGATCGCCTCCTCGACCTTCCGCACGTAGGATTTGACCTCGGACGACCGAGACTTGTTGATGGCGGTGCGGCGCACGGCCTGGCGCGCTGCCTTGGTGGCCGATTTGGTATTAGCCATTTCTGTTGAGCTCCTTGCTTCACAATCGGACACAAACCGGCGGCGGGCACAATCGGGCGCTGCAAGCCCCGGCGCGGCACGCGCGGGGCTCTCTTAGACCGGGGTCTGAGATAACGTCAACGATGTCCTGTTGTCACCCTGATTCGGGCTGAGGATTCGGCTGTCTTCGGCGATCTCAAATGTCGAAGAGCAGGCAGGTGGTGGTGCCGTGGGCGAGAAGGGTGCCCTTGGCGTCAAGGATCCTGCCCTCAGCGGTACCGGAGCGCCGACCCGCGTGCAGCGAGCGGCCCTCGGCGCGGATCAGGCCGGTTGTGGCGGTGATCGGGCGCACCAGGTTCACCTTCAGCTCGAGCGTGGTGTAGCCCTGGCCCTTGGCGAGATGCGTCTGCACCGCGCAGCTCATGCAGCTGTCGAGCAGCGTCGAGGCCACCCCGCCGTGCACCGTGCCGATGGGATTGTAGTGGCGGAATTCCGGGGTCATGGTGAAGACAGCGAGGCCGGGCGCCACCTCGCTGAGCCGGAACCCCAGAGTGGCCGCGATCGGCGGCTGGGCCACCCTGCCGTCGGCGATGCGGCGCAGGAAGTCGAGGCCGCTGTAGCTCCTGATCTCGTCGAGCGAGGCGACGTGGACGCCAGCGCCGCTCCCCATCGCATCGATTGCGCCAACCTCGCTCATGCTCACCGTGTGGTCTCCCTCTGGCCGCGCACCTCCGTCCGCGCCGGCGACCCGCCCCGTGTGGTGCCGAGGGCGAAGTCGAGCGGCAGCGCGGTGGTGTATTTGATCCGCTCCATGGCGAAGGCGGATGAGACTTTGGCAACCTCCACGCGCGAGATCAGCTTCTTGTAGAAGGCGTCGTAGGAGGCGATGTCGGGCACGACCACGTGCAGGAGGTAATCGACGTCCCCGCTCATGCGGTAGAACTCGATCACCTCGGGGAAGTCGACCACCGCGTTGTGGAATTTCTCCAGCCAGGCCAGGGAGTGCTGGTCGGTCTTGATAGAGACGAACACGGTGACGCCGGCGTTCACCTGAACAGGGTCCAGCACGGCCACGCGACGCCTGATGACGCCCGCCTCTTCCAGCTTCTGGATGCGGCGCCAGCAGGGCGTGGTGGAGAGCCCCACCTCCTTGCCGATGTCGGCGACCGAGCGGGTGGAGTCCTGCTGCAGAATCCGCAGAATCTTAACGTCCATCTCGTCGAGCATGGCCTGTACCGGTTGCAAGCCGGGCTGACGCCCGGAGTTGGCCGCCAGCTGGAACATTTTTTCCTCTGGGGGACGCGATGGCTCGTAGCTTGACGTGATTATTGCGTCAAGCTTGGAGGGAGCGAGCGATATTTTCTCATCGATGCCCGACCGGGCGATCATCCGTGAAGGCAGTAGGGCAATAGGCGTGCACGACTGGGAGTGGCTACTGCCTTACTGCCCCTGCGGCGCGCCGGACGCGCCCTGTCACAGCATATTGTGGGTGCCGTCGCAGTAGGGGCGGTCGTCGGTGCCCTTGCAGCCGCACAGGTTGAAGGTTCCCGAGGAGTCGGCCACGAAGCGATGCGGCTCCAGGCCGGTGCCCTTGTGGGAGCCGTCGCAGAACGGCTGTTTGGCCGAGCGCCCGCAGGCGCACCAGGAGTACGGCCGGCCGGCCTCCAGCTTCACCTGGTAGGGCCCCTTCTGGGCACACACTGGCTCGTCGGCCATGGCTCTCTCCCCTCGCTGCGCCCCCATCGGAGCGGGCCCCCTCGCCAAGACGATCGTGCCCAATCGCGAGGATCGTCGCGGGGGCGCTGACCCGTCGAGCGCACACCTACACCAGCGGCCTGCCGGGTGGAAGCCTGCGCGGATTGAAGCCTGGGAAGAGAAGCTTGGGAAGACGGGGGTACGGCGGCTCAGACGACGTTGAGCCTGGCCTTCTCGGACACCTTCACGCCGCTGTCGTCGGTCCAGGTGAACTCGAACTCGCCCGGGCCGGGGACGCGCATGTAGAACGCGAGGTAGGGGTTGGCGGAGATGCCCGGATGCAGCTCGGCCTTGAACACCTCGGCGCCGGCGAAGGTGGCGGCGAAGGCGTTGATGATGAAGCGCGGGATCGGCTTGCCGTCGCTCTCCTTGCGCTGGCCGGTCTCCATCACGTGCGAGATCAGCGTCTTGATCTCGATCACGTCGCCGACCTTGGCGCTCTCGGGCAGCCTGACACGGGGCCTCGTCATGTCCTGTCCTCCGCCCGTCTAGCCGCCGCAGCCGCCGATAGTGACCTTCACCGGGCGCTTGATCATCAGGAACCTGCCGTCGCTCATCTCGGCGAGGCCGATCACGTCCTGGGTGCGCGCGAGCCGCATGCGGCTCGCCACCGTCGCCCGACCCGACAAGGGCGTAAAGCGGAAGGAGGCCACGCTCGGCTGCGGGTTGGCGGTGGCGATGACGTGGATGGCCTTGACGTGGTCGTCCTCGGTCATCGGGCCGTCCATGCCGATGGTGAACGGCACCATGTTGCCGTTCTCGGCGATCTCCGGAAGCTCGAAGGTGAAGCGGCTGTCGGTGGCCGGCTTGGCGTCGCCGGCGACCTTCTTCACCATCTCCTCCCAGGTCTGCGCCGCCTCCTGGGCGGAGGCTGGATCACCCAGGATGGGCAAAAGAGCGGCCAGGGCGCCCGCGCCGAGAAGGAATGCGCGCCGATCTAACACCGAGTTGTCCATATCGAGCTGAGTTGCCGAATTTGGGTCCGGGGTAGCACATGCACAGCCCGGCAGCAACGCACTTGGCGGTGAAAAACCGGGTGGCGGCCATGTGAAAGCCGGGGTGGTGGCCTTGAGAAAATCGCGTCCGGGCCCGGCTCGCGAAACGGGCGTGCCCGCCGGGGGCCAGGTCGCAGCACGCGAAGCGCGTGGAGGAGGCTTGCGCCGGGACAGCTTTGCTGCAATCAGGCTGATGCGGACGGCCTCGGCTGCGACAGCCGCCAACCCGGTGTTTCAGAGGCCTGCGACGGCGGTATAAGCTACCCTGGACGGCGGGACCGGCGGCAGGTGCGAAGGGCCGCCGCCGACAGGGCCATCAAGGAGGGGGCATTGCCTGGGCCGTCGAGGCGGGAGCTGGGGAGAATGGCGGCGGCGGCCGGCATCGGCTTGGCCGCGGGTCCCTGGCTGCGATCCTTCGCCATCGCCCGCACCGACGCGAAGGTCGTGATCGTGGGCGGCGGCGCCGGCGGAGCGACGGTGGCGCACACCCTCAAGACCGGGGCGCCTGATCTCGACGTGACGCTGATCGAGGCCAATCCGATCTACAGCTCGTGCTTCCTCTCCAACCTCTATCTCGGCGGCCTCCGCCCGCTGGAATCGCTCAACCACAGCTACGCGGGGCTGCACCGGCTGAACGTCTGGGTGGTGCACGACTTTGCCATCGACGTGGACCCCGTCCGCCGGACGGTGCGGACGCGCGGGGGGCGCACCTACAGCTACGACCGGCTGGTGCTCTCGCCGGGGATCGATATCAAGTACGAGTCCATCGTGGGCTACTCGCGGGAGGCCGCCCGCCTCATGCCCCACGCTTATACAACCGAGGCGGCGTCGAAGCGCCTCCTCAAGCGGCAGTTGCAGCAGATGCGCGACGGCGGCGTCGTGGCGATGGCGATGCCGCCGGAGCCGTCCCGCTGTCCGCCGGCCCCCTACGAGCGGGCCTGCATGATCGCCCACTACCTCAAGACCCGGAAGCCCAGGTCGAAGCTCGTCATCCTCGATCCCAAGCGGGCATTCGCCAAGCAGGCGCTGTTCGCGGAGGCGTTCGCGAAGTACTACAAGGGCATCGTCGAGCTGAACCTGTCCGACGAGATCGACGATTTCGGGATTGCCAGCCTCAATCCGCGCACCCGGGAGATCGTCACCCACACGGGCAGGAGGCTGCGGGCGGACGTGGCCAACATCATCCCGCAGCAGCACGCCGGCGAGATCGCCACCAGGGCGGGCTGCAGCGAGGGCGGCTGGTGCCCGGTGCACCCGCTGAGCTTCCTGTCGCGCAAGGTGCCGGACATCCACGTTCTGGGCGACGCGGCCATGGCCGGCGACATGCCGAAGTCGGCGTACTCGGCCCACAGCCAGGCCAAGGCGGTGGCGGCAGATATCCTGACGGCGCTGGCGAAGGCCGAGCGGTCCGAGCCGCGCTTTCGCAACGTCTGCTGGTCGCTGCTGGCGCCCGACGACTGCGTGAAAATGGACGCCGACTACATCCCGCGGGGCGGCATTCTGGAGGGTTCCAGCGGCTCTGTCTCGCAGACCGGCGAGCCGGCCGATGTCCGCAGGCAGAACGCCCAGGAGAGCGTCGCCTGGTATGCCGCCATCACGACCGACATGTTCGCCAAGACGGCTCCCGGAGGGCAGTTGCTGGGGGGCAGCGGCAGCGATCGTGCCGATCCGAAGGCCGATCCGCCAAAGGCCGATCCGCCAAAGGCCGATCCGCCAAAAGCCGATCCGCCGAATGCCGATCCGTCGGCCACCACTCCCTGACGGCCTACCCCCCATCGTTCCGCCATTGACAGGCGCAAGGGCGGGTAGCTGCGGCGCGCGTACGGGGGCAGACGCCGGCCAGTCCCGCTGGAGCAGAACGATGGCGTGTTGGCCAGGGGATGACCCCGCTCGTGGCCGAAACGTCCCGGAGCGGAGCGTTTGCAGGACGGCATGAAAGGATGGGATTGAAATGGGACGTGTCCCTCCGGTGGGTGCGCCGCGGATCGTCCTCCCGAGACGCCTACCATTCAGATTCCAATTGCGGAAATTCGAGATTGCGACCAGAGTATTGGCCACGGGAGGGCGCCGACGTTCGGTTCCCGGACCGGCCCACGACACGGGCCGGAACGCGAGCCGGGCCCCCGGTCTACCGATCGCAACGAAATAGAAATTCCAGGGGAGGAGGACGATGAGCGGTGCTCTCCGCTTCAACGCGATGCACTTCATGCCGTACGTGCATCTGCCGGAAAATCACAAGGACTATAAGTCGCTCTGGGTCAGCTTCCCGAACAAGCATTTCGACCCCGAGAAGGGGCACGCCCTCTATAACCGCTATCTGAGCGAAATGGTGCTGGCCGACAAGCTCGGCTTCGACGCCCTCGTCGTCAACGAGCACCACAATACCGTCTACAGCATGATGGCGACGCCGAACCTGATCGCCGCCGCGCTGGTGCCGCAGACCACAAACGCCCGCATCTGCGTGTGGGGCACGCCGCCCAACTTCATGCTGCCGAACCGGCTGGCCGAGGAATATGCGATCCTCGACGTGATGTCGAAGGGCCGGCTCGAGATCGCGCTGCCGCTCGGCACCGGCATGGAATACTGGTCGAATCCGGTGAACCCGGCCACGGCCCGCGAGAAGTTCAAAGAGTCCCTCAAGATCATGCTGCAGGCGTGGACCGAGGACGGGCCCACCACGCACTACGGCCAGTTCTACACCTACCGCTTCCTCAACCCCTGGCCGCGCCCCTACCAGCGGCCCCACCCGCCCTGCTACATCGTCGGCACCGGCAGCCCGGAAACCATCGAGATCGCCGCGGAGCTGGGCTTCGGCTACGCCTCGGTGTTCGTCACCCAGCAGCGCGCCAAGGAGCTCAACGACACCCTGCGCCAGCGCGCCGCCCACTACGGCCACCAGATCCGGCCCGACCAGTTCCCGCTGCTGACCTTCGTCTACGTCGCCGAGACCGAGGAGCGGGCGCGGCAGGAGTACGTCGGCCACCTGCAGCGGTTCTTCGAGGATTACGCGCGCACCACCCCGCAGTTCCTGGCGCCGCCCGGCTATCTCTCGGTCGAGCAGCTCAAGCAGCGCGCGGCCATGGCCGACAAGATGCACGGCGGCTTCGATTTCGACGCCATCAGCAAGTCGTTCTTCATCGCCGTGGGCACGCCGGATCAGGTCGCCAACAAGATCGGCGAGTGGTCGCAGTGGATGAAGACCAGCCACATCAACTGCGTCATGCACATCGCCGACATGCCGCACTGGAAGACGGTGAAGAACCTGACCCTGATGGCGGAGGAGGTGATGCCGCGGCTGCGCTCGCGGGTGCCGGCCTCGCTGCGCGCAGCGGCCGAATAAGAAGAGGACGGGGGAAACATGGGCAAGTTCGCGCGCGAGACCTACACGGTCAACGGCGTCAAGACGGTCGTGTACACGGCCGGCAGCGGAGACCCTCTCGTCTTCTTCCACGGCGCCGGCACGGTCGACGGGTTCGACTTCGCCGAGCCGTGGGCCGAGAGGTTCAAGGTCATCCTGCCGTACCATCCGGGCTTCGGAGAGTCGGAGGACGATCCGACCTACACCGACCTGCACGACTATGTCATGCACTACCTGGAGCTGTTCGAGGTGCTCCAGCTCGACAGGTTCAACCTGGTCGGCCTGTCGCTTGGCGGCTGTCTGGCGGCAAAGTTCGCCAGCGAGCACGGGCATCGAGTCAAGAGGCTGGGCCTGATCGCGCCGGCCGGCATGATCGACCCGATGAACCCGATCCTCGACCTGCTGGCGGTGCCGGGCGAGCAGGTGCCGGAGCTGCTGGTGTCGAACTTCGACGTCCTCAAGAAGCGCCTGCCGGAGACGCCCGACATCGACTTCATCGGCGACCGCTATCGCGAGGCCACCACCGTGGCGCGTCTTCTCTGGGAGCGGCCGGGCGACCCCAAGTTCATGCGCTACCTGCACCGCATCAAGATGCCGACCATGATCGTGTGGGGCGACGAGGACAAGATCATCCCGGTCGGGCAGGCGGAGACCTGGCGCCGGTTCATTCCCAACGCCGACATCCGCATCTTCAGGGGCGCCGGCCATCTCGTGCACCTGGAGCGGAGCGAGGTGGTGGAGGCATTGGGGAGGTTTCTCGGCTGACGGACAAGCAGCCGGATGAAAACGCGCTCGACCGGCATCAAGCCGGCGGGAAGCGGTGATTGGGGTCAGACCCCTCGCGTCGGAAAAAGGGGTCAGACCCCTCGCGACAGACGCCAGGTCAAAGGCGCGCGTTCGAGGCGAGGGGTCTGACCCCGTACAAGAAAGGGGAGGTTGCAGCATGGATCGCAGAACGTTCGTCAAGGGCACGGCGGCTGCCGTGGGCGCATCGACCCTGCCGGCGGGCCGGGCCTTCGCCCAGGCGGCGGCGCCCGACAAAATCCGCTTCGGCTACGCCATCACCCAGTCGGGCCCGCTGGGCCCGGGCGCCGACTCCACCACCATCTCCCAGTACAAGCTGTGGCAGAAGCGGGTGAACGACGGCGGCGGCATCATGTTGAAGAAGTTCAACAAGAAGGTGCCGGTCGACTTCGTCAGCTACGACGACCAGGGCAAGCCGGACGAGCTCTTGAAGCTCACGGAGCGCCTGATCCAGCAGGACAAGGTGGACATGATGCTGGCGCCCTACGCCACGCACATGAACCTGGCTGCCGCGCCGATCGTCACCAAGCACGAGTATCCGGTGATCATGACGACGGCTACCACCGCCAAGACCTACGAGCTTGGCCCCAAGTGGCCGTACGCCTTCTGGAACATCTCGCAGCCCAACGAGTCGGCGCATCCCCTGTCCCACGCGCTGGGCCAGCTGAAGAAGGACGGCAAGGTCAACGGCCGCGTTGCCGTCGTCCACGTGGCGCTGGAGTTCGGCGTGGAGATGCACGCCGCGTTCGTGGAGCAGGCCAAGAAGGACGGCCTGGAGGTGGTGCTGAGCAAGAGCTATCCGCTGGGCGCCGCCGACCTGCAGCCGCTGATCCGCGAGGCGATGGCCGCCAAGCCAGACGCGCTGGTGTGCATGAGCTATCCGCCGGATACGTTCATGCTCACCGAGCAGTGCCAGATCGTCGGCTTCAACCCGAAGCTCATGTATGTCGCCATCGGCGGCGTGTTCCCGGGCATGAAGGACAAGTTCGGAGCCAAGGTCAACGGCATCCTGGTGTACGGCGGCGTCGATCCCAATGCACCCGGAATGGCCGAGTACAACAAGGCCCACCAGGCCATGTTCAACCGCCCCTCCGAGGCCGGTGCGATCAACGTGTATGGCGCCCTGCAGGTGACGCAGCAGGCGATCGAGAAGGTGGGCGAGATCGACCGCAAGAAGATCCGTGACGTGATCGCCGCCGATACGTTTCCGACCTTGTGGGGCGATCTCAAGTACGTGAGCCAGCGCAATGCCAGCCCCTGGTGCGTGGGCCAGTGGCAGAACGGCGAGATCGTCGGCGTCTACCCGGCCGACAAGTCCGGCGCCAAGCCGCTGCTGTTCCCGAAGCCGGCTTGGTCGTGACGTCCGCCCATCGCCTGCATGGGTGCCGGGTCAGGCCGAGGCGCTCGGCCTGACCTTTTGTTTGGTGGCCTTCGGGAGGGGCCGGCGTGTTCGAAGTGCTTCTCGGCGGTCTCATCCTCGGCGGCATGTACGGGCTCATCGCGCTCGGGCTCAACCTGCAGTACGGCGTCTCCCGCATTTTGAATCTCGCCTACGGCGAGTTCCTGATCGGCGGCGCCTTCATCGCCTTCTTCGCGGTCATGAGCCGGTGGCAGCTCAACCCGCTGCTCAGCCTCTTCGCGAGCGTGCCCATCGCCTTCGTCCTCAACTGGCTGATCTACCGGCTGCTGATGGTGCCCCTGGTGCGGCGCGCCCCCGACCAGGACGCGCTCGATGCCGACGTGGTGCTTGCCACCTTCGGCCTGTTCTTCGTGCTGCAGGGTCTGGCGCTGGTGAACTGGAGCGGCGATCTGCGCGGCTACAGCTTCCTGGCGGAAGGGCGCAACGTGTTCGGTGCGGTCGTCGCGCTCAACCGACTGCTGGCCTTCCTCGGCGCCTGCGTCCTGGCGCTGGCGCTGTTCCTGATCCTGCGGCACACGCGGGTGGGCGCGGCGCTCAGGGCCATCACCATCGATCCCGTGGCCGCCGAGCTGATGGGCGTTGATGTCCGCAAGTTCTCCGCCATCGCGTTCGCCGCCGGAGGCGCGCTGGCGGCGACGGCCGGGATGCTGGTCAGCACGTTCAACTCCTTCAGCGCCACCTCCGGCGGCGACTACACGCTGAAAGCGCTGATCGTGGTGATCATGGCCGGCGTGGGCCGGGTGACGGGCACGCTGGCGGCCGGCCTGCTGCTGGGCGTGGTCGAGCAGATGGGCGGTTACCTGCTCGATCCGGGCCTGACTCTGGCCATCAACTTCGGCCTGTTCACGCTCATCCTGCTGCTGCGGCCGACGGGGCTCTTCACCCGTGCTTGAGTGGGCGCGCAAGAACCCGTCGATCTGCACGCTGCTGGCGCTTGGCGTGCTTGTGCTCGCCCTGCTGCCGCAGCTGGTCTCGAGCTACGTGGTCCAGCTCTGCATCTCCATCTACGCCAACGTGGCGCTGGCCACGGCCTGGGCGTTCTTCTCCGGCGCCACGCGCTACATCTCGCTCGCCACGGCGGCGTTCTTCGGCGTCGGCATCTACGCGCTGGCGATTCTGCACGCGTACCTGCCGCTGCCGCTTGCGCTGGCCGCGTCGGCGCTCGCCGGCTTCCTCGTCGCGCTGCTCGTGGGCCTCTCGACGCTGCGGCTGCGCGGGGTCTACTTCGTGGTCTTCACGTTCGGACTGACCGAGCTCATCCACCAGGTCGTCAACTGGTCGGCCATCAAGAGCCGCACCGTCACCCGCTATATCTTCACCGACGCGTCGCGCGTGGAGATCTACGAGACGCTGCTCGGCATTACGCTCTTCACCATCGCCGCCAGCTGGTATGTGAGCCGCACCCGGCACGGCTACGCGCTCCGCGCCATCGGCGAGGACGAGACGGTGGCGCGCCATACCGGCATCGACACCACGCGGGTGAAGGTCCTGTGCTTCGCCGCCTCCGCCGCGGTCATGGCGCTGGTGGGCGCCGTGCTGACGCTGCAGTACCCCTACGTCGACGCCAGCATCGCCTTCAACAATACCTGGTCGTTCGAGGTGCTGATCGCCGCCCTGCTGGGCGGGCCCGGCCGCCCGTGGGGGCCGGCGGTGGGCGCCATCCCGCTCGTGCTGCTCAAAGACCAGCTGGTGGGCAGCCTCTACTTCACGATTGCGCTCGGCCTGTGCTTCGTCGCGGTGGTCTACGTGCTGCCCGGCGGCGTCGCACCGCTGATCGAGCGCTGGTATGGCGCCTTCGATGCGGCGGCCCTGCGGCACGCATTGCGAACCGGCAGGCTGCCAGAGGGCTGGGGAGTGGGCGGGGACTGGCCGCGGCGGCTCAAGCTGGGCGTCAAGGCCGGCTTGGCGCGGCTCAACGGGCTGTGGAGGCTGTAGGCGGTGGCGAGGCCTGGGACCGGCGTGGCGCTCAGCATCCGCGGCCTCCACAAGGCCTTCGGCGGGCTCGTCGCCGTGCGCGACCTGTCCTTCGATGTCGCTGACGGCGCCATCACCGGCCTGATCGGCCCGAACGGCTCGGGCAAGACCACCGTGCTCAACCTCGTCACCGGCGAGCTGCGCCCCGACCGCGGCGCCGTCATCCTGGACGGGCAGGATATCGCCGGCTGGCCGCCGTTCCGCATCTGCCGCGCCCGGATCGCCCGCACCTTCCAGCTGGTGCGCGTGCTGCCCACCATGACGGTGCGGGAGAACGTCATGCTGGGGCGCATGTTCGGCAGCGCGCCGGCCGACCTGGCTCACGCCGCAGCCGAGGCCGAGGCTCTGATCGAGCGCGTCGGCCTCGGCGGACGCGCGGACCTGCGCGGCGCCCAGCTCACCTACATCGACCAGAAGCGGGTGGAGCTGGCGCGCGCGCTCGCCTGCCGCCCGCGGCTCCTGCTGCTCGACGAGTGGCTCGCCGGCCTCAACCCGACGGAGCTGCAGACCGGCATCGGCCTCATCGGCCGCATCCGCGCCGAGGGCATCGCCATCGTCATGGTGGAGCACGTGATGGAAGCCATCCGCGCGCTCTGCGACACGGTCGTGGTCATGAACGCCGGCGAGCGGATCGCCGCCGGCACACCGGAGGCTGTGCTGTCCGACCCCGCGGTCATGCGCGCCTATCTCGGAGCCGACGATGCTGCGGCTTGAGAACGTCACCGTCGCCTACGGCAAGCACCAGGCGCTGCATCGCGTCTCGCTTGAGGTCGCGCCCGGGCGGACCACGGTGATTCTGGGCGCCAACGGCGCCGGCAAGACCACGCTGCTCAACACCATCGCCGGCCTGGTGCGGCCCCAGCCCGGCGGGCACATCCTGTTCGAGGGCCGGTCCATCGAGGCCGAGCCGACGCACCGGATGGTGGCCGCCGGCATCGCCCTGGTGCCCGAGGGCCGCCGCCTGTTCGGCCAGATGACCGTCATGGACAACCTGCGCATGGGCGCCTACATCCGCCACGCGCGGGCCGCCGAGGAGCGCCGGATGGCCGGCGTGCTCGCCATGTTTCCGCGGCTTGCCGAGCGGCGCGGCCAGCTCGCCAACACCATGAGCGGCGGCGAGCAGCAGATGGTGGCGATCGCCCGCGCCCTGATGTCGGGGCCGAAGCTGCTCCTGCTCGACGAGCCCTCGCTGGGCCTGAGCCCGCTCTTGGTGAAGGACCTGTTCGCGGCGCTCCACAAGATCAAGGCGCAGGGACAGTCGCTGATCCTGGTGGAGCAGAGCGTGCGCCAGAGTCTGCGGCTCGCCGACTACGTCTACGTGCTGGAGAACGGCCGCATCGTGCGCGGCGGCCGGCCCGCCGAGATCGAGGGCGACGAGGCGATCCAGAAGGCCTATCTCGGCCTTGCCGGCAGGCGCCCGCAGGCAACCTCGGCAGCAACCCTGGCGATGCCCGCGGGACGGCTGCCGGAGACGACTGACGGTATGAGACGGGTGCGTGCGGCAGGCGGCTTCCGGAGCCTCTACGCGCGCAGCGTCGGTGCGGCACCGGGCGCCGAGCCGGCGGCCCCGAAGGAGGAGCGAGCGATGACAGGCGAGCCCACGTTTTTCGCGAACGCCGCCGGCGGCGGCTTCTTCCATCCCTTCGCGCGCTCCGTTGGGCACAAGCCCACGGCTCCCGTCTGCCCCGCCCCGGCGTCCGCGGCCGCACCGCAGGCCGCTCCCGCCGTCCGACGCGAGAAGATTCCCACCACCGGCGGTTTCATCAATCCGCGCGCCATGAACCCGCAGGCCCGCCCGGAGCGGCTGTAGGTTTCCGCCCGTTGTCACGCCCAAGGGCGCTGAGTAGTTTCATCGCAAGACACATCCATAACCGAGGCAAGATCGCAATGCCCCAGCACCTGCTGCCCACCACCGTCGTCGGCAGCTATCCGCAGCCCGACTGGCTCGTGAACCGCGGCATGCTGTCGAAGAGCGTGCCGCGCGTGCGCATGAACATCTGGCGCGTGCGGGACGACTGGCTGGAGCAGGCGCAGGACGACGCCACGCTCCTCGCCATCCGCGACCTGGAGCGGGCCGGCATCGACATCATCACGGACGGCGAGATCCGGCGCGAGAGCTACTCCAACCGCTTCGCCACAGCGCTCGAAGGCATCGATCTCGACAGGCCGGGGCAGGTCAAGTCGCGCTCGGGCCACCGCACCCCGGTGCCGCGCGTGGTCGGCAGGATCAGGCGCAGGGGGCCGGTGGAGGTGCGCGACATGAAGTTCCTGCGCGCCAACACCGATCGGCTGGCGAAGATCACCCTGCCCGGCCCCTTCACCATGAGCCGGCAGGCGATCAACGAGCACTACAAGGACGATGACGAGATGGTGATGGACTACGCGGTGGCCGTGAACGCCGAGGCCAAGGACCTCGTCAAGGCCGGCGCCGACGTGATCCAGCTCGACGAGCCGTGGCTGCGCCAGGACCCGGACGCCGCCAAGCGCATCGCCGTGAAGGCCATCAACCGGGCGCTGGCCGGCATCAGCGTGCCCACCATCGTGCACCTGTGCTTCGGATACGCGGCGCTGGTGCCGGGCGAGACCAAGCCCGTCGGCTACTCGTTCCTGCCGGAGCTGGCCGACTCGACGGCCGACCAGATCTCCATCGAGGCCGCCCAGCCGAAGCTCGACCTCGGCGTGCTGCACGACCTGTCGCCCAAGAAGATCCTGCTCGGCGTGCTGGACCTGGGCGACATCAAGGTGGAGACGCCCAAGAAGGTGGCCGATCGCATCCGCAAGGGCTTGAAGCACCTGCCGGCCGAGCGGCTGATCCCGGCGCCCGACTGCGGCATGAAGTACCTGCCGCGCGAGGTGGCGCTCGGCAAGCTCAAGGCACTGAGCGAGGGGGCGGCGATTGTGCGGGCGGAGATCTCGTAGACTGGGCTGGGCGCGAAGGGCCATAACCCAACATTGGCTCGTGAGATATGTCGGGTTGCGGGCCGAAGCCTCGATCTATCTCCGCGGCCACCTGGATATTGGGCACCATGCGTTGGAGGGGGCTTTGTCTCGATCTGCATTCATTGCCGGGTTTGCGGCTTCCCTTATGCTGTCGGCGGTTGCCGTCCGCGCGCAGGCGCAACCGCCCGCCGGGCCGTTCAACGCCGTCGTTCCGGCGGCCTCGCAGAGCGCGCGCGAGGTGCTGGTCCAGGTGCGGCCTGCGGTCATCCAGATCAAGAGCTTCTTCGGCAGCAATACCGCCCAGGCCTCCCACGGCACCGGCTTCGCGGTCAAGGAAGGCGGGGTGTTCATAACGAACTACCACGTGGTCGCTGAGAAGGTGCAGTACCCGGGGAAGTACCGGCTCGAGTACCGCACAGCCGAGGGACAGACCGGCGCGATCGCCGTGCTTGCGATCGATGTGAGGCACGACCTCGCTCTCGTTCGCGCCGCCGATTACGCGCCGGTGCCGCTCAGGCTCCAGACCGAGTCCGAGATCAAGGGCGATCGTGCCTACTCCGTCGGCTTTCCTTTGGACGTCGGGCTGACCATCACCGAAGGAATATCCAACGGCAAGGTCGATGGCTCTTTCGACCCACGCATCCACTACTCCGGGGCGATCAACGCGGGCATGTCCGGCGGACCGGCGCTGAACGCAGCGGCCGAGGTCATCGGGGTCAACGTGTCGGGCTACCGCTTCGAGCAGCTGGTCAGCTTCCTTGTGCCCACGGCGCACGTTCTGGCCCTGTCCAACCGCTCCCTGAATGGCCAGGCCGGCATCGAGCTGAAGAAAGAGGTTGCGGCCCAGCTGCACGCCCATTCCGCCGACCTGCTGGCGGCCTTCGACGGCGCGATGAAGACGCAGGCGGTGGCGGGATACATGCTGCCGGACAAGATTGCGCCGTTCGTCAATTGCAGCGCAATGGGCAGCCCGGAGACGGACAGTCCGGTTCAGATGGTCCAAGTCCTCTGCGACGCCAAGGCCGGCCTCTATGTGCAGCAGGGTCTCTACAGCGGCAGTCTCAAATACGCGCACTACGGCCTGACCACCGACAGGCTCGATGCGTGGCGCTTTGCCAACCGGCTCTCGGCCCTGACCGCGGCGGTGGGCCGGTTCGGGCTGCTGCGGCATGTCGGACCCTATGCCTGCGACGACCGCGTCGTGGGCCTCAAGGGCTTCGACGCCAACCTGCTCGTATGCGCGCGGCGCTTCCGCAAGCTCGAAGGCCTCTACGATTTCACGGTGCGCGTCAGCAGCGTGAACAGCGCCAAGCAGGGCTACGCAAGCCATCTCGACATCTATGGCGTCGCGTTCGAGCCCGGCATGAGGTTCATCCGGCGTTATGTCGAGGCGATGGAGTGGAGACCATGAGCGTCGAGCGGGTGGTGGTCGAGTGGCTCGACGGCCATGGCCGGGTCCAGTGGCGCGAACGCCTGGCCCTGGGCGAAGGCCGGCGCTCGTTCACCATCGGGCGGAGCGTCGAGGCCGACGTGACGCTGGACGATCCGCATGCTGCGGCGCTGCACGCAACCGTAGAGATCGCGGATGATGGCCGGTTGCTTGCAAGCGACCTCGGATCCGCGAACGGGCTGATCGTATGCGGCAAGCGCTGGCGCAACACGCGCGGGCTGGAGCTTGCCGACAATACGCTGCAGATCGGCCGAACGCGGTTGCAGCTGCGTACGGTGCATGAGCGCCTGGCGCCCGAACGACCTTATGAGTTGCCGGCATCGGCGCTGGCGCGTGGTCCGGGCTGGATCGCAGCCATTGCCGGCCTGGCCTGCGTGCTGCAGCTGGTCTACGCCACGTGGCTGTCTGCGCCGCGCGATTTCGCCGTGAGCGCCGTGTCGCTGGCGTCGGTCGTCCTGGCTGTCGCCGCCGGCTGGGTGGGGCTTTGGGGGCTCCTGTCGCGCGTCATGCAGGGCGAGTGGCGCTGGCTTCGCCACGGCGCCATTTGTCTTGGGGTGTTCGCGGCGTTCATCGCCGTCAGGGCCATGGTCGAGGTCGGCGGCTTTGTGCTCGCCCTGCCGCCGCCGGGCAACGGCCACATCTGGCTTGGCGCCGCCGCCCTGGCGGGTGCGCTCTTCCTGCATCTGACGCACGCGTCGCCCCTCCCGGCACGCCGGGCGGCTCTGATTGCGTGCGGCATCCCGGCTCTGCTCGCCGCGGGAAGCCATTGGTTTCAGGCGCACGACCAGGTACGCGATGTGAACCACATCGACGCCCGCATGCGCATCTATCCGCCCGCTCTGCGGCTGCGCGCTGCCGACAAGCTGGATGACTACTTCAACAAGGCCAACGCCCTGCGCGAACGTGCGAACAAAAGGCTCGCCGACGCTCTGGCCGACGAGCCGGGGAGCGACGGCGAGAACTGACGGCGCAAACCCGCGACCGACGAGCTCCCCTCAACCCATCCGCTGCGCGATGAAGCGCGCCAGCGGCGGGCCGGCGAACAGGACGATGGCGAAGCGCACTGTCTGCATGGCCATCACGAAGGAGACATCGACGGTGCTGGAGGCGGCGATGATGGCGACCGTGTCCATGCCGCCGGGGCTGGTGGCGAGATAGGCGCTGAGCGGGTCGACACCGGCCGCCCGGACGAGGATGAACGCGAGCGCGCCGCACACCGCGATCAGCACGAAGGTGGCGAGCAGCACCTGCGGCAGCGCGCGCCGTGCGTGGGCCAGGATGGCGCGCGTGAACCCGAGGCCGACACTCCAGCCCAGCAGGGCGTAGCTGAGCGCCAGCAGCCACGGCGGCAGGGTGAGATGCGCGACCCCGCTCCCCTCCAGGAAGGCGCCGGCGACCATCGGCACCAGCAGGGGGCCGGCGGGCACCCTCAGCCAGACGCCGGCGGCGACGCCGGCGCCCGCGACGGCAAGCGTCGCTGCGAAGTCCGGCCAGGGTAGGGTCGGGAACCACACGATGTGGGGCGCGGCCACCGCCGCCTGGCCGATCCAGACGCGCGCCACGAGCGATGCCAGCCCCGCCACGCACACCACGCGCACGTACTGCATGAAGGCGACGAGGCGGGCGTCGGCGCCGAATGCGCCGGCCAGCACCATCATGGCGGAGGCCGCGCCGGGCGCGGTGCCCCACACGGCCGTCGTGCCGGGCAGCACCTGGAAGCGGCCGATGGTCCAGCCAAGCAGGCTGCTGGTGGCGACGATCGCCAGCACCACGCCCAGGAGCAGCGGCCAGTCCCTGACGAAGGCGAGCACGATGTCGCCGGTCATGGCGCGCGCCATCAGGCAGCCCACGACGGCCTGCGCCGCCAGCACCGGCACTCTCGGCGCCCGGATGCCGCCGCCGTTGCCGGCGAGCGCGATGCCGGCGATCATGGGGCCCATCAACAGGGCGGCGGGCAGGCCGACCAGCTCCAGCACAGCCGCCAGCACCGCCGACCCCGCGACAAGGAGGCCCCACTGCCGGGCCGGAGGCAGGCCGGCGAGCGGGCCGAGCGTCGGCGGTGAGGCGGGCTCAGTCATGGGGTGTGGCCATGGGGGGTGCGGCCCTGGATGTCCGTTCGAGGCTGCAGGTTGCGGGAGCGTTCATCAAGCCGGGAATTCGCGGGGCAGCCGTGCCGACGGGCGTGGACAGCGCGCTCGCGGCTCGCCTCCACGACTGGCCCAACGGCGTCGCCACCGCAAGCTGATGCTGGGCCAGCAGCCGAGCCTTCGCTGCCGGCCTCCCCCAATCCGGGGATCGCGGCAGGGCCGGGTCGCGCCATTTGCTGGGGGTGGGGAGCATCCGCCACTCCGGAGTCTGACATGGCCCTGTCCATCCTCGTCCTCGGTACCGCGCTGACCGTCCTGCCGCTGGTGGCGGCGGGGCTGATGGCAGCCATGGTGCTGCTGGAGCGGCGCGAGGAGCAGCTGGCGGCAGCCCCCGCCGCTGGCGGCCGCGCGCCCGGCCGCCAGCGCCAGCGCAAGCCGAGCGGGTGCCGCCGCGGTTGAGGTGTGGTGTCAGCCGATCACCGGCTGCGCCGGCCCTCGATGATGAAACGGAGCGCGCCACAGCGCCCCTCAGGCCCGGAGGAGTCTGACGCCGTCCCTCACCGCTTGGCGCCGTAGTCGAGCAGGCCTTCCTTGCCCTTCACGGGGTGCGCACGCAGCGCCTCCTCGTTGGGCTCGGTGCCCCAGCCGGGGCGGTCGGGCAGGACGAGGTGGCCGTTCTCGTACATCGGCGGGTGCGTGACCAGCTCGTCATCCCAGGCGAGCCGGTCGATGTCGGTCTCCATGATTCGGAAGTTCGGCACGGCGGCGCAGAAGTGGGCGGCCATCATGGTGCACAGGTGGCCGTAGAAATTGTGCGGAGCGACGTTGACCTCGTGCGCCTCGGCCGAGGCTGCGATCTTCATTGACTGCCAGGCGCCGTTCCACGGCACGTCGACGATGGCCACGTCCATGGCCTGCTCGCGGAAGTAGGGGAGGAACGCGCGCAGGCCGACGAGCGTCTCGCACGAGGAGATGGCGTAGGGGCTCTGGCGGCGGATGTAGCCCAGCGCCTCGGGGCTGAAGGTGTCGATCTCGACCCAGAACATGTCGATGCCGGCGATCTCGCGCAGGATGCGGAGATAGCCCTCGGTCTTGGCATTGAAGTTGAGATCGAGCAGCAGGTCCACGTCGGGGCCCGCACCCTCGCGCAGCGCCTCCAGGTGCAGGCGCAGGTTGCGCAGCACCGCGCGATCCACGTTGATCTCCGGCTGGAACGGCGCGCCGAAGCCGGGCCGCCAGCCCTTCGGATTGCGGCCGCCGGGCTCGTAGAGGAAGATGTTGGTCTTGAGCGCGGTGAAGCCCTTTTCGCGCACCTCGCGCCCCATGGCCTTGACGCCGTCGAGATCGACGATGGCGGGCTTGTACCAGGAGGGATGATTGATGCGCCACGTGGCGCAATGCGACCAGTAGACCCTGAGCCGATCGCGCACCTTGCCGCCGAGCAGCTCGTAGCAGGGCACGCCGAGGGCCTTGGCCTTGGCGTCGAGCAGGGCGTTCTCGATGGCGCCGAGGGCTTGGCCGATGACGCTGCCGGTGCCGGGCCGGGTGGCGCAGTAGAGGTCGGCGTAGATGCGCTCGTGCTCGCCCACCGGCTGGCCGACGACCCGCGGCGCCAGCCGATGGATGACGGCCTCGACGCCGGGCGAGCCGAACCCTTCCGCAAACTCGCTCCAGCCGACGACGCCGCCGTCGGTGCTGAGCTTGACGAAGTGGTAGTTGCGCCAGCCCGCATCGCAGCTGAGCGTCTCGATTGCCGTGACCTTCATTGCGTGCTCCTCATGTTGGTGTCAGCCGACCACCGGCTGGCGCCGACCCTTGATGACGAAACGGAGCGCGCCGCAGCGTCCCCTCCCCTTTTGGGGGAGGGACAGGGTGGGGGGAAATCACAGACCTCGAAGGGAGTGGGGGTATGAACCGGGCTGATTCCTGACAGTCTAAACCGGGTTGACTCCTGACAGTTTGAGACGTCGACCAACGATATGCGGGAAGCAAGTCGGCATCGATAGAAACGGCGATAATCCG
>Ga0070705_100000095_pt1 | contig 49369 bp, 45 predicted proteins | sample KBSK5253metaG_FD_65455 | JGI IMG/M metagenome (GOLD analysis project Ga0070705, IMG submission 65455) | Corn, switchgrass and miscanthus rhizosphere microbial communities from Kellogg Biological Station, Michigan, USA - KBS K5-25-3 metaG | ecosystem: Host-associated > Plants > Roots >... | reverse complement strand
TCCTTCTCCTCGGCACATGGATCAGAATCTTGTGACGCCTTTCCTCTATCAGGCGTTCCTGGGTGTGCAGAAGGAACTTGCAAAGAGCACGGTTGTAGAAGTGAACTACATAACGACGCTTGGCCGGCAGTTGAGCGGCGTCATTAACATCAACACCTACAATGGGCGTTCTGGTGGATCGTTAGGGACTACCGGCCGGGCAAACGGGAGCACCCGGCGTCCGAATCCGGCAATCGCAAGCGACAACTTCCGCACGAACGCGTTTACGTCGAGCTATCACGGTGGGCAGGTTATCCTGCGGCATCGCGCGCGCTTTGGATTGCAGTTGAACAGCAGCTACACGTTTTCCAAATCGATCGATACGATCAGCGACGCGTTCAACGCCCGTCTGGGTTTGAATCCGACTAACAACTTCAACATCAGCCTCGATCGAGGGCGATCCGACTTTGACGTCCGCCACAAGTTTGTCACCGACTTCAGCTACGAGATTCCTTTCATGAAGGAGAATCGATACCTGGGTGGATGGGAAGCTACTGGAATCGTCACGCTTCAGACGGGCGCGCCTTTCAGCGTGTTCAGCACCAGTTCGAGCGAAGACGCGAACGCGGATGGGATCTTCACCGATCGCGCCGTGTACATTGGCAGCGGGCCAATCGACAGTGTGATCAATCACAATACGAGTCCGGCCAACGGCTATTTCGACAGCAGCCAGTTCGTTGGCATGGTTACTCGTGCAAAGCAGCTCGGTCCGCGTACAGCCTGCGGTCCGAACAACGGTGTCGTCATCAGCAATACTCAGTGGTGGTGCGACGGCACATCGGGACGTAACGCTCTAACGGGACCAGGCTATGTCAATTTTGACCTGGGTCTCCACAAGGCGTTCAAGGTGACTGAGAACAGCAAGCTGCAGTTCCAGGTCAACGCCTTCAACGTGTTCAATCATCCAAACTTCGGACGGCCTGGTGGCAACTTAAACAGTGCCGCAACAATCGGCAAGTCGACGTTTACGATTAATGGTGCCAGAGTTATGCAGATGGCACTGCGATTCGACTTCTGATCGGCGGGACCATTCGAGAAACGACTTGGGGCGGCGCGAGCCGCCCCATTTTTGTTTGTACTGAGCAATCACATTCCCACTACCGCAATTTGGCGGCGCTCTCTTCCACCACTTTGCTCAGCGCGATCACCTTGCTCAGGCTGACGCTTGCCTCTAACGGCAGGTTTCTGGATGTATCGTTCATTTGACGGAACAGAGGATTAGTCACAAACGCTTTTATGTTCGCATCGAGCTCTTTGATGCGATTCAGCAATTCATCGGTGGAAGCCGACGCAGTCATTGCGGTCTGCGTCACCTCTTTTGGAGGAGCCGGTAAAGAGAGGCTCGCTTTGAGGCGCTTCGCCCTTGTGATCACGTCCTTTGCGGCCTCCGCAATTCCTTTCAACGCCAACGGCTGTTGTTTGGTTATGTCCTGAATCTGCCGATTCGTTTTTTGTATCTCCATGAAGTCTTCGATAGCCTGTTTTGTTGTGGGAGTGTTTGCGTGAGCGCGCCGTTCGCCGACGGTTTCCTTTGTTACCGAGTCTTTTCTGAAACCGACGGCATCCCGGCCAGTTTCATCGCCGCTGGCAGGCGAGCGCCGTTCCTGGCCTGTGGCCGCGACAGCGACTACCAGAATAGCGGCGCAACAAGAGAGAGAACACGCGATCATTCTCATGGTTTACCTCCTACCTCAACCAATGTGAGTTCGCCGCACATTCTAATAGCTGCGAGCACCGCGTGCAAACAGGCAATCAGTGTCCACGAACGTAGTTAATCGGGCGCCGTGCGTGGTCCCGAATGGACATCATCAGGAGTGTAAATCAGCGGTTCATTCTTAATTACCCGATCCTTCGGCCTAGTAACCCATACTCAGTCACGAATTCCCGGCGCTCACCGGTAAAGAGAGGGTGACCGACCCTCGACGAGTCAAGACTTGTTGGAAACATCAACCCGCCACGCCGCACGCTGATTTGTGACATCGCTGCCCGTCCGTCCGGCCGTCGACACTGGATTGCTGTCGCGGTGCATGATAACGCTCCAGGTGAGTGCGCTGGGACGGGTTCGAGTCGTGCCCGGAGGAAAATCCAAATCAATGGAGATTCTCCAAAAATTTGAATCCGATCGACCCTAATGTCCCGGCCTCTGGATCGGTTGCCTGTTGTAACTCAAGGAGTTGCAGTCATAAGGGCTGGTGGTTGAGTGCGCGAATCCGGGGAATACCAGTTGCCTGAATTGGGGAACTGGACCGGACACAGGTAGTCCGGCCAGAGCAAGAAACTAAATCCTCGAAGACGAAAGTGAATCGAGCCAGAGTATGAAGTGAGGAGCAGCCGATAGGGTTTGACGTTGAGAGGCTCGTTTCGAGGGCGATGACAAGGATTATGGTGGCTCAGTTGTTTGTCCCAATCAGTTTCCTTCCGGTTATGCCAAAGGAATCATTCAACTCAAGGGTATTAGTGATGGCCGTGCAGCCATCAATTGGTTGGGAGCCATCGAAGCTCGTTTGCCGGTCAGTGAGAGACCGGCGTTGGCGGTAGCGATTCAGACCAACCCCAACTCGTGCGGGTTGCCCTTCTGGTTGCTGCCTTAACTCTTAGGAGGACGATTAAATGAAAGTCAAACGAAGAGTATTGAAGGAGGTTGTTGCAAGCCTTCTTTCGGTTTTCTTACTCTTGTCGCTGGGACTGGTTTCGGCATTCGCGCAAACAGAAACCGGTCAGATTACGATCAAGGCAACCGATCCAAGCGGAGCGGTGGTTGCGGGAGCAACGGTAACTGTCAAGTCGGCAGGGACCGGAATCGAGCGCACCGGCACGACCAATGAGGAGGGTGTGGCAACACTCACGAACCTCCAACCTGGCCTGTACGATGTTACGGTCACGGGCGGAAGTGGTTTCGCACCATATAAGCAGCAAGCGCAAATCACGGTCGGCGCGAAGATCAACATTGACGCTTCGCTCTCGCCCACCGGAAGCTCGGAAACAGTAACAGTAGTCGCTGGCGAATCGGGCGTCGAAGTCAACACGCAGACGCAGGAATTGTCAGACGTAGTTTCACAAAAACAGATAGTTGATTTGCCGACGTTGACTCGCAACCCGTACGATCTCGTTGGAATTTCGGGCAACGTGTCGCCCGCGGATCCGACAGGACGCGGAACCGGTTTTGCCATCAACGGTCAGCGCGCTGCCAGCACCAACATTCTGCTGGACGGTGGCGAGAACGTAGATACGTTCGTGGCCGGTGTCGGGCAGAGCATTCCTCTGGATGCGGTACAGGAATTCCGAATCATCACCAGCAACTTCTCGGCTGAGTACGGCCGGGCCTCGGGCGGCATTGTCAACGTCGCCACACGCGCGGGATCCAACACCTTCCACGGTTCGATCTACGAGTTCAATCGTGTGTCGGCGCTGGCGTCGAACGACTTCGACAACAACGCTCAGGGCATCGAGAAGGGAACGTTCACGCGCAACCAGTTCGGATACTCGCTTGGTGGAAGAGTAATCAAAGACAAACTCTTCTTCTTCAGCAGCACCGAGTGGACTCGCATTCGCAGCTCACAGGAAGTGATCAGCATGGTTCCGACTCCGGCATTGATCGCTTCTTCTTCGGCTGCTACTCGAGCCTACTTCGCTAACTACCAGCTCGTGACCCCGATCAACGGACCAATCGACCCTGCCACCGGCTTTGGTCAGGTGAGATTGAACAGGGCGGTTGATGCCGGAGGCGGCACGCCTGGCAACGACTGGCAGACAGTTGGAAGGTTCGACTATAACTGGAGCGACAAGACCCAAATCTACTTCCGGGGTGCGTTCCAGCAGGGTGACAACCCGGCGGGCACAGTCAGCTTCAGCCCGTGGCAGGGATTCAACACCGGCTTCGAGTACCGGAATCAGAACTATCTGACTTCGGTGACTCACTCCTTCTCGTCGAATCTCGTCTCGCAGAGCAAGGTTGTCTTCAATCGACTGAATCAACAGCAGGGGCTAAACAGCGAGCAGGGTGATCAACCGACGCTGTACTTCTTCGCGACCGGTCAAGCCAGAATCAATACGTTCCTGGTGCGGTTGCCCGGCTATCTGCCGACTAGTCCCGGGAGCGCGATTCCGTTCGGTGGTCCGCAGAACTTCCTTCAGGGTTATGAGGATCTTAACTGGACAAAAGGAAGTCATCAGTGGAGGTTCGGCGGCCAGTATGTTCACATCCGCGACAACCGCACTTTCGGCGCCTACGAGAATGCCGTCGCTGTTCTCGGCTCGACCAGCGCACAGGCACTCAATAATCTCAAGTCGGGTAACCTGATTTCCTTTACAGTTGCGGTCAATCCGCAAGGGAAATTCCCTTGCTTTAGAAATCCCACGACGGGCGCAACGATTCAGACGCCGGAATGCACCGTGCAGACTCCGCTGAGCACGCCCAATTTCAGCCGTAGCAACCGCTATCACGAGTGGGCTACTTACGCGAACGATTCCTGGAAGATCAAACCACGTTTGACCCTGAACCTTGGCGTTCGTTATGAGTACTACGGCACTCAGCACAACGCGAATCAGGCTCTCGACTCCAACTTCTACTTTGGGGAAGGCGCTTCGATTTTCGAGCGCATCCGCAACGGCAGAATAATGTTGGCGAAGGACAGCCCGATCGGGAAACTCTGGAACGTCGACAAGAACAACTTCGCCCCTCGTCTTGGAATTGCCTGGGACGTGTTCGGCGATGGAAAAACCAGTCTTCGCGGCGGGTACGGCATGGCCTATGAGCGTAACTTTGGGAACGTAACGTTCAATGTCATCCAGAATCCTCCCAACTACGCAACGGTTCAAATCACGACGGCGGTTGTTCCGGTTATTCCGATAACCTCCAACAATCTTGGCGTGCTTGCCGGTTCCGGCATTGCAAGGCCATTGCCGCCTGTGAGTTTGCGTGCGGTAAACCCTGACATCGTCAACGCGTATGCGCACTTCTGGAGCGCGGCGTTTGAACATCAACTCAACCGCAGCACGATGGCGTCGATCGAGTACTCCGGCTCCGCCGGGCGCAGTCTTTACTCGATCTCCAACATCAATCGTCGCGGCACGGGTAACGTCTACCTTGGCGATACGCTGAACGTGTCGGGCTTCGGCTCTGCTCGCTTGAACAACGCCGGTGCATCGGATATTAACTTCCGGGGCAGCGACGGCCGTTCAAACTACGGCGCATTGATCGCTTCAGTTGATTCGAACAGTCTCGCGAAGTTGAATCTGAGACTCACGGCGCGTTATACCTACGCGGTGTCGAAAGACAATCTCAGTTCGACGTTCTCAGACTCGAGCAATAACTTCAACCTTGGGTTCCTTGATCCGTTCACTCCGGATCTCGATTACGGGAATGCGGATTTCGATGTTCGTCACAGGTTTGTCACCAGCTTTACGTGGAACATTCCCGAGTCGAAGAGCTCAAATGCCTTTGCCAGGCAAGTTGTAAACGGCTGGCAGTTGTCCGGTATTTTCAGCGCTCGAACGGGCAGCCCGTTCAGCGTCTTCGACTGCTCGTTCTCGATATTCGCCGAGTCTCCGTGTATGCGAGTGATTGCGAACGGTCCGCTAAGCTTCAACCCGCACATCGATCGTCACGATGCTCAGGTGTCGGCGAACCGATACAGTTTCGTCGATCTGTCAGGCTTGACGGCGGGTGTGTTCCAGAATCCAATTTCGGGCGGCAATGAGCCCGGCCCGTACCCGGATAACATGACCAAGCGGAATGCTTTCCGTGGCCCTGGTTTCTGGAATCTGGACAGTGCTTTGTTCAAGAACTTCAAGTTCACCGAGCGGGTCAGCTTCCAGTTCCGTTTCGAGGCCTACAACGTGTTGAATCACGCAAACGCGTTCGTGGTTTATGGCTTCCCGGATAACGAGATCTCCAACGGCTACGTGCCGGCGCTCTTCTCAGGGCGTCGCAACGTCCAGATCGCCGGGAAGATCCTTTTCTAACTTTCGCTCGACGAGAGTTACTTCAGGGGAGCCCTCGGGCTCCCCTTTTCTCATTAGCCTGTCACCCCGGCCGCATTGAACCTCGCGATGCTGCCATCAGCGGCTGTTTGATCAGCGATTTGCGTGCATGATAGTTTTCCATTCCACCATCTTACTTACATCGACAGGAGGGGCTGTGAAAAGAATTGCTGCATCTTTCTTTTTTCTGGCGGTGCTAGTGCTGCAGACCGCTGTGTCCCGATCTGAGGATAAGTCTTCCCTGACGGGACCAGAGATCGTTAGCAAACATCTGGAGGCTGTTGGAGGTAAGACCGCGCTCTCCAAACTCAAGACCCGAGTGGTGATCGGCTCGGTCAGGAAAGAAAACGAGACCGACGCCAATCTGGCCATCATGTCCGAAGCACCCAATCGGGTCTCGGCGATATACGTGTTCAAGGATTATACCTGGCAACTGACGTATGACGGCAGCAAGTCGCTCTTTCGTCCTATGGTCAGCAAAGAAGCCTCAGTTGTCGAAGCAAAGCAGCGCGAGATGCTCGCCACCGGCGCGATGTTCAATAGCATGTCGCTATACAATATTCTGAGCCAGAATGGACCTGACGAACCAAAGTTCGAGGCAAAGGGAACCAGGAAAGTAAAAGGCAAGCTCGCCTATGTGGTCGATCTCAAACGGGCCAGGCAACCGGCATTGCGTCTCTACTTCGACACCGAGAGTTTTATGTGGGTTCGCACAGACTTTGGCCGAGTGAGCTATACCAAGGAGATGGGCACGTTCACTAACGACATCACTCAGCATGGCGAAGATCAAACAGATGTTGATTTCTACTTCGAGACCTCGGACTTCAGGGAAGTCGACGGCATCAAGCTGCCTTTCAAGTTCGAACAGGTAGTCGCCTTCCCGATAATCCGGCAGAAGAAGGCAGGGACGATGAGCGGCACGATCAAAGAGTATCGTCACAACGTCCCGATCGATCCGAAAATGTTCCAGTGAGCGTTTTCAGATACTCAGTCAACAATGCGCAGTGTTATTCTCTTGCTTGTCGCGACGTGCCTCACGTTAGCAAACGTTCCGTTGCCGGTGCGCGCCGATGGTCCGGCCCGCTACATCCACTATGAAGAAGCGGCCCCAATCCTTGAGGCGCTGCAAGAGGCGCTGCCACCTGAACTCCGCAAAACAGGGAAGTCTGAATTGCCCGCCGCCTGGCGAACCTGGGTACAGCAGCGCGATCGGGAAATTCGCGCGCGGCTTGTTCAGGGAGATGAAGACTCGATCGTCAATTTTTTGCTCTTCGGGACATCGTTCACGCGCAGGCCTCGCATCACGTTGGCCTCGTTGGCGCAGTTCAGCGACAAACTCGCTACTTCATCCAACACGTCCCCGGAAGTAGCGTCGTTTCTCGACTCCATCAAGGCTCGCGCCGATGATCTTATTAACGCAATGACTTTGCCCAGCGCAAACGAGAGAGTGTTATTCGCCCGCCGTGTCGTGGAAGGCAAAGGGTTTGATCCCAAAACGCTGATTGGGCGCACGCGCGTGAAAGACTACCTCCTCGCGAGCCTCATTCGCGTTTTGAAAGAACAATCCGGCAACGCAAAGATTCTTCAGTCCGCCCAGTTACTCGGCGATCCCTCGGCCGAGTTTGCCGAACGGTCAAAGCTGTTCAGTAATAGAGGTCTATCATCTGATACGTCGCTGCTTCCCAACTTCGCCATCGAGCGCGCGCTCAGTTCAATCAAAGCCCAGGGAATGCTCGGGGCTGGAGATGTGCGGCGAGTCGCCATCATCGGCCCGGGGCTCGACTTCACGGATAAGCAGGACGGGTACGACTTCTATCCGCAACAGACGATACAGCCGTTTGCGATAATTGATACCTTGCTGAGATTGGGGCTTGCTCGCGCCCCCAATCTGAAGATCACTACATTGGATCTGAGCCCGAGAATCAACGATCACATCCGCCGGGCCCGGAAGCGAGCGCAATCCGGCCGTGGTTATGTCGTCCAACTCCCGCGCGAGCCGCAGGGGCGGTGGACGCCGGAAGCCCTGAACTATTGGACAAAGTTCGGCGACCAAATTGGCGTTCAAGCCGTACCGGTTTCTATTCCGGCCGGAGCGGGTGATGTGAAAGTGCGAGCGGTCCGAGTTCGTCCGGCAATCGTTTTATCCGTAGCGCCCGAAGATCTGAACATCGTGGTTCAAACGTTGGTGGCGGCTGCGGCGGAGAGGTTCGATTTGATCATCGCAACGAACATTTTGGTTTATTACGATGTTTTCGAACAAAGCCTGGCGCTCGCAAACATAGAACATATGCTCAGGCCTGGCGGCTTCCTGCTTTCGAACAACGCGTTGCTTGAATTGCCCAGTTCTGGAATGCACTCGGTTGGGTATGAGACTGTTGAGTATTCAGATAAAGCGAGCGACGGGGACCACATCGTGTGGTATCAGCGTGCCGCCGACAAGTAAATACCGGATGTAAGCCGCCTCTGGCGCGAGTCTTTTGCGCGGCCTGTTTCTGTGGTATGATCGGCGTGGTTTTTGATCTAACCACCTCGTTCATTTCCGCTTCGCTCAACCAACAAGGAGGTAAAAGATGTACACCTCGATCGCATCGCTTCACAAACTCTCTTCCGGGCTTGCTATGTGTGTCGCGCTCCGACTTGGGATGCTGATTGTGATCTGCTCCTCGCCGGCCTTTGCGCAAATTGGAGGAATCGACTCCGACCCCGGTGATCGCGGTACCGGCGGCGTGAATATGATTCAGGGTAACATCTTTCTTCCAGGCGGGCGTCGATTGGATCGACGCGCTCAGGTCAAGCTGCGCAACTCAATCGGAGGCGCCGAACAATATCAATTGTCAGACGACAGCGGATCGTTCTCATTCAGAAGGCTCATCGGCGGGTCATACACTTTGACGGTAGACGCCGGAAAGGAATACGAAACTGCGATTGAAGCAGTCGACATAGTGGAAGGTCCCCGTCGTAGAGGTGATACCGGGATGGTTGTGCCGGTGAACGTGGTACTGAAGGCGAGAACAACTTCCTTGGGTAAGCCAGGCACAATCGACGCATCAACTGGAGGAGTTCCCGAGCCCGCACGCGAACTTTATAAGCAGGCCGTCGCGTCCGCCGAGGCCGGTGACAAGAAGAAAGCAATAAAGGAGTTGAATCAGGCGCTGCAGTTATGTCCGACGTTCATGACCGCGCTCAATGAACTTGGCGTTCAATACATGGCTCTCAAGGAATGGCAGAAAGCCGCGGAGGCACTTCGATCAGCGCTCAAGCTGGGACCGGAAGCCTTTCATCCGCGGCTCAACTACGGAATCGTGTTGCTGCAGTTGAAGGATTATAAGAACGCCGCGGCTGAGCTTCAGATTGCGGTCAAGAAAGACAGTTCGTCGGCTGTAGCCCAATTCCAGTTCGGACGCGCATTGGTCAATCTCGGCAACTACAGCGACGGTGAACGATTCCTGAAGCAATCGATCAGCATCGGCGGAGACGACGTAGCCGAAGCCCACCGCTACCTCGCGGCAGTCTATATCGAAAAGCAAAACAGTCAGCTCGCGGCCAGCGAGCTCGAGTTATATCTCAGGCTTGTTCCGGCGGCTAAGGATTCCGAGCAAATCAAAAACGTAATCAAGAGCCTGCGAAGCCAGGCGTCGAACAAATAAGAATACCGCTAGTGGGATTTCCTAAGGGGCGTGGCTGATCGCGGCGTCCATCGCTGAAACGCCGGCCGGAAGATAGAAAAACGCGATCGCAAACACGAGGTAGACTGCGAGCAGCAGCACGCCTTCCATCCAGTTTGTTTCTCCATCAGCCGCCACCAGACTAACAACCAACACCGCCAGTCCTACGGTTATCACTTCAAACGTGGTGAACACCAGGTCCATCGGTTTTCCCATCGCATAACTCAGAAACACCAACACCGGAGCAACCAGCAGCGCAATCTGCATGCTCGATCCAACCGCGATGTGATAAGCCAGATCCATCTGATTCTTCATTGCCACCAGTATCGCCGTGCTGTGCTCGGCCGCGTTGCCGATGATCGCAACGGCGATGACGCCTACGAACACTTCCGTGAATCCGAGCGCCTTTGACGCTGGCTCTACTGCGTGAACCAACAACTCACTCATCCACGCGATCAGCGCGGTCGAGCCGAGAAGCACACCTCCCGCAGTTCGCGGTTTCATCGGCGAACCGTCCGCGTGTCCCTCGGCTTTCCCCAGATACAAGTCGCGATGAGTCCGTAGCGCGAAGACCAAACTTAGAATGTAAGTCACAAACAAGACTATGGAGATTTCGAGACTGATGTTCTTTTCCGCGCTCCCCGCGGTCCCGTGAGTGACCCAGTGAAACAGGGCAGGAACCAGCAAGCCAATCGCGCTCAATGCCATTAGCGTCGCGCTCATCGTTGCCGCCGTCCGATTGATTTTCTGGCTGCGATACTTGAACCCGCCGGCGACGATGCTCGCTCCCAGGACCAGAAGGATGTTCCCGAGGATCGAACCTGTCAGCGAGGCTTTTACCACTTCGGTCAGTCCGGCGCGCAATCCCTGAACAGCGATGATCATCTCCGCCGCGTTCCCAAACGTCGCGTTGAGCAATCCGCCGATGCCCGCACCCAACTTCTCGGAAAGGCTCTCGGTTGCCTTGCCCATCCAACCCGCGAGTGGAATTATCGCGAGTCCCGATGCGACAAAGGTCCAGATCTCAGGTGCGTGTGAATAATGAAGAACAGCGGCGACTGGAATAAAGACGAGTAACGCATCCAATGCGTGGTCGATCAAGAATTGATATTTGGTGGGTTTCTTCACAATGGTCTCGTGATTCAATAGGCCACAGATGACGCGGATTAGACGAATTCACACTGATCTGATCCGTGACAATCCGTCTAATCCGCGTCATCCGTGGTCTATCGTCTTGCCTTCTCCATAGCCGCGGCCATTTGATTCATCATTTCGCGCTCACTGAACGGAGTCCAGCCGTGGCCTTTGCCCGGACCGTAGATGATCTTCCCTTCGTACGGCGGATCAGCCTTCGATAGAAATGAATCGAGCAAGTGCACCGCGTTATTCAGGAAGTATTCGTCTGCCTCGCCCACCCAGATCGTGAGCTTGCCACGAAGCTTGCGCCCAAGCGTTTTCCAATTCTGCTCGAGCACCATTCGCAGATCGTACTTCTTCCAGTGCTCGACTAGCTCGCGATTGATCTTGCCTGTCTTCGCATCCCAAAGCGGCGCGGGTTTGCCATCGGCGCCGCGAGGACCATATGCCGCGTTCCACGCGCCCCACTGCTCGCCCGACATAGTGTAGCTGTCGCCGAGTCCCATCACGTTTTCCATCTGACACTCGTGCCGAATAGTAAACCGCACCTCGCCGTTCAGGTCTCGCGCGCTGGGCCTCTCAAAGCCGTGCTTGTTTGTGTACGCGTTTGCATCGTCATAGATGTTGATCAATTGAAACGCACGAAAGTCTACGCCGTCCGGATATCCCGACCACGTGCCGTTGAAAAAATCCGGATAGAAAACCTGAAGCGCAAGCGAAACCCATCCGCCCGTCGATCCGCCATCCAGCACGCGAGCCCGGGGCTCGCCGATGCATCGGTACCTCTGCTCAATGTAAGGAATCAACTCCTCGGTGATCGCATCACCGTACGGACCGTTGTTGTCGGAGTTCACCTGATAGCAATCACCAAACGGTCCATCGCCGTCCAAATGCAGCAAAACCATTCGCGGTGTATCTTCCGCGAGCCACGTGCTTCGAAACGGGGAACCCTCGCGCATCATTCTTTGCACGCCGGTAAACGAAGAACCGTAACCACCGATGTGTACACGCAAAGGGAATCGCTTCGACGCGTCCGAATCAAAGCCGCGCGGGATGATAACCCCTGCTCGCAAAAAAATCGGCCGGCCGTGAAACTTCGTCAACAGCTTCGATTGAATCCTCACGAACTTGACGTAATCGGTTTCCGCGGGCAATTGCTCGGGCGCGACTCGCTCCGTCAATTCGATCTTGATCGTTACGCCGCTTGCGGGATCGAGATGGATCTTGCGAGGCTTGCTGTATAAGTTGCCGGGCGCGTTCACTGATTTCAGATCGATGTTGGAATCGAACATCGCTTGAACGAAGTAGTCGCCTGCCGGAAGCTGCGTGAGATTCTCAATCGGAAACGCGACGCTCGCCTGATCGATGGTTGCCATAACACCAGCCGCAAAGTTCTTGATATCTCGCGCAAACATAGGCGCCGCGTCCATACCGGTTTGGCCGATCATCATCCGCGGCTCGATCGCGGCCTTGCGCGTCAACACAACGACCACACGTCCATTTTGCGGGGCTTTTAGTAGCTCCGCAGCAACCGTGATTTCAAATCGAAGCGCGGTCGAATCAGCCTTATGCTTTGGTGCGTTGAGAAGGCTTAGGACAACGACAAAGGTAAACATCAGCGATCGTTTCATAATTTGTTTCGGTAGCATCTCGTTTTGGGTTGCGCGATTATAGAGGATTCAATCGACTTGGGCTAACAGGGCCGCGTCCAGCAAATTGAGCAATTCGTCACGCGCGCGTTCAACCGCCGCCTGCTCTTTCGATTCAATCGTGATCTTGACCCGGTAATCGTCGCGAGTGAAGGTTGGATAAGAACCTATGTCGACTTCCGGATGCGCAGCCGCAACCTGATCGAGCCGCGGCGCGATATCGAACTCTTCCTCGCGAGTGTAGAGCGTGTGAGCGTGAAACGGTTCAGCGCGAAACCGCTCTCGAATCGATTCAAATTTTTTGCGAAACAGCTCGGGCACGCCGGGCAAAACGAAGACGTTATTGACCGCAAGCACGGGCCAACGCATGTCAACCCCACGTATCAGCTCCGAACCATCGGGTGCGTCCGCCATTCGCAATCTCGCCGCGTCGATGCCTTCTCCGAAGTAGCCTCGCAGCATTGCCTCAAGCTCAGGATGCCTGGTCACCTCACGATCAAAGGCGCGCGCCACGCCTTCGATTGTCACGTCGTCGTGAGTCGGGCCAACACCCCCGGATGTAAAAACGTAATCGAATCCCTCGGAGCATTCGCGCACCGCGCGTGCGATTGCTTCCACATCGTCCGGTATCACTACGATGCGGCGGAGCGCGACGCCAAGGCGATACATCTCACCGATCAGGAAGCTCGCGTTTTTGTCTTCTGATTTGCCGGTCAGAATCTCGTTGCCGATGACGACGATGGCCGCGGTCTTCTGTCGCATACCGGAAATATTAAGCGATGAGGCCGCATTAGTCATGGTTTCTTGTAAGACCTTCCGCGATCCAATAGAATCACTGATCCAATCACCGCAATTCAGCTCGAGGAATGAAAGGAGCAGTGATCCTGATGAAAACTCCCCTGATCTTGTCGACGCTTGGAATTTGTTTGATCGCGACTCTTGTAGCCGCCCAGTCTTCGGTCTCCCGGGAAACGCGAGGCGGCGCGAAGAAACTCGCGAGTGCCAACGGCGTCTCTTCTTCCGATTGGCCGATGTACGGAAGAGATCTCGCGGGCTCGCATTACAACCCAAATGAAAAACAACTCACGCCCGCGACGGTCGGTCGACTCAAGACCAAATGGGTATTCGAAGCTGGCGCCGATGTCTCAGCGCAACCGACCGTTGTCGCCGGAGTCGTTTACTTCGGGTCGTGGGACGGCAAGGAATACGCGGTCGATGCGAAGACCGGCAACAAGATTTGGGAGTATGAATGCGGGAACCCGTCACGCAGCGGCGCTGCATACGGCGACGGCGTGATCTTCGTCGGTGATCTCGGCGGCTGGCTTCACGCGATTGACGCAAAGACCGGCGCGATGAAGTGGAAGATCAAAGTCGATTCGCACAAAGAAACCGTCGCAACCGGATCTCCGATTTATCACAATGGCCGTGTATACATCGGAGTGGCGTCGCACGAAGAAGGCGCGATCCTGAAGTACGGCCCGAAGTACGAATGTTGTACCTTCCGCGGGGGCGTTGCGGCCTTCGATGCCGCCAGCGGTAAGGAAGTCTGGCGATGGTACACCATACCCGAAACTCCGACTGCGCAGGGCAAAGACAAAAAGGGCGTGACCATTCAGGGGCCCGCCGGCGGCGCCGTGTGGTCGACTGTAACAGTTCATCCCGACACGAATCGGTTATACGTCACTACGGGCAATCAATACACGCCGCCTGCTTCGAAGTATCCGAACGCAATTGTTGCTCTTGAACTCGCGACCGGAAAACTTGTGTGGTCGTATCAAGCGACGCCCGGCGACATATGGACTTTTGGCTGCGCGAATCTTGCCGAATGCAGTGATCTCGACGTCGACTTCGGCTCGACTCCGATGGTTTTCAAAGGGCCCGGCGGAAAGCCCGCGATCGGAGCGGGACAGAAGAGCGGATGGTTTTATGCGGTCGATCCGAAAGACGGCAAGCTTTTGTGGAAGACCGAAGTGGGAGAAGGCGGCAAACTGGGCGGCATCGAATTCGGCGACGCGACCGACGGCGAACGCGTGTACGCGGCAGTCTCGGCGTTCCCAAATCGCAAGAGTCCTGGCTGCATTGCGGCGCTCGACGGAGCTACGGGAAAGATCATCTGGAAAACGAACGCTCCGGACGGAGGAGCGAACTTCGGACCCATCACCGTTACGGGAACTGGCGACAATCGGCTCGTGTTCGGAGGCACGAATCGCAACTTCATCCGCGCTTACAATGCAAAGGACGGCAAGGTGCTTTGGGAGTTTGACACCGGCGGCGCGGTCGGCGGCGGACCTACGGTTGTGGACGGTGTGGTGTACGTGGGTTCGGGTTATCAATTCCTTCGCGTCGGCAAGCCGAACAAAAAGCTGTACGCGTTCTCGATTGATGGTAAGTGATCGCCCGTTTGAAGCCTGGATTGCGATTGAGCAAAAAGCCCGGCACCCGGCCGTTTCCTATCCACCGCTGTGAATCATCCCCCCGTCGGGCAAAGCATTCACCGGTGGGATCGAGGCTCATCGCATCGAAGGTATTAATGTGCGCCTCTACAGCGTAGCCACGCGAGTCGCCGACTGTTTCAAGTCCCGGAGCAAGATAGGCGCCGATGTAGCGCTGGAAGGACTGCGCGACTACCGGCGGAACTAGCGCTCAGGCATGGACGAACTGCTGCGCTACGCGAAGTTTGCGCGCGTCACGCGAGTGATGCAGCCATATCTGGAGTCTCTCGGATGAGTCCCGAAAAAACTCGGTCTGACGCATCTGGCAACCAATGATAACGATTTTGACCAAATAAAAGGAATTAAAGTTTGGAAGCCTAGATAGGTCAGTGGAGCCCTCACTACTCACACGGGCAACGCTCTACTTCACTACGGCTGAGGGAATATTCGGACTCTTGGGATTCACGGTGATCGTTTGCCCCGAAGGAGAGACGACCAGGTCCATGTCTTCCATCGGAACGGCGCCCATCAGCACCGACTCCCCGATCACGAGAGCGCCAGTAAAGCACGTGCGATTTGCAAACCTGATCTGAACCGGGCCAACGTATGGAACCAGATGTGAACGCTCGTCCGCTGTAGTAACCTCCCGCTTCTCGATTTCCTGTAACTGCAACTGGATCGCGATGTGCTCCGGAATGCAAAGCGTCATATCCCCCGTGTCAACCAGTGCCTTGACGGTCATAGATTTGAGCGAGCCATTCTTTGCATTGGACAATTCGATGTCTGCATAGATCAAACCCATTAGCTACCTTCGCGTTTTGGCTCGCAGGAGATTGTCGGTCAAGGCTCAACAACAGGCTAGGACTGCTCATCCGCGCTCGGGCCGTAGATCGAAGGCACCGTCGAACCCATCGGCCTCAAATAAGTCGAGAGCTGTCCTCGATGATGCACGGTGTCGAACAGGAATTCCCACGCGAAGTGATAACCCGTGCCGCGTGAGATTTCATAGTCGCCGTATACGAACCTGAATTCTTTTTCCCAATCCGCCGAGTCGAGCGCGTGCATCCGTTTAGCAATCTCGTCGTGGTTGCGATCATAGGTTGCCATGACTTCCGCCATCGATGCGGGCAGCGGAAAGTCCTGCCATTCAATCGTGCCCTTTTCCAAACCGTCAGCGAGTACTTTCTCTTCCATGACAATCACCCAGGCGATCTCGCGGGCGGTTCGCGATTTTGGCTCGGGCTTGTAATCCGACTTGTCTTCGGGAATGCGGGACATAACCTTGCGAGTGGCCGGCGCCTCGCGGTCCCAGAACTTCAAGAACAATTCCTTCTCATCCATCGCATTCGCTCCGGTCTCATTTGACCTTCTTGCCCTTCAATTCCTGGCCGTTCAAGTTCACTTCGATCTCGGTCACCTTACCCTTGTCGTCGCGAATGAACTTTGCCTTCGCATTGACGTTGGTCACCAGGAAAGTGCCGTCGTCCTGAGGTTGGAATTCTTCTTTCGAGCCGCCATCGCGAGGTTCGCCAAACAACTTGTCGCCTTCGTGCGTCACGATCAGTGTTCCAACAGGCGAAAGGTCGTATTCTCCCACGAAGTCGTCGTAAGTCTTCGGATCCACTTTGCCCGGCATTGCTGCAGGCGGAGTGGGCTTCTTCTCTTCGATCTTCGAGGGCTCCGGTTTTTGATCCCCGAGCTTGCCCGGCTTGAAGTCCGCGAGCCACTCGACATCCACCGTGTCAGCGTGCCGGCGTTCTTTTTCAGCGATCAGCCATTTGCCTCGCTCATTCCACGGAGGTCCGCCTTCCGGATCGACGTGACAGAACGTGCAGTCCTTCGCGCCAAACTTTTTGGCCTTCGCAAGCAGCGGCGGATAGCCGAAGGACTCGCCTGCAAGCGCGGCGATCATCCCGACGACGAAGATAAATGCGATAGAGAGTTTTAGACCCTTCACGGTGTTCCTCCTGAATTTTGAGTGATTGAGAAATAGTATACGCCGGCTTCGGGTCCGACAAGCTGCCAGCTTGTCGAAGGCCTTCCGATCGTCAAACAACGACAAGCTGGCAGCTTGTCGGACCTTTTCCTCATCGCGCGCACGTCAACGCGCGGCCTCCGTCGATGCTGACTGTCGCTCCGGTGATCCACCCGGCTCGGTCCGACGCGAGGAACGAAATCAAATCGGCAACTTCGTCAGCCTGACCCACGCGGCCAAGCGGGTGAGTGGTCTTGCTGTGCTCGAGGAAAGCGGCGTAGGCCTCGTCATTCATTCCGCCGGCGCGATGAAGCCCGGTCACTACGACTCCCGGGTTCACTGCATTGACTCGGATCCCCTTCGCCGCAAGCTCGAGCGCCGCGCAGCGAGTCAGTTGATCTACACCGGCTTTGCTCACACAATACGCCAGCACACCGGGGAACGAACGCGGACCCGTCACGCTGGATACGTTCACGATGTTTCCCTTTGTCTTTTCCAAATGAGGAACCGCGAGTTTCATCAAATGAAACACCGAACGCAGATTGATATTCATCATCTCATCCCAAAGCCCAAGCGTTGTGTCTTCGATGCGCCCGCCTTTGAGGATCCCGGCGGCGTTGATCAGAACATCCAGTCCGCCCATCATTTCGACTGCTTGCGCGATGCACGATTCGCTTTGCTTCTCGTCTGAAAGATCGGCGGCGATGACGAAGGCAGTAGCTGATGCTTGCGACGCGACTTCTCGAAGCGCGTCGTCGCGCCGGCCAACCAAAACAACACTCGCGCCCTCTTGCAGGAAGCGCTCAGCCGTACCGCGTCCGATGCCGTTTGACGCGCCCGTTACTATCACTCGTTTGCCAGTCACAGTCTGTGTCATCGTTGATCCTTTCGTCGTGCGAGTCTACCTGAGCGTTAAAGCGATTGAAAGTATTGGCATCACGAGATGCATTGGTAACGTAGAATTGCTGATCCTGCGCCCTCGGCGTCCTCTGCGGTTGCTTCCCACAGATGGTCCGGAAAAACCGCAGGGGGCGCAGAGGACGCTGAGGACTGCTCTGCCCGCAAACCCCGGGCAAGTATTCAATGGCAGCGCATTCCATGCGTGACTGATGAAGATGTTGATCATAAACCTACGACTACGAAGCCTGGTTACTATCGCGGCCTGCATTGCGGTACCGGTCCCTGTCAACGCGATGCAAAGCGGCCCGCTCGCGCCTCCCGTGATCTCATCACAAGTCAAACCGTTCAGGCTCGGTAAGCTTGAAATCAACGGCAATGTGCACACGAAGCTGATCGTCATCCTTCGAATGATTCCGATTTCGTCAGGAGACATCTTTGATCAGTCGCTCTGGGAGTTGGGACTCGAACAGATAAACCGCTCGCGCTTATTCGAACCGATTCAGCCTGGCGATGTGGTGATGAATCTCGACGAAGTAAACGGATTCGTAAACATCGAGCTGCGATTGAAGGAACGAGATCATCAGCGGATTGATCTCAACGGAGGCGGCGGCACGAACGGCGGAACCTCGTTGGGGCTCGACTATTCGAATATCAATCTCACGGGGAGAGCAGATAGGTTGACCGGTCGCGCGCGAATCGGCACGCGTGAACGCAGTGCGGGCGCAAGTTACTCCGGCATGCTATACGGAAAGCTGCCATTGAGCTACGAACTGTCGGGGTTGTTTCAACGAATTGAGTTCGTCAACGCGGCCACGCAAACACAAGGCCGCGAGCCCTTGTTTGTGCAGCAGACCACTGGCGCGAGTCTCGGCGCGTTCCTTCCGCTCAATCGATCTCGCTACACGCTTGCGGCTACGACTCGCGCCGGACTCATTTACTCGTTCACGACGACGAACCTTGCGGATGCGCTGTTGGCGTCGACGACGAGTAGACTCGAACAGGGCGGGTTGCGCGTCGCATCGCTTACGCCCTTGCTTGTGCACGACACATTGGATCGCGAGTTTGATCCGCTGCGCGGTTCGCTTCTCGCGTTCGGAGTCGAGCTCAGCGGACGCGCGCTTGGAGGCAGTCTCAACACGTTGAAGCCCAACTTTGATTACCGGCGCTTCTGGACAGTCGGCAAGACACGTGACGGCGACTGGCGCGAACCGATGGCGATCGGGTTTCGCATTCGAGCTTCGCATGTTCGCGCGTTCGGTGAGCCGTTTACCGAGCACGCGTTATCCACTGTCAGAGGTGTGCCAGTGTTCAAAAGAGTTTTTCTCGGAGGCGAAACCGAAGTGCGAGGTTACGATGTGAATTCGATTGCGCCGCTTGCTCAAGTTGAGCGATTCATCGTCCCGGACTCGGGGACTCCGGTGTTCCTCTCAAGCGAAGTGCGTCCGATCGGCGGCGACACCGAGGTGTTGTTCAACACCGAGTATCGAGTTCCTATCATCTGGCGATTATCGGCTGCGGCGTTCGTCGATATAGGCGGGTCATACAATGCGCGTCGCCTTGTGGAAGAGCGCTTCGAGACTACCAGCCAGTTTCAATCTACGGGCGCGCCGGTGAAGGTGCTCACAGTGCTGAAACCGCTCAGCGCCGGAGAGGACTTTCTTCCGAGATATAGGGCATCGCTTGGAGGCGAGCTCCGCTTCCCGATTCCGATTCTGAACATTCCCTTGAGACTGATCTTCGCGTGGAACCCAAACGCTCAGAAGTTGGTGCCCGACGGCGCACTGCTCGCGCCGGAGAAACGATTCGCATTTAGAGTAGGCTTCACGCGCACGTTATGAGGAACCGGGATTCTGCGGAGTTAACTCGGCCGCGAATGGCTTGGGCGGCCCAGCCTCAGCCATAAACAACTTCCTTCAGACTCGCTATAGTCGCGTCACTTATTTCGCTCAGCACAGGCAGGCCATTCGCCGATTGAAATGCATTAAGCGCCTTAAACGTTGTTGGACCCGCCAATCCGTCGATGCCTCCCGCGTTGAAGCCGAGATAGGTCAGGTATACCTGGGCCTGCCGCGATATCAGATTTGGCAGCTTGGCAGTGTATTTCGAAAACGCCGTTGCGAGCTTCTTGTCATACTGGTTGATCGCGAAATTGGCTCCGTTGTAGCCCCGCGCAAATCCAGCCCAATCGTGTCGCGCCAGGGGGTTGTGCAGGTTGTTCTTGACAATCCACCTGCCCATGGCCATCAACTGATCGCTCTCAGATGCCATCATCGCCGTAACCATCGACTCGACATCTTGAAAGCCCGCCTGATCACAGTTGAACCCCATCAGTTGACCGATGCCCCACGAAGCGCTCTCTAATGCCGCCGTTCGATTCAGCCCGATCGCGGCCTGCAACCGATCATATTGATGTCCGCCGGTGGCGCCGTATCCGCCCGGTTCTTTGTTGCTGATATCTGGGTTGCTTGCGTCGAATTTGTGATTGGTCCGTTTGCTGAAAATGTGGCGTTCATAAAGTATCTGTGGCCGCCGGTCGTTCAAATAGCCGAAGCCTTTCGTCTCCACGCTCAACACAGACCAGAGCTCTGCTGCTCCGACGCCGAGCACTTCCAGCACCGCTTGCTGACCCGGACCGTCCAAAGGGAAGGCCGTGCCGATAAAACTGTCTGCCATAGATCCTCCTGTACGATGACTTCACCGGTGCGCATCAAATGCGCGAAAGCTACAATGGACAATGTGTCCTCTGTAACTTCAAAAAGGGTTGAGGTCTGTTATACCCTGCGAGTACGTGCACTGGCGTCTCATCCGCGATTTGCCGTCACACCGCGACCATCACAATCGTCAGGCCGCCTTGATCGCGTTTGTCGTCCCCGATCTGACGCAGATGGAAAATGTAAGCGTCGCCGAAGTCAGATCCACTCAAGTCGGCTTTGAACTTGAACCGCGTTAATTGCCCGGGTTTCATCTCGATTTGCGCATCGTAGCTTCGCCGATCCTTGCCTCCAAGCAACAATCCCAAACAACCCAGCTTCGTGTTGTCATTCACCTCGGCATGTGGAAAATCGCGAAGCTCGAATCTGAATCCCTGCGGCGGTCTCGTGGTCAGTCGCTTGAAGCCCTGTACTGCTCTGAGTCTTTCAAGAACGACTTTTTCAACGAACGTGCCGGGATGGAGATCAACTATAGCGCGCAGCGTGACTCGCTGTGCTCGCTCGCGGTCCGGATTCACCGTGGTCACTTCGAACCCGCACGGACCGGGACGCCGGGCCGCGCCGGGGCCGCCGCATGGAACGATACAGATGTTGTGCTGCGCGACGTGCTGGTCGTCGGGCGCGAAGAAGCTCGTTGTGCTTGGGACAAGCGGATCGGGGTAGCTGCGGGCGATCAGGCACTTGTGACCCGGGCTCTGTGGATCGGCTGGATCCAATCCGCTCGGAGGATTCCACATGAAAACCTTGGTAACGCTGGCGCCGTCCGCCGGGATGGGCGAGCCAATCGCGTCGATCTTTGTGGTGCTCGCCGGATTATCGGGCGTCATCGCAAGAGACGGATTGCCGACCCAGAACTCGGCGGTGATGCTCTCGGTGCCGGCAGGCAAAACGCATTGATTCAGAATCGCCGCCTGCATATGAAACGTCACCTCGACGGAGTTGTCGTGGTCGGGATCGGCTTTATCGAGACCGGAAATCGGACCGGTGAGTTTGATATCCGGGCTGAGCCACCACACGTTGTTCGGGTTGTGAACTCCACCATCACCCTGGATTGCTTCCATGAAGATGCATTTGTCGGCGTTGAGAGCGGGGTCTTTTGCCATGGCGATCTCCTTTTCGTGATGAGGCTGCTTCTGGACCGCCGCAATCTTACGTCCTCCGGTTATCGTGATCAAGCCAACCTGCCATTGTCGCTTACTTGTATGGGCGGCTCTCTGTTGCCGCCCCTTTCCTGGAACTGACTACCTATGAGCGACGGGCGGCTACGGAGGGCCGCCCGTACAAGTAAGCCGCTGAATGGTCGGGCTCGAAACAGGCCACGGAAGCCTCTTTCAAGTCAATGCGAGTTGGCAGAGACTCAGAACGAAAACAGGAGCTGCTCCTGGAACCGATACTGCCTCGGAGTAAATCCATTCAACGGGACAAAGAAGTTTGGGAATTGCCCGCTGTTGCGAAGCTCACGTTGCACGAACACGAGACTCTGCAGCGGTACGTCCTGCCGACTCTGGTGCTCGCTCACCTGACCGTGTGTTGGTTCTCGACGCTTTGGCTAGCCAGGAACACGCTACCCTTGCTGGGGATGTAGCGCGCAACTACTCGATGGCTGCCGGCGCTCAGGCTCTTCGTCTTCCACGTAGCCTGGCCCCTCGAGTTAAGCTTGACCCGGATTCCCGCGCTTTCGCCGTCGAGAAAGAATCTAACTCTTCCGGTCGGGGCTCTTTTGCCGCCAGACGCCGCTAGCGCCACGGTCGCGGTGAACCTTACGGCTTCTCTGATCTGAGTAGTGTCCTTGTCGTCCGTCACGATGGTCGTGGTCGCGCCGGCTTGGATCTGCTGGCTGAGTGCGTAGAGCTTCGCGAAGCCGCTCTCGCCCGTGACCGTCACGTCGAACACGCAGTCGGCATTCCTATTCTTGTCAACGACGCCACGGCAGAGTCTCTGCGCAATTCTCGCATCGAGTGGCTTCGCGGGTGGGTTTTGCGGGATGTCGCACGGCGGGTTCTCCTTGGGCCAACTGGAGAGAGTGAACGTCGCCGTCGAAGTGCCCGGTGCGTAGTCGAAGAGGCTCGTGCTATCGGTCACGCGCCAGGCGTCGGCGAACGTTTGGTAGAGGTCGACGTAGCGCTGATGCAACGCGGCGGGCCTCGGTCCCAGCGATGCGCCATTCGGGAGCGCGGGCAACCAACTGCCCCTAGCAAGGGCGCCCATAATCCCTTCCACGGCTGGAGTGTGAAAGACATTCACGTTGAGGTACCACTTGCCCTGCGAAGTCCAGAAGAGCGGCGTCACGATCAAGACCGTTCCGTCCGGGAAGTCTATCTCGATGCCGTCTCCGATCGACCTTAAGACGCGGCCACCGGACCCGAGATCGAGTGCGTTCGCGCCCAGCGTCGTCAGAACGCCATCCACGCGGAGCTGGAGGCCGCTCGGATCCGGGATACCGCTGAGGTTCGGCTCAAAGGTGACGCGATGGTTGCCGACGCGGGCGGCGACGGCCGTGTTGAGGCTCACGCAGGTGGTGAGCCCGGTGTGTTGATTCGGCCCGACAACCGATGCCGTGGCAACTGGTGTCTGTCGCGTCTGGATTTGCAAGCCGTCAGCATCGCGAAGGGCGACGAACTCGCCCGCGCTCTGGAAGTCATAGTGGACCCCATCGACTGTGGTGATGTGCGGGTCCCCTTCGTTGGCCGCCGTGCCGCCAGTAACCGAATCGGTATAAGCGTCGAAGTCCGATGTGCCGTTGGGGTTGAGTCCGCCACTGTTCGATGTGTCGCCCCAGATGGGATGCGCCAGGCCCTGGAAGTAGGCCAAGCCGGCGTAGTCACCGAATTGATTGGGGTTGGCGCCACTGGACGAAGAGCCGGCGCTGATCAGAGCATTGGTCATGAAGGCCGGGGATGCACCGGTGGGCGTCGCAATGGTGCAGAACTCCTGCATGGCGGTGTTGGTTGCGGAGTTCCGCGCATCGTGCCAGCAGACCGCGATGTTGCCCGACAGGCGGTTGGTTGCGATCTTTGGGAAGAACTGGCTACGGATAGGAATCGCTGGATCGTCATTAACGCGGATCGGTCCTCCGGGCCAGGTGGCGCCGTTGTTATCCGACCAACGCAGCATGATGTCTGTGTCGTTGCTCTCATCGACCACCTCTTCGGTGTAGACAAGATAGAGGCGACCGAAATGGGGGCTGGGGACTCCCCCCGGGAAGCTCGGGTCCCCAAACTGGTTGAGGTCGAAGGCCAAGCCCGCCTCTGCGTCAACGCTACGGGAGTTCTGCGCCGGTATGAGGTCGAAGTAGCCCACGTTGGTCGTGGCCGCCACAATCGCCGCCCCGAAGTTGCCGGGGCCAAGACCATCGGCATCAATGTTAACCAGGATGGTCTCCGGTCCCTCGCCGCTTAAACTGGTTGTGGTTTCGCACGTCTGGACAACTAGGCCGGTCGGCGCGATCGCGATGTCGCCAAAGCTGCAGTTTGCAGTTCCGGGAATCGTCTGTAGCGGGTTGAAGGCGCCAACGACGCCCAATCCCGTCACTGCGGCGCCGCGCGCTACCATTTGGCCGGCTTGGTTCCAGACGATCCAGACAGCGCCGAAGTCAGCCACCACCGTGGGCTGGTCAACACTGGCCGGGCCAAACGAGGTTAGGTTCGAGAAGGTGTTTCCGCCATCCGTACTGAGAATGGTCACTACGCTCGACTTGGCTGCATCGATGTAGGTGATGAACAGATTCCCGAACGTGTCCCAAGCCAACGTGGGGTCGCAGCAGGCGGCAGGACCCTGACCCGCGTCACCATCGGCAATCGTCTTATCCGCCGGGTCTGGATAGATCCAATTCATTCCACCGTCGGTGCTGCGCGCGGCGAAGAGTCCTGGGCCGGATTGATTGTTGCAGAGGGCAAAAAGCTGCAGCTTACTCGTCGTCGTATTGGACGGATTCTTGGCGATCGCGCACTCGCTTTGGTATCCCGTCTTCTGCGACAGGTTGACGTCCGGCCCGCCTGAGACTTGAGCGCGGGCCGCGGAGCTTGCCAGCAGGAACGCGGCCGCGAAACTGGCAGCCAAAAGAGACAGGGATATATGAGTTTTGTGGCACACGGGTAGCTCCTTCTCACTCGGGCTGCTGATTCGTCGACCCGAAACCTAGTGCAGTGAATATTGGGGCCCATGGGAGGTTCTTCATCACTTCGGATGGGCCGTGGGCCTCAAAAGGCGAATTCTGTGGTGCAGGGGTGGCTCCTCGGTCACCTCGTCCGGCCCGTTGCCCAAAGGCCGCGTCGCGTCTTCCGGGCCTCGCCCTCGGCCTTGGACAGCTCGCCGTATTTGTATCCGAATTGGTCGTCTTTGCCCGGCAGGCGCCGGGCCAATCCGGCCCTTACCAACTCCAGACCGACATCCTTGATCCCGATTTGTGCGTCGTCGGTGAAGAGCTGCGAGATCAACTCGCCGACCCTTTTCCGGCTTTCTAAGCGCGCGCGGGCGTTCTTCCCGAGCACTAGACCGCTGACAAACTCCTTCGCCTTCTCAGCGATCGGCCCTTCCCTGGGTACCTCGATTCCGACAATCCTTATATCGAACTTCGCGGAGCCGTTGTCGAGGGTCACAAGGTCGGCCGTCTTGACAGCGGTCACCTTGCCATAGATCGAATCTCCGGCGAAGGCCGGAGAAAGGCTCGCCCCGAGAATCAAGAAAGCCATGACAAGTACGGTGGCACATTCCTTTCGCATCACAACATGCTTCAACTGCCTCGCCCACTTCGCCCGCGCAGCGATGGCTTCGCCAGCGAGCTCCCTCCTCGGCAATGGCGTTGAAGGCGTGTTCTCATCCTTGCATCCTTGCGGACTCGCATAGACCTCTTGGGGCATTAGCGGTTTCATACTTAATCTCCCTTCAACGACTCTAGGAGGCGATTCTCATACCCCCTCACTTAATATGGACGCCAAATCCGGTTCAAACAATTCGAAAGAATTCCAATACTGAGCCGGCGATCCGTGCATAGACGTAAGTATATTCCCCTTCAGCCAGCGGAGGGAATACGAGTCCATCTGCCCCGCGGACATTGAGTTTGTCCGTTCAAGTCAACACCTCAGTCGCACCTCAGCGAAACCCGGCTATGAGCGTGTCGCCCGCCATCGATGCTGCGTCCATTCCATAGGCGAGCAATCCCCTCAGGGTCCGGGATAGTCTTCATGAGTCGTTTAAGATTACTCGCCGGTGAGATAGTTCAACCCTGCTTTGGCTGAGGTTTTGACGGCTACAAAGTACCAACGGCAATTCTTGCTCAATCGCTCTATTAGAATCTGTATTTCGGTTTGCGAGCGGGCAGACGACGCGCCGATCACCGAACCTCTGCGATGGCCTTTAGAAGAACTGGGTGTCGCGATTCTCCCCCCGATAGGGGTTCGCCTATCTTCCGAGCAGCAAGGTTGCGGCCTTGGTCCCTGGGGAGTCCTGGCGGCGATTGTCAGAACGAAAATACGAGTTGCTCTTGAAAGCGATACTGCCGCGGCGTGAACCCATTCAGCGGAACAAAGAAGTTAGGAAACTGTCCGCTGTTGCGAAGCTCCCGCTGCACGAACACGAGACTCTGCAGCGTTACTTTCTTCGCAAGACCAAGCTCCCATCGGAAATAGTGTGTGCGCATGTTGACGCCCGTACCCGTTCCGAGATCGTCGTCCGTCAACTGCGAGATGAGCGAGTTCGCTCCCTTGATCGAGAACACGTACAGAAAAGACATATCGCCGTGCTTGGTGATCCGTCCCGCTTGAAGCGAGGCGAGCATAGCGTCACGCTCATTCGCGTCAGTCCCGAAATTGCGGGAGCCCTGCAGGTTGAACGCGATCGGATACGCGTGCTCACCCACGCGGAATCCGGTGTGATTGAGCCGGTATGTGAATCGTCCGACGTAAAAATCTTCGGCGGTGTAAATCGCGCCGCCCGGCGTCGTGGTCGCGTTGCCCGTTCCGGTGATCGGACCTGAGAGCGCGAGTCCAAGCCCGGGCTGAACGATGAAAACAACGCCGGCCGCGGTCGATGCGAGCTGAATTTGATTAGGCTCGCGAAAAACTTGAACGTCGGTTCCGACCTGCTGACTCCATCGATCGTTGAACTGCGTGTTCCACAATATTCCCTGATGGAAGAGATTCGACGAGCGGCCAATCTTACCGACTTCATCTCCAGCCAGCGCCAGCGGGCTCCCCGCCGTGATCACCGCGACGTTCGGGTTCGAAAACCAATACTGCCCGGCTCGAAGCTCGAAGCTCGCTTTGCCTCGGCCGAACCTGAACGTTTCATTGAATCCGTTGAAGCGAACATCGTCGTCAAGCAGGAAACGCGAGTTGTCGGCAAAGGCTTCCTGAACGCGGCCGCCCTGAAGTTGAAGGGACTTGTTGGGGTGATAATCAATCCACGCCTCGTTGATAAAGAAAGGGTGATGCGCGATGGTCGATGTGAAGTCCTGATCGAGGGTCAGCGCATTGTTGATCGGACCGGTTGAAAGCTGTCCGTGGAAACTCAACGCCGGGCTGATATCGGTGTCCATATTCAAGCGAAACCGATAACGCAGCCGAGAGTTCTGAACATGCTGAAGCGGCGGGTCTGGAGCCTCGGTTGCGCCGCGCAGAATCGCATCGTAACGAAGCCGGAAGTCGCCGCTGAACCTGATCGGCCCGAGCTTGAGTACTTGCTCTTCGACTTTTTGTACGCGGGCTTCGATAGGCGGCGTTTGGTCGCCAGCCGCAGGCGAGGACGCTGCTGTTGCGCTGCTGTTTGGGGCGCTCATGTCAGCAGGCTTGACGGCGGTTTCACCGAGCCTGTTCGACGCAGGCGCAGGGATCGCTTTTGACGGACCAGTCTCAACGCTGTTGAGCCGCTTCTCCATCTCGGACATAGCGCGCTGCTGACGCTCAACGATCGTCAAGAGCTGATCGACCTTTGCCCTTAGCTCCTGGATGTCGGTCCGCGAGGAATCGGAATCTATTTTGGACGAAGGTGCGCTCGTCTCGGGTTTCGGTTGATCCGAGCGCGCGATTGTTTGCGCTTCGACCGAAGAGTAAGTCAAAACCAACAGTATCAAAGCGAGCAGCCTACAAGTTCTGTTCATTACCGGCTCCTGTGAAGTTTGTCGGAACGGCATAGTATCGCAGCAGAGTTTCGACCTTGTTAAGAGTGCGTTAACAGGTTGTGAATTCAACGGTGCATCGCGGCTTCCACTTGAGAGATGCCGCTTGATTGGTCATCATGGGATCGATGTCCAAGCCGAAACTCACAGGCCCGAGACCCGACTGGCTCAAAGTTAGAATTCGTTCGAACGATAAGTTCGATGATGTGAATCGGATGATCAACGATCTGAGCCTGCACACGGTGTGTCAGGAGGCTCGCTGCCCAAACATCTTCGAATGCTGGAGCGAGGGCACGGCGACCTTCATGATTCTTGGAGACATCTGCACGCGGCATTGTGGCTTCTGCGCCGTCGGCAAGGGAAGGCCTTTAGCGCTCGACCCCGACGAACCGCGTCACGTCGGCGAAGCAGTTCAAAGACTCGGTGTGAAACACGCCGTAGTCACTAGCGTCAATCGAGACGAATTGCCGGACGGGGGCGCCGCGCATTTCGCGCAATCAATCGCCTGGATTCGCCGGCTGTGCCCGGGCACGCGCGTCGAGGTGTTGATACCGGATTTCTGCGGTAGCGAAGGGGCCTTGAACATCGTGCTCGCGGCGCGTCCAGATGTTATCAATCACAACACCGAGACCGTCGAGAGGCTGTACAAGCGAGTTCGTCCCGATGCGAAATACGAGCAGTCGCTCGAGTTGCTGCGCCGCGCGCACGCGGTGAAATCGGAATATCCGTTACTGACAAAGTCAGGATTGATGGCCGGACTTGGTGAGACGATTGACGAGTTGCTGAAGACGTTTCGCGATATCGCCGAGACGGGTTGCGACATCCTGACGGTCGGTCAGTATCTGGCGCCCACGCCAAAACACATCCCCATCGAGAAGTACTACACGCCCGAGGAATTCGACTACTTGAAATCCGAAGCGTTGACGATGGGATTCCGCTACGTTGAAGCCGGCCCGCTCGTGCGAAGCTCATATCACGCTGGCCGTCATGCAACCGGCGCTGAGGCCGGTGCTGGAAATTACAGCAACGATCCCATCTTTCTTTCCCACGCTGCGTCGAATACGAGTCCGCTGGTTCAGCTAACAGGCAAAGCTCTCGCCGACGATTAAACCCAGATTGCTTATTTGTAGTTAAGGAAACAAGGCCGGTTGTTTGACCGGCCCCCGGAAAAGATGTGTGAAAAGTTTGTAGTTCGGCCTTCAGTCAGGCGGAAGTTAGTAGCGTTCACTAACTCACGCTTACGACTTTCGCCTGAAGGCCGGACTACAAACTCTTCACACAGTCTCGAAGAGATTGGTTATTACTTGCCGCGGGCGGCAGCTTTTGAGGCCTTGAGCGGATTCTTGCTTGCGTCGCCGGAACGAGCCGATGCAAGCATCTTCTCGTGGGCTGCGCAATCGTGCTCCTCTGCTCTCTGCTTCCAGTACTCGTTAGCCTCAATACCTTGTGACAGGTAAGCGACTACCGTGAATGCACTGAAACACTTCGGGCAGCTCAGGCGGACCGCGCGGGCTGATCCTCTTTTAGCCATAACTCTGTTGCTCCTTTCAAAGTGAATACGCCATGTCGCGAATCGCGCCTGGCACACAAATTTAGAGCCTAACAGAACGCGCCTTTGAGTTTCAATACTCGACGGAGAAAAAAATTATGGAGAGAGCGCAAAGCTAATGATGATGGGTCACGGGCGACGGAAGAACGGACGCTTTCTTTCAGGCGCCCGGGGTGCTTCGTCCATGGTTCGATTCAATCGGATCTCGACAGAGTTCTCACCAGCAGACAGAGTCGCTTGCTGCCCACCGATCAGGGCGCCTCGCGGGCCGAACACGCCAATCCTTATCCGACCGGTCACGAAGCCGCACTGACGCATTCGGCCTTGCGGACCTGTCTGCCCGCCTCGCGGACCAGCCGCGCCACCGTCCGGTTGGTCGAGAGCTAATCGCGCGCGCGGCACGGGACTGCCGGAGGCATCGACTACGGTCACCAAAACGCACGCCGAGGCTGCAGCAGGCGGGGAAGATTGCTGCGGCTGAGTAGGTGCAGTTATTGCCGGTGCTGTGGGGGGCGCAACGGGAGCCGACGGCTGTGGCGATGGTTCTTTCTTTTCGTCTTTGGGTGTTTTCGTCTCGGCCGGCTTCTTCTCAGGCTCGACCGCCGCTTTCTTTTCGTCGGCGGGTTTTGATTCGGCGGGTTTTGAAGCGGTGTCCTGACCGGGAGTTAGGGGAGGAGTGGACGAGCTCGTTGTCGCGGTCGAATCGGTTGCCGCGCGATTGCGGTCAGGACCCCGAAGCACAAAGTAGGCCGTGGCAGCCAGAGCCAACAACAGAATCACCACGGCCGCGGCGGCAATCTGTTTTCCTTTTCCCGACGGTTCGGCTCCAGCCCGCGATACTCTTGTGGTCACCGCCGGGTCGCCCAGCGGGATGGTCAGAGTTTTGGGCGAACTCGAATCAGTAACGGTTACGATTCGCATGCCCGTGTTACCGGAAGGCGTTGCAGCTCGAATCTCGTGAGAGCCCGGATCAAGCTTAATAGTTGCTCGGCCGTCTTCATCCGCGTGACCCACCGGCTTTGAGCCAACGAACAAGGCAGTGCCGGCTGGAAGACTCTCGAGCGTGAGAACAGCGGTTTTGATTTCGTCCGAGCTGTGCAGCTTCACGGTATCGAGCCCCGCAGCGGCAGTGTCCTCCGCGCTTGGCATGGCGACCGTTGCGCGCGCCGCTAACGCAACTTGCAGGTCCGTTTGCCGGCCTTCTTCAAGCGAGACATTTATCCGATATTCGTTGAAGCCCTCTTTCAATACGCGAACCGTGTGCAGCCCGCCACTCAATCCCTCGAGAAGAATTCGCCCTCTGGCCGGATCCGATGACCCGCGCAATACGTCATCGACATAGACTTCGGCGCCGCCCGGCGCGGTGGCCAACAGAAGCCGCGCCGCGCTCATAACGATCGTCGCCGAGTTCGGATGCATACCGATCAGGTTCTTCAGATCGGCGAGCATTTCATCCGCGGCCTGATAACGATGCTCGACACGTTTAGCGGTTGCGCGAGTGGCTACCTTTTCGAGTTCCGCCGGCACGCCGAGCGGAGCAAGCGAGGGCAGCGCGCGGCTTTGATGGAGGTCGCGCATTTCTGCCCAGTACAACACCGGATCGCTGGCCGTAGATTCAAAAGGCGCTTTGCCGGCAAGCATTTCGTAAAGAATGATACCGGCCGCGTAAATGTCAATTCGCGGATCGTCACCCGCGGCTCCGGTGATTCGCTCGGGCGACATGTATGCGGGAGTTCCGAACCCTTCGCCGGCCAAGGTCAGGTTTTCTCCTCCCACCATTCGCGCAATTCCGAAATCGAGGACCTTGACGCGCGGTGAACCGGCCTCTCCGATGAGAATGATATTGTCAGGCTTAAGATCGCGATGAATGATTCCGTTCTTGTGAGCATAACTAACGGCGTCGAGTACCTGGCAGGTTACGTCGACGGCTCGCTCGCAATTGATCGCTCCCTGGTCTCGTATGTCATCGCTCAGCAGCTTGCCCGAGATGAATTCCATCACCAGGTAGTAACAGCCGTTGTCCTCGCCGAACGTATAAAGCCGGGGGAGATTCGGATGATCGAGGCGGGCCATCGCGACCGCTTCCTGAAAAAACCGCTGCTTGATGACTTGATTGCGCGTGTGCTTCTTGTGGAGCTCTTTGATCGCGACGATTCGCCCGGGTGTGTTGATGTCTTCGGCCTTAAAAACCGAGCCGAAGCCTCCGCCTCCGATATAGTCCGTGATCTGATAGTTGCCTATTCGTCTGCTGCTCATATTTTGGGTTCAGCGCTTAAACGGATTGAGGTTGAAGGGGCCATTAATCTTGCTTTTCGAGCGTATTCTCACACAAGGCCCCACCTCAGTCAACATACTCGACCTGTAGCTTTGTTAGACGGGGCGGAGCCTGCGAAAGGCTAGATTAGTTAATTTATGGTTGATGTGGCCTTGTCAACGCGGCCAATCCTGTGCAAAGGTTAGACGCCCCCAAGAAGCCCGGTCGCTGCCGAATTGGACGCGTAACAGACCCTACCACGGGCTATTCATCTTAAGAGATGCGCAGTGTTCTCACCCCGGTATACGCGCGTTGAAGGAGCGATATGAGAAGTTCTGCTCAATTGGAACGGCGACGTTTTGAGCGTGCCCCTATCACTACCCAGGTCGAGTTCGAGCTCACAAACAGCAGCAGTGGTCCGTCTCGCGTCAGGCGGCACATGGCGAACGTGAGCAGCGGTGGTCTGTTTATTACGACTGAGGAGCCGATACGCGCAGGAACGAGAATGGTTGTCCGCTTTGAGCTTCCGAGCAATAAGCATCGCGTGATTGCCGTTTCACGGGTTGCGTACGTGCGAAAGGGACTCGGGCTTGGGGTCGAGTTTGTCAGCCTTGATGACGAAGATCGTGAGGAGATTGAAACGTATATTGCGTCGCTCAGAGCTACCTCTCGCGTTTCATAGGCTGGATTTTAGCGCGGACGGCGAAGCATTCCCCGATCTCGTCACCCTTCGCTTCAAAAAATAAAAACTCTTGTAAAGGCCTCGGGCGTGTGCCATAATCGGCGCGCTTTGAGGTTCTGCCCCACTACGAAAGCACCCCAATCCATCGACTCAAATAGTCGATAAGACTCGCCTCCACGGGCGCACAAGTCCCCCAATCTTGAATCGTGAATACGCATATGAACAGCATTACTACACACCAGACTTGTTCACTGTGCAGGCAGGCGTTGGACTCGAGCGCCAATGGACACGCGCCCGGGACGCGGCTTTGCGAGGCATGTCTCAATATGGTTCGAACTGCTTGTAATGGATCGCACGTGAAGGCTCAGACGCTTGATGTGCATCGATCGGCAGCGACCGTCGTGGCGGCGCCACCTCTCATCAACCTTGAGCCCGATGAGTCAGATTGGCTCGAGAGCGAATCGGAAGAGGATTACTCTTCGCCGTACTCACCAGTTGAGCCGGCTCGGGAAGCGATTTCCGAAGAAGCGGTTCTCGCTCATCAATCCGCGCAACCGCAGGACGATGACACCTCGTCGTTTGGTTTTTCGTTCACCGCCGAGTCTTTCACTGAAACCTCGGAAGCGGCTCCGGTGGCTGATTCTGAGTTGCCGCAGATCAATGCCGAAAGCGACGTGGAAGTTTGGGAATCAACGGAAGCTTCAAGAGATCCGCTTGCTACCGGTGAGCTGTTTGAAAACCCAGCCGTGGAGGCTCTAGACGGACAGCAACACTCGCAGGAAGAGTGGCCGGTGCTGATGGTCCCTGCTCGTCGAAGCGCGTTCAATATGGTGCGGGCAGCGATGGTGATTCTCACGCTGCTTGTGTCCGTTGCCGCAATTTATTTTCTGATCTACTTGCCACTGTCGGGCGGCAAGGCCGAGAATTCGCTGGCCGTCAGAGAGGTCTCAGCCGCTCCCGTTCCGACCGCTTCTGAATCCGCCGAGGCGTCCCAGAGCAGAACTCCTGCCGCGGAGCCGTCAAATGTCTCACAGTCAAAGCTCGACGCTGGGACCGGTTCCAAACAAGAACCTTCAATTGGCGATGCGCGAGGACAATTCTCGCTGCAAGCCGCTGCGTTTCCCGTTGAATCGGGAGCCGCTGAGTTCGCCGAGAAGTTGAAGCGAGCAGGTTTGCCGTCTTACGTAGTAAGCGCGGATGTTGGGAAGCGGGGCACGTGGTATCGCGTCAGAGTCGGCAGATTTGAAAGCGCCGAAGCCGCAAAGAGATACGCGGCGGAGGCGCAAATGCGCAGCAAGGCATCAGGAGTCTCGCTACAGCTAATTGTCTGTCCGTACGAACAACACTGATCGACAAGCTACAGGTTTCGAAGCAATGCAGGACTTCGATTCGGAGAATCTCAGGTTCGCAAAAATGGTTGACAGTTACTCGCGATACGTCGAGTCGCCCGTGCTGCGGCTCAAGTTTCTGAATAGCGCCCTGGGTCTTGATCGTGGCCGGGCGTTGTGTAAGAAGCTGCCGATTGTGGGATCGCTTCCCGAGCGAGCAATGATTATCGTTGAGCTATCAAAAGTCTTACCGCTCGACCAGCCGGCGCCGCTTGGCATCCGGCTGACGACGTTGCTGTATCGCATACGATATGCGCTATACGCGGCGTGCATCGCGCTGGCGTTGTTTGCGGGTGCAAGTCTGGTTTACGCCGTCATCAGGCTCGCGGGCAGCCTTTCCGTCGCTACCGAAGCGAAGGACATCGCCGCTACTGGTTCATCCGCGGCTACGGACTCAGGCAAGGCGGTCACGGCGATTGCGTCCGGAGCGGGGCTGACACTGGATAATGTGTGGCTCGCGGATAAGGGCGATGGATTTGAGTTCTATAGCAACGGCGCGCGCGTGTTGACTGAGTTCGAAACAAACGCCACGAAACGAAACTTTTATCGCTTCGATCTTGAATCGCTGTCGAGTAGTTCGGATCAGGGGGACGCGCTATCGAAGCCTGTCGGTATTGTCTATCACGTCTCCGAGAGCGATCAGCTTCCGTTCGCGGACCGCTATAACTCGTCCTTGAACAACCACTCACGCGCGCTGCTCGAATATGCTCGCGCGCATCGGCTGTACAACTATGTGATTGACCGGTTCGGCCGAACGTATCGGATCGTGCGCGACGAATTCGAAGCCAACCACGCGGGCAATTCGGTTTGGAGCGATGCAAGCAGCGTGTATGTAAATCTCAGCGCGAGTTTCATCGGAATCTGCTTCGAGGGTCGCGGCGCGGCGATGGGCGCCGAAGGAATCAACGAAGCACAGATCTACGCGGCGCGGGTGCTGACGGCGGTGCTTCGCTCGCGCTACGGAATCGATGACGCGAACTGTGTGACTCACGGACTGGTGAGCGTGAATCCGTCGAATCACCTGATGGGCTATCACACCGACTGGGTGGCGGAGTTTCCATTCGAAGCGCTTGGACTTGCAAATAAGTACGAGACGGAGCTTCGAGCCATCTCGCGGCTTGGGTTCGGATACGATCAACAGTACGTGTCGGCCGCGGGTGGTAAATGGCCGGGTCTGGAGCGCGCCGATGCCGCGTTGCGGGAAGCCGCCCAGCGAGACGGCTTCACGATCGAGGAAGAGCGCCGCGCGCAATCGAAGCTGTTTGCCCGCGCATATCAAAAGCAACGCGCGATGGAGAAGGAGTAGCAGGCAGTATGCAGTTAGCAGTGGGCAGTTAAATGCCTCGCTGCCCACTGCCCACTGCCTACTGCCCACTAGTTATGAACAAGTCCGATCTCATAGAAGAAGCGATGAAGCGAACGGGCTTGAAGCGTCGTGATGCGGCGCGCGGCGTCGACTCCGCGATCGAAATCATCAAGCGCGAGTTGGGTAACGCAAGCATCGTTCATATTCGCGGCCTCGGCCGTTTGCAATTGAAAGAGAAGAGACACGGTTTCCTGCCCGCGCCCGCGCGCGGCGGGTCCCCACGACCGATACCCGAAGGCAGGGCCGTGCACTTGAAAGCAACTCGACGGGCTGTCATCAGCCTTAACACTGAGCCCCTCAAGCTCAACACCAACCAAAAATCTGGAGGCAACATGGATAAGAAGAATGAAAGGGAAGCCAATGATAACGAAATGACCGCGGCAGAAGGCGCGGCGCTTGGACTCGATGTGGGAACAAGCCGGCTGGTTCTGGCCAGCGGTCCCGCTGAACGCGTAAAGGCCAAGGCCGAACTGAATGCATTCATCGCGGTTCCTTTTTCGAAGTTCACCGAGAACATTCTGAAGCAGAACAAGGTGAGCTATCAGTTGAACGGCGGCAGTACGCTGCAGGTCTACGGAAACGAAGCCGCGCGATTCGCAAACGTGTTCAACACCGAAGTGCGCAGGCCGATGAACGGCGGCACGCTGAATCCGAACGAAGAGTATTCGATGTCGGTGATGCAGGCCATCATTCAGCAACTCGTTCGCAAGACCAAAAACGGCGAGACTATGCGTTTCAGCGTGCCCGGCGCGCTGCGAAACGACGGTTCGCCAAATCTCGTCTATCACGAAGCGATGTTGCGCGACCTCCTCGGCTCGATGGGTTACAACGCGAAGGGCATCAACGAAGGGCTCGCGGTTGTGTTCGCGGAACTCGAGAAGGAAAACTTCAGCGGCATCGGCATAAGCTGCGGCGGTGGGATGTGCAACGTCGCGCTCGCGTTCATGTCGATACCGGTCATGACGTTCAGCATGAACAAGGCCGGCGACTACATTGATCGCAACGTGGGCAATGTCACCGGTGAATTGCCGACCAGGATTCGGCTGATCAAGGAAGAGAGCCTCGACTTGTCTCGCGCTCCGCAAAACAAATACGAAAGCGCGCTTCACATCTACTACGATGATGTTGTTCTGTCGCTGGTCGAGTCGTTGCGTAGCGCCCTGGCGGAAACGAAGAACCTTCCGAGGATCGACAAGCCGATTCCGATTGTGCTCAGCGGCGGGACAGCCAAGCCGAAGGGGTTCCTCGAGAAGTTCCAACAGGCTCTGAAGCAGGACGGGTTCCCGCTCGATATATCCGAGATAAGGATGGCCGCCGATCCGTTGACCGCGACTGCTCGCGGCTGCCTGATTGCGGCGATGTACGACGCCTAAAACGGACGCTTCGACGACGTGTTGCCACCATCGAGGCCGGCGAGCCTGCGCAAGTCTTCGCGCAGGCTCGCTGACTCACGTTGATGAAGCTCACCTAGCGATGCGGAGACAGTTGAATCGGTGAGTCAGGAAACTGCCGGCAGGGATTCTGCGTTTGTGTACTCGTGCGCTTCTGAGCTTCCCTCGCTGCCGGCGCCAGCGTCCGCTCATCCAGCCGCGTAAGCCCGCATTCGATCTCCTTCAAACGAATCTTTAAGAGTTCCACCTCGGTGCGCAAGAGCGTCATTTCCGGGTCACGTGCGTGTTGCGTCGGCGCCGCGCTGGACATCGATTGCTGTTGCAGTCTGCTTACGGTCGAATCAAGCATGTTTAATCGCTGCTCGAGCAGGCTGATTCGCCGATCCAGGAACGCGCTGTCCTGCGCGCTCGACGGCGCAAAACTCTTAACTACGACTCCCGCTCCAAAAAAGATGACCAGCGAAAGGCCGATCGCTATCTTCCGCATTTGACTCTTCCTCCTTAATGATTGCTTAGCAGCTATCACTCGATCGAAATAATAGTCGCAGTCAACGTCCCGCCGCATCAAGCTGCATCATCGAGATCGAGACCCTGCTTGATGGTGACATTGTTGCTTCAGTGGAGACTGTGCTCTTTTCGAGCAGTTAATCTGGAAACAGAATGGGAGGGACATCGCCTTGTGCGAAGTCTTTATGCTTCGGGATCAGCAGTGTAGGGAATCGCTTCAAGGCAGGCGCGCATTCGCACTCAGTGCCACGACAGATCGAGCGCATCGTCGTTCTTCCCAGTTACCGTCGCGGTCAGGAGGTTTGCTTCCCACGTTGCAATGTGACGGCCTTCTGGATCAACGTACGCGAACTCAACCAAAAAGAGTCCATCGACGCCAGACTCCGACGCGCGCCATCCTTCGATCGTGATTGGTTCGCCCTGACTCTTGCGATGATAGACGGTTGTGTAGAGATACTGCTGAACCGTGAAATTCTCTTTGCGGGAGTTGCTTTCCTTTACCAGCCTGATGGCTTTCTGCTCATTCGGCTGCAGTCGCTCACGCAGCAGGACCACCGCGTCAACCGTGATGATAAACACCGGGATGATTATGAAAACGACACTTGGCCACGTGCGGGGAATTCGCATGGATTAGAAGGCCTCGTCTCGGATTGGGATCAGCGATCCGCATTTGGGGCAGTCTTCAGAGGGTCCGTCCATCGCGACTCGAAAACCGCAATCCGGACACGGACGCTGATTTGTCCGTCGTTCGAATTTCACATACGCGACAATACCGACGGTTATGATCACTGCTGCAATGAGTACACCCATCGATCTGCTTCTCTAACTCCCGCCCTTCATGAATTTCTGCCCGGCTGAGTAATTGAAGAAGGCGGCCATAAAAAATATCAAAGCGGAACCGGCCGTCACTACAACCAGCGGCGTGCGATTGGACTGATAAGCATCAACGCACAGATAAACAAATACCAGCGCGAGCAGCGCGCACACAACTGCATTCCGGTGATAAGCGTAGCCGGTCCTCGCCGCGGCGGTTCTGTTGCGCCGAATCAGTTCATTCAGCGCGATCACTTCCTGCTCGCAGGCGTTCGCGCAAGCAACGCCGTTCCCGACATCCGCCGCGCACGCGTGGCAGAGAGCCTTGTTGCAGTTCTTGCAGATTGCGACTGCATCAACGCCGTCGTGATTGAAACACGTCATCGCATCGCCCGGTTCACATGTTTACTTGATGGCAATGAGTTCCTTTCCGGCTACAGCGTAAAGCGAGCCGTCTTCGCCAACCGCAAGAAAATCGACCGTCGCCCTCATGTCTCCGACTGGGGGCCAAACAAGCTCACGACCATTCGTAGCTACGACAGCGGCGTCCTGAAAGCCACGGCCAACGCCTATGTAAATTACTTCATTTGGCGTAACGATCGGGGGAGTGGTCGGAGGCGCGGGAAGCTGATAATGCCATACTTCATTGTGCGTTTGAGAGTCAACAGCCCACAGCGTGCCTCCGCGATCCGCAAAGTACACGATGTTCCGTGTCGAGAGCGCTGCGCCAGTTACAAAACCGGGAGTGCCGGTGGAAAACGTCCAACTGATATGACCATCGGCCGGGTCCAAAACATACAGGACGCCGTCGTTACCCGGGACGTATACGAACAAATTCAGGTCAATCATCAAGTGGTCCGAGATTCCGATTCCTGGAATCTTCGTCTCCCACACTACCGTCTTGTTTTCCGCCGCCTTGAGCTTGGCGATGTTGCCGTCAGTTTGTGCAACGTATATGCAGGGGTCGGCCTCGAGGCTGATGGGCAAGGCACTTCTGTAAAAGACTTCGGCACCCCCGGGCATGATGTATGTCCACTTGATGCTTCCGTCAGTGTCGCTGAGCGCAAAAAGAAACTTGCCTCCGGCGACAAAAACAAGCGAGTTCCAAACCGTTGGCGCCGTTACAAGTACTTCGCCCGCTGGAAGCTGAATATTCCAGTGTTGTGTGCCTAGATCCGGGCTAACGGAAAAGACGTGCCCATCTACCGTCGACCCATAAACGGCCTCAATGCCTTCTCCCTGGAAAGGCGCCGCCGGGCTTGTAATTACGGTGCCTGGAATGCCGTACTGCCCAACCGAGTTTCCTTGAAGCGGCACAAGCCGTGTCAGGCCGCCGGAGCCACTCCCCAAAATGATTCGCGAGTCATTGAACGCCTGATGTGCGGCGTCGGACACCAGCACGGGACAGCCCAGGCTTGCGGGACCACCGTATGTGCGCCTGAATCGCACCTTGCCTGTTGTTCCGTCCGATTGAGCCTGTCCCCAGTTCATGAGGTTGTTTTGGAATTTCCACCACGTAGGCCGTGAAGCCTTCTGGCAACCGGAAAGGAGCAGGTATGCTACTGCAACAACAACAATAGCCTTCCGAGACATTTCAATTCCTCCCAATAGGCTAAAGTCTATCGGCGCTCGTCGCGGTATTTTTCACCGAGCCCTGCTAAGCGTTTGCGCTTGCCCCACTCATGCGCAGGCTTTCGTTGAGCTGCGCGTCTCGTCTTACCCGCCATATCTTGCTATCCAAATAATAATGAGTGAACGCGCCGCCCCATATGAACGCCATCCAGAAGCTGTCCGGCTTCACGATTGTGTAATGAGGAATGTGATACAGCGCGCCAAACACCAGGGCGAACCCGATGTAGCTCCACACCGTCTTGTTTATGGTCGAAGCGGCGCCGTAGTTTTTTGATTTGTCCCGACCGTACTTGTTGTGATTGTGAAACCAGATGATCCGGTGATACTGGATGTTGTGATAGATGGTCAGAGTCGCGACCGCGGCAAGCGCCGCGGCTGCCGGGGGCTGAACCGGTTCCAGCATCCTGAGAACGATCCAGTGCATCGGGACCGCTGCTCCAAGCAGCAACAACTTGGGAATGTTGATCGGTAGTTTTATGTACAGCCTGTGAGCCTGTCTTCCAACAAACAGCACGAGCGAAATGATGAACGCAGAAAAGACCAGCGCCTCGAACCACCACACCGATTCTGATTGCGGCGACAGCCCCATTCCCCCGAGCCGTTCCTTCGCGGCATAACTGTGAGTCAGAAAGCGAACGAACGGATAAGTCATGCCCAGCAGAATGAACGCGCGATCGATCAGGTTGTCGATCTCAGCCAGATCGGCGTTCTTCTTCTTGTAGAGAATCATGAAACCGTAATGTTGTTTCACAAGATGGTAATAGGCCCACAGCGACGCAAAGAAAAAGAAAGCGGGACCCCAAACCTCCGTGCCAAGCAGCCGCGCCTGGCCCGCGAGCACGAAAGCGGGACCAAGCAGGAACAGCGAGAGAGTGCCGTAATAAAGCCTGGCCCGCTTGCGGCGTTCTTCGCTGTCGGCGTAGGTCCGGGACACGGTCCCGAATACGTGAGGCCCATCGAATCCTAGCGCCCAGATCCAGGTCATTATCATCACCGAAAGCCCCAGCTTGACCAGGATGAGATTAGCGGCGAGAAAAGCGTAGCTTGTGACGACGCTGCCAATGAACCAGATCAGATCATCGCGTTTGTTGATGATCCAACCAAGTGCGAGCAGGTTCTGCTTTCCTTCCTCTAGGGCAATAGCACTGGATGCCATACTTCGTCTCCTTCGCGCGCAAGATTGAAGCGGTTTACCTCATCCGCAAACCTGAGCGCAGCGTCCGTGTATTACGAAGTCTGAAACCGCATGATCGAGTGTCTATCGGTTCGTATGCTAATGAAAATCGCGTCTTGCTTTCAACCTTGAGGCGGCCCAGTTTATCACAAGCTTCTTCGGAGTGGTCAAACAATAGTTGCGAAGGTCGCCAGTGGAATTGTCGGCGCGCAATCGCGTTGCTATTCTACAGCGCACGGTTTTGGTGAGTCTCAAGCGTGGGGCGCACGCCACTAGCGAGATCGTGGGAGAACGGAGGGATCGTGACGAAGTCAATCGAAGAGTTCAATGAATATCGTCAGGAAATGAACAAGCGCATTCTGAGCAGTGATCATCTGGGGATCAAGCGGTTCTTCGCTCTAGATCATCTCGCCTACCAGGGCGGCGCGTTGGACGCGAAGACGAAGGAACTGCTGGGGCTTGTCGCATCGCTGGTGCTCCGATGCGACGACTGCATTACGTATCACGTGCTTCAATGCGCAGAGCAGGGAGTCACTCGCGATGAGTTTCTTGAAACCTTCAACGTTGGATTGGTGGTAGGCGGCTCAATCGTGATTCCGCACATGCGCCGCGCATTCGAGCGAATGGAAGAGGCGCTCGGGTCAGCCTCTTAGAAATGCAAAGAGCGCTAGGTGGTACGCTCGCGCTCTCCACGTGGCTTCACAACTCGAACACAATCCCGCGTGGCCGCCGACTAGTTGCTTGTAACATGGTTTCGCTAGGGCAGGAATCCGCGCGAATCCGTCAAATCAGCGTCATCCGCGGTCTATGGTTCGAACCCAATGCTCCTCATTATCGCCGAATAGACCACGGATGACGCTGATTTGACGGATTCGCACGGGTAAGCCTTCACTAGCGATATGCTCGTTGCAAGCAACTAGAACGCTCCTTCATCCGCGCTCGGTCCGTAGATCGACGGCACCGCGATATCATTCAATCGCAGATAGACTCCAAGCTGCGCTCGATGATGGACGTTGTGATTCATGACAAAGCTTCGCAGCGCGGCGATCCGAGGCAATGTAAATATCGTCTTGCCGCCGGCGATCAGTGTCCACGGCTTTAGCAGTTCCTCATCGCTCGCGCCGGCGATGGCGGCTCGAGCCGTAGCTATGTGTCCATCGAATCTGGCAAGAAGCTCCTCGGTCGAGTTGCACGGCTCAGCCTTTGGAGGCGGTTCACCCTGCGGCGCGATATCAATCGATTCCTTCTCAATTGTGATAGCCGCCCAGCTCGGCAACGTCGCTAGGTGCGTAGCGAGCGCGCCCATCGCAAAAGACTTCTGATGAGGTTTCCAGTCGAACTTGTCCGTGGGAACTCGTTCGAGGGTCTTTCTGGTGTTTGCCATTTCTTGATCGAACTCAGGCAGCAATGACTGACTTATTGACATGGTTCCTCCGTATAAGAATGGTTAGAAGGGCGGCGTGCGCGTAGGAAGTTATACAACGCATTTACAACCGCATTCGAAATTGATCTGAATCGGCGAGACGAATCGCTCGACCCCGTCTCTGCGAACGTGCAGCACCACGAGTGTGTAGGGATCGAACACGACCACGTCCTTCACCCCTTGAGAAAGATAAAACCGCGGGCCAATCTCCAGGTCCTTGGCCTCGTAGCCTTTGCTGATGACTTCGATCACCGCTTCGGGTATGAGGGATATGGCTTCTTCCTCTTCTTCGGGCTCGCGGGAAAAGATCGAAATATCGGGACGCATCTGTGAACCATCCGGGAAACCCACATAGACATCTGCCGCATGCACGCAGGCGCAAGTTGATAACGCGTTGTCACTTTCGATTCGCGAGATTGTCGCTCGGATGCGATCAACGTGCTTCTGATGTTTCCAAACCGGATGAGGCTCCCAGATGGGCAAGCCACCAACCATCTCGAGCTTTATGCCCAGCTCTTCAGCTCGGATGAATTTTGGATCCACAGGCGGCCCTCCGTTGAGTGTTGAACGCGGGCATTATATCACTTGAGCCGGACCGTGAGCACCTCGGCGCCAGATCAGAGCCGCGAATCGGTCACTTCGTAAAAGGCATTCGTTTGGACTTTGCCTCCAGCGCCTGTTAAGGTTGAAGTGAACTGAGTACAGCTCACTCTCTTCTCAGCCTTTCTGGAATCACCCAGATTATCTGAACTCACAGCTCACCAGAAAGGATTCTTATGTCAACCAGACTTTTTGTCGGAAATCTCTCTCCCGATACCAGCAGCGATGAACTCAACACTCTGTTCAGTGAAATAGGCGAAGTGGATTCGTGCAATCTGATCACCGACCGCGATTCGGGAATCTCAAAGGGATTCGCTTTCATCGAGATGAAATCGTTAGAGCACGCGGATTCGGCCAAGGAAAAGCTCAACGGACACGAGTTGCACGGCAAGCCGCTCAAAGTAAATGACGCCAAGCCCAGGAACGACTCGCGGCCCGCAACGGCCTGAGAAGTCCTGGTCGTTTGAAATCAACAAAGATGGGATTCGAAGTGCGAACAACGGAAACTTGATCGCTGAAAGCCCGTTTTCTATTCACCTCACTCGCATCAGGAGTCACCAAATGGCTATCGAAGATGTCGCGTTAAAACTCAGGACAGTTTCATCAACCCGAACAGCGGCGGTTATTGGGATCACCGCTCTGCTGGCCATACCGTTCTCGATGATAGCCTTCGGCGGAAGCGAAGCGAGCAACGTGCCCTGGTACGTCTGGGTGATCGTGGCTGTTGCGGTCGTTCTCGTCGTCGGCACGGGTTACTATCTGTTCACGCGAACGCACGACGGCGCGGATATTTCCATTCGGCCTAAGTAGTGCCTTTGAGCGCGGACCGTGTTTAACAAACAATCTGGAGGTTTCAACGATGCTTGCTGTTGGAAAGAAAGTCAGCTATCCGTGTCACGGCCCGTGCCTCGTCAGCTCTATCGTCGATAAAACGGTTGATAAGAAGTCGATGACGTTTTATCAACTGCTGGTCCTCAGTGACCGCGGCGAGAAGCTGTTTGTTCCCATGGATAAGGTCACGACAATAGGCATTCGGCCGCTGTTGCAGCAGCTCGAGATACCAAAGTTGCTTGATCAGCTCAAGAGACCTTCAACAGCATCCACGGATCGCAAGCAGCGAGTCCGGGACAACCTGAAATTGTTTTTGACAGGCTCGGCATTTGATCTTGCGGAGATCGTAGAGACTTTGACCGAGTTGATTGAAACGAAACCGTTATCATTTAGCGAACGCGGGACACTCGAGCGAGCGAAGCGTTTATTGATTTGCGAGATATCGGAAGTGACCGGAACGACAAAGCAAGAGGCCGAAGCTCAGGTGGATTTGGCACTCATCGCGCGACCAAGAACAATGGCTTGCGCGGTATGACGGAGATGACTGTTCCGTTAATCCGTCGCTTGTTGAGTGATTTCTCTCTTGTGCGATAGTCAAGCGGCGGCGAACTCGGTTTCTTTACTCGTTTCAGCATCATGAAATGCAAGTACGATATCTTCCTTCGGAACGCCTTCTCGCACGAGATCAGTAGCGATTCCGTCTTCCGTCCAGTCCTCTTCGACCCAGAACTTGCCATCACGAATGCGAACATACGCCGTCATCCCAGCCACACGTTCACCGTTTTGCCAGCCGAGGTTCATCCAAATGTAATCCTGGCGCTCCGGGTCTATGACAAGGAACGTCTCGACTTCACGATCAGGCCGGCGATTACATAGCTCGACGTACTCGGCGAGAATGCGCTTGAGCAATTTGGGGTACTCGATCAGCTTGTCCATTTCACTATCTCCTCGCGCTCCAGGTCTACGACGATCAACGGAAGCCCATGTTTGCTTACCACGGACTTCATAGTTTCTTGGGCGAAGAATTCTGGCTCTTCCAAAATCAATCAGAGTCTAATAAGATACTGCGCTCCGCACAACTCCTACCATGCCCAGCCAGATTGCAATTGACTTCGGCCTTATGCCCCCCTCACGGGGCTCGGTTTATCTCGACAAAGTGGAGCAGATTGAACTCTATCCGTACCTGCTTCCTTATGCCCATTACTTGCGTCAAGCGTGGAGCGAACTCAAGCTCACTGGCGTTCTTTGCTCAGACGGCAGACCAACAGTGTACTTCTGCGAAGGCACAGGTTTCACTCAAGAGCAAAGGCGCGAGTTGCATCGCTTTGTCTGGAATCAGGGTCTCGTTCCGGTTTTGGTTTTGGCTACGCCTAAGAAGGTCGAGGTCCATAGTGCCGCGAAGGTGCCTGAACACCCCAAGCTCTTTGAGGAAGATCTGCCCAGCCTAATTACTACGCTCGATCGCGTGGCAGAGACTTTGGAGTGCGCGCGCTTAGTCCGATCCATCGAGACCGGACAGTTCTTCCAGGACCAGCGGCGATTCTTTCCAGCAAACGAATCTGTCGATGTTTGCCTTGTAGAGAACTTGGCTCACTCGGCACGAAAATTGAAGAAGGCCGGCTGGGATTTTGAGCGCGCTCACGCATTGCTTGGGCGCGTCCTCTTTGTGTCGTTCTTGGAGAAGCGGGAATTCATTAAGCCCGACTACTACCCCGTCGGCGCCTCTCGCCTGCTCGATCTGCTTTCAGGTCACACTGTGTCAGAAACAAAGCGATTGCTCTATCGGGAGTTCTTTCCGCGCTTAAGGCAGGAATTTAATGGGACCTTGTTTGACAGCGAGCTAGCCGAGGAGCAACGCGATATGGGGAAGGAGCACCTCGACATAGTTAGAGATTTTCTAAGTGGGAACGACATGGAAAGAGGGCAAATGACGCTCGGCTTTTGGGCTTACGATTTCAGCGTCATCCCTGTCGAAACCATCAGCGCTATCTACGAGGAGTTTCTCGAGGTCGAAGATCCATGGAAGAAGCACCGCGAAGGAGCCTACTACACGCCGCGTCACTTGGCGGAAACCGCGCTGCAAGTAGCGCTGGAAGGAAAAGACGAGCAGATTGCCCGCTGGCGGACGCTCGATCCGGCGTGTGGGTCGGGCATTTTCCTTGTGGCGATGTTCAACCTACTAGCTGAGCGGTGGCTGAGAGAGAACTCGCACAGGCGAAAGCAAACAAAGGCTCAGGCGCTCCTTGAGATCCTTCAGGAGCAGATTCGTGCTATCGACATCAACCCAACTGCCTGCCGAATCACAGCGTTCAGTCTCTATCTTGCGCTCTTCGAAAAGCTCCGCCCGACGGACGTTGATGAATTCAAACAGAACGTGAGGCAGGAGGGCTTCCTGCCGCCCTTGCTGTGGGATTCCCAGAGCGGAGAGCCGATGCCAGCGAAGCCGGTTGTTATCCGGGGTGACTTTCTGAACGACGACCTACCCATGTTGAGGGACTTCCATCTTGTCATTGGAAATCCGCCTTGGGAAAGTCGAGGAAGCAAACAGATTGCTTTACGTTTTGTAGAGCGTTCCCAGCAGTTCCTCCGCCATGGGGGCCTGGGGTGCCTTTTGCTGCCGACGACCATTCTTGTTAACCGCTTCGGGAGCTTAGATGGCGGATGGTTTCGTAGGGTTACGGTTGAGAAAATCGTGCAGCTTGCAGACTTTCGTCGCGTGTTGTTTGAAGCGACGCATCCGTGCTTCATCCTTCGTTACCGCAAGAGCGCGCCGACGCTGCAGCACACTATTGCTTACGAGACGCCGAAGCTTAATCTCTTCGACCCCCGTCGGGGCGTGATCGTAGTTGAACCAGATGATCAGAAGTCCGTTCCGCAGCGCGACGTGTTGGAAGCCGAGCTACAAGAACGCCTCCAAAGTATTTGGTTAAGGAAGTTCTGGGGTACTCCTAGGGACGAGGCACTTCTTCGCAGGTTGGACTTTTATCCACGTCTTGACGAGTTGGTTGGTCTTCGAGGCCATCCGAAACGGTGGTTAGGAGGAACCGGTTTCCAGCCACTCGTCGAGGGTCGGAAATATAAAGGGTACGAACCTGTAGAAAACCCTTGGCCGCTTACTGACCCTTTCATAGACGCCAGAGCACCAGGAATTGACCTCGTCGTATTTAGAGACCGCTTCACCACAGTGGGCAAGAAACTCGATGAAATCGGGGCCTCGAAAAAGAAGTTGCTCTTTGCTCGTTCAGAAGAAAACTTCAAGCCGCCTATGGTGATCTACAGCAAGGGCTTTACGAAGTGTGCATTTTGTAACGAGAAGGTGCGTTTTCTTGACAGCCTGCGGTCAATCAAGGGCCCTAGAGAGGACGCTGATTTGCTCAGGTTCCTAGCCGCAGTGCTGAGTTCGAGGTTTTTCCGTTACATCACTTTTCACTCTGGCTCAAACCTAGGGATCGGTCGCGACCAACTTCACGTTTACGAGACTCTGGCCCTACCGTTTCCGCTTCCGAGCCATGAACTTGCAACAGCGAACGCCGATGAAATCGTGGCGGAAGCTGCTGCTATCATTAGAGAAGTGGAGCGTGCTGGTAAGCCTGCATCAACGGAAAGGAGAAGGGCATTAATTGCCCGTGCAAGACAGCAACTCGAACCGCTCGTGCACGCGTACTTTGCTGTGACCGAGATGGAGAAGATCCTTATTGACGAAACGCTAACATTGTTCCAACCCAGTATCCACAAGTCGAAGGTCGACGAAGACATTCCCACCTTGGAGTTTCCTGAACGCGCAGATCGTAAGCGCTACGCCGAGACGCTTTGCGATGTGCTCAACCGGCGGGCTCGAAGGCAAGGCATTCACATCTCAGCAGAGGGAATGGCATCTCGGACGTTGGGCTTAGTCTTCATCACCGTTGTGTTTGGCGACGTGCGGAGCCCTTATTATGAAATCGATGGTGACGCGCAGTTCTGGAATGCGTTGAAGCGGGCGAGCAAAGCAGCTTCTCGCGATAGCGGCCATTTTAGTTATCTGCGCGGCTTCACATACTTCGAGCCGGACAAACTCCACATGCTTAAGCCCGCCACAATGCGAAACTGGTGCAGAACCGCCGCTCTAAACGATGCCGATGCCATCTTTGATTACTTGAACACACGGTAAGTATGAAGCTCGCTCCATCCAGTGGCAGACTTGCGCCGGCGTTCAATCCTTTCGATGAGGAGTATCTAGTCGAAATCCTGAACGCCGTTATTGAGGCTTGGTCGCGAATGATTCGGCCCAACCGCCGTGAACTCGAGGATCACATCACCTTTCGGTTGGCAGGCAGAATTGCGAATGATCCTCTACTGCGTGATTTGCCGTATGACGTGGTGCCGCAGTATTGGTTACTCGGCTTGAATGGTGAACGACTCGGGCGCCTAGACTTACGTTTCAAACACAGGCATTCGGCTAGAGATTATTTTACCTTCGAAGCGAAGAGGCTTCATGTTAAGTACCCCAGCGGCGCCTTTCGGCCGGAGTATTCCAAGTACACAGGTAAGGACGGGATGATGTGCTTCATCGATGGGAAGTACGCGAGTGGTATGCAGGCGGCCGGAATGCTCGCTTACGTGATGGATGGCGATTGCGGTCGTGCCTGGAACGGCGTGCAAGATCAAATTGAGAGTAGTCGCTCCCAACTGCAACTCTTAGCGACATCAAGGTTGGCGATATCGCCTCTTTCTCAGCGTACGCAGAACGTAGTAGGGGGAGCGCGTCTGGGAGAAACGCACCACAGTGTTAGCGCCCGGCACTTGCACCTTCTTCACCTGATCCTTCCTGTCGGGTTGAAGGCGCCTCTGCGATCAACCAGCAACACGAACTGACGTGTATCTCCTCTGTGACCGCGCCATGAATTACGCGGCTTCGTTTTCGCCAATCTGCTGTTCTATCTCCTCCTCATGCAAGCGGACATACGCCCAGGCATGCGCAAGGTCTTCAACGCACAATGTCGGATACGCTCGGATTAAGTCGGTTTCATTGGTCCCCAATCGTCTCGCCTGTGCGAACAGCCACACCGGTATGCGCGTGCCAACGATGCAAGGCTCACCACCACAGACGTTCGGATTGGTCTCGATTCCGGATTGTTCCAATATCGCCTCTCAGTACTGAGCGAGCGTTAGTATACCGGAAGCAACATCATCAATCTGCGGGAGAATCTCATCCTCGAGGTCCGGTGCGTACGCCACAAACGTATCAAGCGCGGCTACCCTTTTCACCGGGGCGTCAAGATACTCGAACAACTCGTCCGCGATCCGAGCCGCGATCTCCGCGCCGTATCCCCAGGACTCGACGTCTTCGTAAACAACCAGAGCCTTGCTCGTCTTCTGAATCGAACGCGAGATCGTCTCCCAATCGTAAGGACTCAAGCTCCGCAAGTCGATCACTTCGGAGCTGATTCCGTGCTCCTCCTGGACTTTCTTCGCCGCGACCATCGAACGATACACCGTCGCGCCATACGTGATGATCGAAACATCCGAGCCTTCGCGAACGACTTTGGCTTTGCCGAACGGGACCATGTAATCCGGGCCGGGGTACTCGCCTTTGTTGTGAGTCTGACGATAGAGATGCTTGTGCTCGAGAAACATCACCGGGTCGTCACACCTGATCGCCGTGCGCAGCAATCCGTTCGCATCGAGCGCGTTCGAAGGCATCACCACTCGCATGCCCGGCGTGTGTGTGAACAAAACTTCACTGCACTGGCTGTGATAGATCGCGCCGCCCTTCAGGTATCCGCCGATCGCCACGCGAATCACCATCGGGCACTTGAACACGTTGTTCGAGCGCCATCGCAGCGTCGTCACTTCATTGCGAAGCTGATGATAGGCCGGCCAGATGTAATCGAAGAACTGAATCTCGGGAACCGGCTTGAGGCCGCGCGTCGCAAGCCCAACCGCGCGGCCGATGATGTTCGCTTCGGCCAGAGGCGTGTTGAACACCCGCGCGCCTCCGAATCGACGCTGCAGGTTATAAGTGACTTTGAAGACGCCGCCCTTGCCCTTCACTTCTTCTATGTGTTGCTCGCGGCTGCAATCGGCGACGTCTTCGCCGAACACGAGTATGCGCTCGTCGCGCGCCATCTCGTCGTGAAGACACGCGTTGATCAGGTCGAGCATCGTCTTCGGAG
>Ga0070705_100000094_pt1 | contig 49754 bp, 46 predicted proteins | sample KBSK5253metaG_FD_65455 | JGI IMG/M metagenome (GOLD analysis project Ga0070705, IMG submission 65455) | Corn, switchgrass and miscanthus rhizosphere microbial communities from Kellogg Biological Station, Michigan, USA - KBS K5-25-3 metaG | ecosystem: Host-associated > Plants > Roots >... | reverse complement strand
GAATCGCGAAAACAAATCGATCGAATAAAGCGACATCTTGATGTTGATGCGCGTTGCGAACTGAGCGCGAACGCCGCCCATACTCTTTGCGGTCGAGCCCATACCCTGGCGGTCTTCGCGCTCGATGATCAGCACATTCGCGCAGCCCGCGTCGGCGAGGTGATAAGCCACGCTCGATCCGACGATGCCGCCCCCGATGATTACCACGTCTGCTGTTTCAGTCATGCGACTGGCAGTATCAGGCAGCCGGCCTCATCCCTGCAACTGACAAGCAGCGCCGGCTGCTGTATTATTCTGAATCGAAGGAGTCCGGAAGTATGAAGAATCGGGCGCTGCCGCTGCTGGCCGTGGGTGTGATCGCGGTTTCCACACTCGTCGGCGGTTATTATGGTTCGGCCCGCCCCGCGCACGTCACCGACGCCGAGTCCGATCTCACCGACCAACTATCCGACGAATTCAAAGAAGCGCTCGCCGAGATCCAGGAAAGCTACGCGGGCAAGTCTGACCTCGAGGCGCTGGGCAAGTCTTCAGTGCAGGGCATGCTTCATCAACTCGATCCTCATTCAGCCTTCTTTACCAAATCGGAATTCGACGAAGTCCAAACCGAACAAAGCAGTCGAATCTATGGCATCGGCGTTACCATCGCGAAACGTTTCGATCACGTTTACATTCTTTCGGCGACGCCCGGCGCGCCCGGACAACGAGCGGGCCTGCGTTATGGCGACGCGATACTGGCTATAGACAAGATGCCGGTCGATGATTGGAACAGCCAACAGGTTATGCATAAGGTTCGTGGCGAAAAGGGTGAGCCGCTTGAAATCACCGTCGAGCGAACCGGTGTCCCAAATCCTATTACGGTCCGTGTGAAACGCGATGAAGTAAGGTTGCCTTCGGTGCGCAATGCATTCATGGTGGGCCAGGGTGGAACCGGTTACATCGCGCTCACCGGCGGGTTTTCAAGCAAGACCGACGAAGAGCTGGCGGAGGCGCTTACTCAACTTAAGATCGAAGGCATGCGGCAACTGGTTCTGGATTTGCGCAACAATCCGGGCGGACTTCTCGATGAGGCGATCAAAGTCTCGACGCGGTTCCTCGCGCCCGGCGAAAAAATCGTCGAAGTGCGCGGCCGCGATGTCGAGGCAGCTACACACAAAGTGCCCGACAACAATTTGCCCGATACGATGCCGATGGTGATACTGGTCGACCGCCAGACGGCATCAGCCTCTGAGATAGTCGCAGGCGCGTTGCAGGATCACGACCGCGCTTTGATTGTTGGAGAGAGCACCTTCGGCAAGGGCCTGGTGCAGGGCGTGTTTCATTTGTGGGGAGGCACCGGACTTGTGCTCACCACCGCGAAGTACTACACGCCGACTGGCCGATCGATACAACGGAATTACGCGAACGTTTCCTTTTACGACTACTACCTGAATCGAACCGAAGACCCATCCGCGGCCAGCGCGCAGCACGGCGACGCCAGGCGTACTGATCTTGGCCGCGAAGTATTCGGCGGCGGCGGCATCACTCCTGATGTTGAGATCAAGGCGCCGCCTGTATCGAGCCGCTTGTTCTATGGGATATTCGATTTCGTGCGGGAACTGGTCGCGGGCCAGATTCAGGGTATGCGCGAATACAGGATCGCCGAGTGTCAGTACAAAAATAAGATCTCGCCTGAGGACCTGAATCGCTATCCAATAACCGATGAATTGTTAGCCGCGTTTCGTTTACATCTATCGACCAGGCCGCAGTTCAACATGCCGGAAGAAAAGTTCAACGCGCGTGTTACCTACATTCGCGCGCAGATGCGGCGCGAAATCATCACTGCTGCTTACGGCCCGGAGGCGGGTGACCAGGTATATCTTTCGGACGACGCGCAGTTCCGTAAAGCTTTTGAGTCGTTGGACCGCGCTCGGGTGCTTGCGGAGAACGCGACGCGCGCCCGCGCCGAGCGTCAGTAGCGTGCTACCTCGACGCATTGCGGCCAACAATCGGTTCCAGGTAAAGCCTGGGTGGCCGGCTTAGATTCACGGTCCCGACAACGACCGACAAATGGATTCCGATAAATTCTGGGGTTTGAACCGAACCCTTTGCTCTTTCATTCTCGCAACAGCATACTGTCTAACATGATCGGCAGGACGGTGCTCCACTACAAAATCGGTGAACAGCTCGGCGCGGGCGGTATGGGCGAGGTATATGCCGCCGAAGACACCAAACTGGGTCGTCAGGTCGCCCTTAAGTTCTTGCCGGCTTCCTATCAATACGACCGCGATCGGCGTGACCGCTTCTTCAAAGAGGCGCGCGCGGCGTCCGCGCTGCGTTCCCCGTATACGGCCGCGATCTATGATCTTGGCGAATTCGAAGGTGCGAGCTTCATCGTGATGGAATTCGTCGAAGGCGAAACTCTATCGAGCAAACTCAGCCGCGGGCCGCTTCCGATTCTCGACACGATCGATGTTGCGATGCAGGTATCCGATGCGCTCGATGAAGCTCACGCGCTTGGAATCATTCATCGCGACATCAAGAGCTCGAATCTGATCATCACCGAGCGCGGCCTGGTCAAGGTGCTGGACTTTGGGCTCGCGAAAGTAACGGGAAGCCTCCTTGCAACGCCCGACACAAACAGCCAGGACACGGAAAAGCTCGGACAGGAAACCGTTGCCGGCCTGGTGCTCGGCACGGTTTCATACATGTCTCCCGAGCAGGCACTGGGAAAGGACGTCGACCATCGCTCGGACATCTTCTCGCTTGGCGTGGTGACGTATGAAATGCTCACCGCGCAAGTGCCCTTCGCCGGCGAGAGCTCGACGTCGGTCATCGACCACATAGTTCATTATGAACCGCCCGCGCTTGCGCGCTTGAACTACAACGTTCCGGCGGAACTCGAGCGCATCATTCGAAAGACGCTCGAAAAGGATCCCGATTTCCGTTACCAGTCAGCTCGCGAGATGTACATCGATTTGCGAAACCTTCAGCGCGATCTCGATTCCAATAATCGCACCGCAAGCGTCGCTCATCCGATTACCGAGCATCACCCAACTGCGTTGCTGTCGGACACAAGACAAGTCGCCGATGCAACCGCGGCGATGTCAAAGCTCGAAAACGCCGTTGCGGTGATGACGTTCTCGAACATCACCGGCGAGCCCGAGGATGAGTGGATCGGCTCCGGGATCGCGGAGACCGTTACGTCCGATCTGAAAAAGGTGAAGGGTCTTTCGGTGATCGGACGCGAACGAACATTCGAGGTGTTGAAAGATCTTCAGACCGGTGCGCTCAACGACTTCGACGAGTCGGTTGCGATCGATATCGGCCGCAGGCTTGCGGCGTCATGGATACTCGGCGGCGGGTATCAGCGCATAGGTGAGATGATTCGAATAACGGCTCGCGTGATAGACGTGGGCACGGGCGAAGTTGTACGCACCGTAAAGATCGACGGCAAGATCAGTGAGATATTCAACCTTCAGGACAAGATCGTTTATGAGCTGAGTCAGGGTTTGAATCTCGAGCTTGGCACTTCGGAGATCGACGACATTGCCGCCGACGAAACGCAATCAGTCGAAGCATACGAGAGCTTCTCGCGTGGGATGATCAACCTTCGAACCGGGAGCCGCGATTCGCTTGACCGTGCGATTTACTACTTTGAGAAAGCCGCCGAGGTGGACCCGAACTACGCGGGCGCGTGGGCGGCGCTGGCGGCGGCTTATGATTTAAAGGGCGGCTTCCTTAGCATACCGGAACTGTCGATCAAGGCCGTCGAGTTCGCCGAAAAAGCAGTCAAGCTCAACCCGAAGCTTTCCCACGCGCATCAATTCCTCGGCGGCGCATACAGCACGCTTGGGCGATACGACGAAGCGATCGCGGCTATGAACGAAGCGGTCAGGCTCGAACCGAATAACGCCGGGGCTCACGGGTCGCTTGCTAGGGCGTACTGGATCGGCAAGGGCATGATCGAAGAAGCGATCGTCGAACTCGAACGCGCGGTTTCGATCAACCCACAGGCCGGGTACTCGTATCTTCAGCTCGTGTTCCTGCACACGCTGCTTGGCAACTACACGCGAGCCGAAGACGCGGCTGGGCATGCGATCGAGTTGCAGGAAAAATTCATCTCGGGCAAAGAAGGGCTTCAGGTGGTCGGCGCTCACACGCGGCTTGGATATTGTTACTATCGGCAGGGCCGCTACGACGAAGCGATCGCCGAATACGAACGCGAGCTCGAGTTCCTGAAGGCGAGCGATCACGCGTTGCGCGAGCGATCGCTTACCGAGTTGGAGCAGAAACTCGGCGCGGCTCATTTGAGAAAAGGCGAGACCGAAGAAGCCGAGAAGCACTTCAAGCACGCGATCAAGCGATTCGAGCAGCGATTAGGAAAAGGCAGCGACGATCCGTTCACGAAATATTACATGGCGTGTTTGTATTCGCTCAAAGGCGACTCGGACCGGGCGTTGAAGTATCTGAAAGAATCGCTCGGCCCGCTGAAAGAGATCAACACGCTTAGGGCAAAAAGCGACCCGGATTTTGAGAACGTTCGCGAGGATCAGCGCTTCCGCGAATTGATAGGCGAGCCCGCTCCAAGTGTTCAAGCGCAGCAATGAATGAAAGCGCTCGCTACATAAAGATTGTTGAGTGGTCAGATGAAGATCAATGTTTTGTGGGTCAGTGCCCGGGCATCATTGGTCCCTGTTGCCATGGGACTAATGAAGCACAAGTGTATGCAGAGCTTTGTCACATTGTTGACGAGTGGATTGAAGTCCTGAAAAAAGAAGGAAAACCATTACCGCCGGCAACAGCCGGGAAGGACGCGGCAAAGAAGCTCTCGGATGGCAGCGTGATGAACTTGCAGGTGTGAAACTGCGAAACGATCCGCCCTTCCTTGAAATGATTGCCGCGTCGGTCTCGTGATAGTAATTGGACCCGCTGTCTTTGATGGCTGAAGCCGATTACACAACAGAATCCGAAGAGCACTTCAAGAATGTGATCAAGCGATTCGGGCAGCGGTTAGGAAAAGGCAGCGACGATCAGTTTACGAAGTATCACAGGGCTTTTGTCTTCGTTTGAGTGAACTAGCATGGCTAAGAGAGATTTCGTTGTTGAGATTCTGTCGAAGAGGTCCAGGCTAAACCCAAATACTCATCGATGGGATCAAGTTTCACAGAGGATCTACTACCTAAGAGAAGCCAGAACGTTTATTCAGGAAGTGGTGCCAGAAATCAGTGAAGCCACTCGTCGGTTGCCAGACCTTGACGCGATTAATCGGAAGTTGGACGGTTATCCAGAGGTGTCTTACGAGTTAGAACGCTATTTCCCAATGAGCTTTGTCGCCTGTATAGAGGGCTACTTCCGAATTGTCTATGCGAATCTGATTGATCACGGCTCACCCTTTCTGGACAATGCGTCAAAATTCGACATAAGGTTCGGGATAGACACTGCAATATCCCTTCAGCAGCACTCAGTTTCGTTAGGAGACTTTATTGCGCATCTCCTGCCCCATAATAATCTTGAAGACATCGAGAGGAATATGAGCACTCTCATTGGCGATGGCTTTCTCAGTAGAGTCAAGAACAAGCGTGTCCATTTGCCTATGCAAACCAGTCTGTTCCCGGAATTTGAGTTAGATAGTGATGCCCAGCTGATTACGAATATCAAAAGGCTCTTCGAGCTAAGGCATGTTTTTGCTCACGAGCTCTCCTCGTTGTCACCGCGGAGCGAAGTGTCTATTGATGGCTGCATTGTGGCTGCCACAAAGTTTCTATGGATGAGCGAGCTCGTCGTTAAGGAATTGCTGGGATCCCCGACTGAATCTAATCCCTTTGATGTCGACGCCGTCAATGTCTAGCGCAAAGTAAGCTGGCGCTTAAGCGGAGTAGGGTTTCTTTGCCGAAGTCAGGCATATGTCACATGATTTGGAGCGACCTTCGACAACAGCCCGAGAGGATGAGTTTGAGCGCCAACTATTAGCCAAAGGCGTGATCAGTCATATTCTCACTCGCGACGAAAACCGACGGAGAGTTTGACAAGTTCGAGCCGATTGAAGTTGAAGGCGAACCACTCTCTGAAACGCTCATTCGGGAACGCCGCTGATGCCAGCTCCTTCTTTTAACCGGAGCGCGTTGACAGCCAGACAAACGAAAGCTTGCGACCTTTGCGGTCTGAAATGTACTCGAGAGTCGCACGCGCGGCATGCTTCGCGGACATTAGTTGGACTCGCGTGAGCCCCTACGCTGCTTGTTTCGATGCGAGCGGGCGGCACGTTTTAGCGCGGCCTCTACTCGCACGATTGCTTCAGACAACACGGCCAGCGAGCCCTTCTGCGCCGGGAAGTCATCGCCCAGTGACTCTTGGAAAAGCATCATGCACGCCTGATAGGACGTAGTGAAAGGGAAAGTCAACCGAAGTGCGTTCTCAAGACACACAGCGGCGTTTGTTACCCCGTCCGGGCCGCTCTCAATTTCCACAAGCAGGTAGTGCCACAATCTGGCCGCTCGATCAGCAAGAGCCGGATCTTCGTGCAGCATCGGCTCCAATACATCAAGCCAGACTTGATCACTTAGCCACTTCCATTCCTTTGTCTCGTCAGGCACAGGCTCCATCATACGACAGGTCTGGAAGATTGTCACTTATTTCCTGTAGACTGATAGCCGACAACTGGATTTCAATGCTGGCATCAAACGCAAAGGCAAACCAGATATTCGAGCGCGCTTTGGCCTCGCTGTCAGGAAACGGCGACAGGAGCTTGGAATCTCACAGGAAGCGCTTTCAGAACGGGCCGGTCTACACCGAACTTACGTGGCTGATATTGAACGTGGAATCCGCAATCTATCGCTTGTGAACATTGAGAAGATAGCGGGCGCTTTGGACGTCTCCATCTCGGCTCTGTTTGTTGATTACGGAGTCGACTAACTACTCGCATGTAACGCGACCTAAACTAATGACGCTCTCTCACCGTGCGCTGAATGCCATGGCGCGAATTGTTACGCCGGCGCGAACCGCTTCAATATACCGAGTGACCTCAGTCCAACAGTCAACAGGAGTGGTGCATGGAGACGATCAGCATAAAACAAGAGGCGCGCCGTTTGGTGGATCAGCTTCCAGAGAACTCAACCTGGGATGATCTGATGCACGAAATCTACAATGCGACAATATGTCGAAAAGGGTCTTGCCGACAGCGAAGCGGACCGAACTACCAGCGTCGAAGAGGTGCGCAAAGAGTTTGGACTCACCAGGTGAACGCCAATGTGAACACCAATGTTGAAGTCCCGTAGTACAAAGCGCTACCCTGAGCGGAACCTCGTGGTAGAATGAAACCTACTTGGAGGTGAAGTGCGATGAGCGCGACAGACGTGTTAACCGAGATTCGAAAACTGAGTCTGGAGGAAGCCCGCGAAGTTGCCGAGCAGTTGGCAAACTACTTGCGCGAACGCGAAGGCGCAGCGCTCGCCTCAGACGAAACCGAAGCCCGAGAGGATGAGTTTGAACGCCAACTATTAACCAAAGGCGTGATCAGTCATATACCCACTCGCGACGAGACCGACGAAGAATTCGACAAGTTCGAGCCAATAGAGGTTGCAGGCGAACCACTCTCCGAAACCATCGTCCGTGAACGCCGCTGATGCCAGCCTATTTCTTTGACAGCAGCGCTTTGGTCAAACGCTTTGCTCGAGAACAGGGCAGTGCGTTTGTGCTGAGATTGCTGCGTCCTTCAGCAAAGAATCGTCTCTATGCAGCGAGAATCACCGAAGTCGAGGTTTGCGCGGCATTGGCGAGACGCAGAAAAGCTAACACGATTAACGCTGCCCAGGCGGCTAAAGGTTTGCGGCGGTTGCGACACGACCTGCCTCGACGGTTCACTCAAATCGCGATAGTGGAAAACGTATTAGTTGAGGCTTCTCGTCTTGCTGAGACTCTCGCCTTGCGCGGATACGACGCCGTCCAGTTAGCGGCTGCAATTGCGGCGAACAACGAAAGAGTTTTGAACGGCCTTTCGCCGTTGATAATGGTTTCGGCAGATGGGGAATTAAACGACGCGGCTAGAGCTGAAGGTCTCAACGTCGAAGACCCTAACAGCAATCCGTAAAACGAAGACTGATCCCTATGCCCTCCGCGGAGATTTCAAAGATGATCGATAATCAAACCACGATTCCAAACATAGCTGAGATATTGGCTGGGGTGCTCCGAAACATCGACCCCAAGCTACAACCATTTCTTCTCGCGAAGCTCGAGAGACTCGCTGCCACGCGTTATCGATCGTGGGCAAGTGATCACCCCGATCAATCTGTCAAAGAAGGCTTGCTCGCTTGCGCGGATCGCGAAGAGCAAATCGCGACCCGCGTCGAATCGCTTGAACCCAACGCCACTGCAATCCAGGACAAACTCTTATCAGATCATCCTGAACTTTTGGATTTGAATCGCACCCTTTTCCAAGGCCACCCGCTCGAGGCTCAGTTCGCTATGCAGGCCGAAGGCGAGCGCGCCGGAGCCGCGGCTTGGTTGGCATACGCGGCCGGTGCATCAGATCCGTCTGTTCGGGAAGTGCTCCAGAGTTGCAGTCCTCTGGAGCAAGCAAACGCCGACTTCCTTCAAAGTCTGTTGTGATTTCGACCGAGCTCGCAAGAAGCAGCCTCCGTCGCGCGATAAGTTCTTACCGACGTCGGGAGGTCGCTCCTACTGGAGCTACGGAGTGTTCTGCGAGAGCTATTTCAACTCGACCAGAATGATATCAGCAGGCTTGGCGGTCATATTCTGAACGCTGTGCTTTTCCGCAACTGCCCAGGTCACCTCGCCGCGCTTGCCGCCGCCTTCGCGGGACTTGCCATCAGTAAGCGTGAATTTCGCTTTTACATCGGTAAGGTAAACCGCCACGCCGTTTGGATGCTCGTGTTCTTTGGTCTTGTCGTGAGCCTTGAATTTGACTCTCAGCACGCGCACTCGATCGTTTTCGAACACGACTTTGTGACGAGTGGGATCGACCTTCACTGGGTCTAATGTTACTTTTGCTGAACCCGCGGGCCCGCCTTTTAACTCGACCAGTACTCCCTGCATCGCCGCGGCCCCCAGGTTCCGGGGCATGTGCTTCCCGGCGTCGGCAAACTGCACGTCGCCCGCCTTCCCTCCGCCTTTCACCTTGCTTCCATCGGGCAGAGTGAATTGAACGTTTGAGTTGGTGAGAAAAACCACGACGCTTCCGGGGTGTTCGTGCATCACCGACTTCTCTTTCGCGCCGTATTGAATCTTGAGCACTCGAACCTGATCATTGTCCAGCATCACCTTGTAATGTTTGGGGTCTACCGTGACAGGATCCTGGGCAAACGCCACCGAAGATACTGCCATCAACAGAAATGTAACAAGCAAGACTCTACGCATATTCGCCTCCTCGACCTTGAATTTTGAAACTCAATATTGGTGCGGCGCGGAGACTATACGAATAACCGGGGGCCGTCAAACGACGGGATGGGCCTCAGCCCTGTTCTTCCGCAAACGAAAACACTCCGATTCATTTGATGGCTTGATTCACTGCAATCCCCGCCTCTTGTATGAGAGTGACTATCTAGCCGTAATGATCACAGCTTCCCGATCCGCGCCACTCCAACCGGCTTCGAACCCAGATAAGCCGATTGAGCTAGAACCAGATTGATGCCGCGGATCGTGAACTAAAAGGCGATCATGTCCAACGCCGACGACGACCATGGCGTGGAAGGCAAAGACGCCATCAATCGGACGTAAATCGACAGCAACGATCGGGTAAGCTCGGACACGGACGAGATCACTAAGGTCATCAACGCCCCAATCAGAACGGTGTTCAACGATAACGGGGAGATCTCTTAGACCATTATCGATCTGGTTAAGCCGCATCCCAACCGAAGTGTGCTGACAGCGAAATCTGATCTGTGATTCGGTCAATGGGTGGCCAAGTCCAGCAAGCACCATGCGCACGCAGGCAGCGACACAACTTGTTGGTAGCTCCTGGGGGAAAAAGGGCAGCAAGCCGGATTCTCACTTTGCGGTTATCTCTTCGACCCTCTTGATCAGTTCTTCTGTTGTCGGCCTGCCGATAAATACGCCGGTAGCCGCATTCACGTAGAAATCGGCCACAAACGCGATCATAGGGTTTTGAGCCGTGCTGAGCCAAACCGGAACATGCCAGGCGAAGCTCTCCTGAAGAAAACCAGCCTCGCCCGGATAGACCGCATCGCCGACATTGTTTCGTAGCCACCGTCCGACCACGCGACGAGCAGATTCCGCGTCTGGTAATGCCACCGATGGTGCCTGGATATCGGAATAAAATTGGCTGTTCTTGGCGTTCTCCATGGTAAGCCTTCAAAGCCGATGGCTCATTCTAGCACGGAACAGTGAATTCTCGGGGTTTGAGTGACAGGTCGGTAGTGTCTCAGTTTCAATTCTCAGGGTCTAGCAAGTCGATTGCGAATCATGCCATACTCAGGGTATGACGAAGCGGCCACGCGACCCAAACCAACTCGGAAAGTTGCTTGTCGATATTAGCACCGGTGATGTAGAGGACACGCTCTCGGCAAAAAAGCGTAAGCCGTCCGCTCGACGCGCCGGGGGATTGGCCGGATCGAAAGCTAGGGCGAAGAAGCTCACGCCAGAAGAACGCAGAGATATTGCCAGAATCGCCGCACAAGCCCGCTGGAAGAAGACCTCCTAATCTGGCAGTCCGTTATAAGGCTGTGATGAAGTATTCTACTTCAGTATGGAGCATCGGGTACCCGTGTTGCTGGTATTGACAGCCCATATGACGTAAGATGTCCGCCGAAAGCCGAAAGCCGCAACGTCTTTACCGCGTTGCGGCTCTCTAAGAATAAGCGCGCAGTCTCTAAGTGGGAGATATTCTACCACAGTTGAGGGATCGCGTGTATACGTTCTTGCTTCTCGCTTTTGTGATACTTCCTCGCGGAGGCGGACACATGCCCTCAATTACTCTTGCTGCCTATACCCTCAAGGTTAGGTACAAATCCAAACGTGAGCTTGAAGAGTTAAGCGATTTTGGCGAAGACGGTCACGATTTACATCCGATTTTGGCCAGCTACCTTGACGAGCTAAGAGTGCGGGCCACACTCGACGAGGATAATAAGAAACTCTTAGAAGTGTCCACAATAGACCCTGCCGCTAGAGAACTGAAGGGGACAATTCAGCATGGTGAATGGGGCTATCCCACGCAAGGGAAAAATTTCCGAACCGGGCGAGTCAGCTATACCCGAAGTCAGGATGACGTTGAACCGTTCCCGTTTTACTACCTTATCTCTGTCCCGGAGCATGCGCGGGTCGGAATTGTAATACTCCAACGCTTCGGGCATCTTGGTGTCCGCCAGCAGCTCTTAGGTTTTTTCAAGAGACGCTTTGACGAGCAGTATCCTGATTTTAGCATCAACATAACGCCAGCTGCACCCGGTGATTTAGTAGACGAGGTAACGGGAGCCGGTGCTACGGTTAGGGCAATTCGATTCGTACAATTCAGACTACCGTCGAATCTTGAGGATCGTTATCCAAACGTGCAGACGGCCATGAAAGAAGCATATGCGGAGTTTGTGATCTATGCCAAGAGAGCCTCGCACGGACTACGCGGGATAATGCCACTGGTTCGCGATGCAATCCGAGACCGGGGCGGAGTTCAGAGGCTCACAGAGATCGCCGACACAGAGGCAAATCGTATCAAGGTGGCGGTCAAGCAAGGCGGTCGCACGAGGACCCTAGAACTCGCCGATACTTTGAAAATGCGGGCCTATTATGACATCACGAACGACGTTAGGCTTAATAACGTAGGTCTACCCCTGTACGCCAGTATTAACCGACTCGCCCACGCGCTGTTGCGTCGTCAGTATGACGAACTGGGAGGACAGCCATGATTGGCAAGATAGACGTTCGGCAGATTATTCAGGACCACGTCCGCACGCTAACCAATGAGAATACCAAGAGAACAAGCAAGGGAGACTGTATTCTTTTCGTTGGCCTACCAATTCTCGCTGCCGTGGCGCTCATTGCGCTTAAACTAATTTTTGGCAAAACAATGGGCACCGTGTTAATTACCGCTCTCGCGATATTCGCCGGTCTGCTGTTTAATCTTTTGCTCCTCATCTTTGATATTGGCAACAAACCTCGACCTAAAGAGGAGAAACTTTCAGCTATTAAGATCCGATTTCTCAGGGAAATATACAGCAATATTGCTTATGCGATCTTGGGCGCATTAGTAACGATCGTTTTGCTGCTCATTCACGTTGGGCTTGTCGCACTTCAACTCAAGCCGGCGATGTACATCACCGCCTTCTTGGTGTATGCCTTAACTGGAAATTTTGTCCTCACGCTGTTAATGGTTTTAAAGAGAGTTCACAAACTATTAGCCGAAGAGTTCAAAGGCACCTAGTTCCCAAGCAGCCGAAGTTAGCTCGCCTTAGCGTCGCCCGGAGCATTCTTCCGCCACTTAATATCATCCGTCAAATCCATATCTAATTCGATCGGTTCCTGATTGGGGTGAATACTATTCCAATGATCTAAATCCAGCGTGAGCTGTAATCCATCACCGACCATTTGCTCGCGACGATTGACGGCAGACTTGCGCATTTTGTGACGTGGTGTTTTGGGATCATCAATGTCAAGCCAGAAGAAAACAATTTGATTATCAACCGTGCGCGGATATGCGTGATTAACGCGGTACGGTCGGCCCGTATTCTTATCGCGACGGACTTCTTCACGAGCTGCCTGTGAAAACTGGTGCGCCAGCAAATCTAACGGGTCGGGCGGCTTTGGCAATGTCCATCCTTGCCGATGGGCAAACTTAGCAACCTCGTGCATATCAACCTCATACTGTCCCGTCTGCCGTTTGTAGTATCGGATCATTTTCTGCATTCGCTCACTTTTCGTAGACATTTCTTCTCCTCTTCTTTCTTCAAACTTCTTCAACGAATATATCGCCCCATCCATCAACCATCGCACTCGGCGTAACAAGATGCCTTGTTTTTACAAGATGATTGCGAAACAGGTCATAGCGAGTGGTGTGATGCTGCAATTGGCCTGCGACGAGTCCGGGGTGAATCTGTAGGGTTGCAGCGAAGCCTAGAATGTCTCGTTCTGCAAAGATCGGAGCCTTCTTGTTGATAAATTTCTTCAATTCTTGCTTGGGTACGCAAAAATCCGCTGCCGCTTCATTAGCAATGCGTTCTTCTACGGCGATGTCTGTGCCAGTTCCGGCGCGTTCTCCTTCCAGTTCATCAACCATCACCACATCGCGTCCATGATTCTGTATTACGTGCTCTAGTTCGTGACGGAGGACAAACCAAAAGTTATCAATGCGGTCGAACCGTAACGACATCCCAATAACAGGTGAATCATCCAGCCAAAAACAAACGCCATCAATCTTTGCCGAGGGCAGAGATTCGACAATCACAAAGCGAATCCCGCTCTCGGCTAGGATACGCGGAACTTTGCGAATTTCTTGGGGAGCTAGGAGTAGGCTGGCCAGTTTCTTTATTGCGGCGCGGCCCGCGAACGGCGTGTAGTGGCCTACCATCATCTCATCCGCGATCAGGCGGACTCGTTGAATCCACGCTACCTGTGCGGCTGTTGGCTCTGCTGAATAATTCGTTTTCTTGGCAGCAACGGGGAGAATCTCTATCTTATCTAGCGAATCAACCCTAAAGAACCTCATGAGTTCAGCTTCAACCTTCTTGGTATCACGAATGTCATCGGCGCGTAACCATCGGCGCTTAATCATCTCCGCGACGGGCAAGTCTCCGAACAGGGCCGCACGGGTAGCACGTCCCGGATCGGGTTGAGCCATGAAGCGGGCTTTTGCCAGATCAAAAGATTTCTGTAATTCAAGAAATATCTCAGGCTCCACGTTGAACGCCTCACCTAGCATCAGTGCCATCGAAGCGCTAACAGCACGCCGGTCAGAAACGATTTTGTTCACGATACTTTCATCGACCGACAGCACGATGCTCAATACTCGCTTGCTCCAACCGCGAGCCTCTAAGAGTCTACCAACAAGCTGACCAGGGGTCTTGCAGTCCAGTTCAGGATTCATCAGAGGCATTCTAGCACAGATTCGCTCCCGTGAAACAACAAACTTGACACTTTTCGCAAAGTGAACTTTATGCTTGACAAATTGCTAAACAGGGTTCATACTGCTGGATATGAACCGATTGCCAATCGAGAAGCGGGTCGCCATCGTCGGGATGCTGGTGGAAGGAATGAGCCTCAGGGCTATTAGCCGCCTTGCCGATGTATCAATTAACACTGTCACAAAGCTGTTGGTCGATATTGGAACTGCATGCCAAGAATACCAAGACAGAACGCTGTGTAATCTGCCTTGCAAACGGCTCCAATGTGATGAGATATGGTCGTTTTGCTATTCCAAGGAAAAAAATATCCCGGCCGAAAAGCAAGGTGTGTTTGGTTACGGTGATGTTTGGACTTGGGTCGCGATTGACGCTGACACGAAGCTTGTTCCTTGCTGGCATCACGGAAGGCGTGACGCGGTTGCGGCGCATCAGTTCATCAACGACCTTGCCAGCCGGTTGAAGAATCGCGTGCAGCTTACGACAGACGGACACAGACCCTACTTGCAAGCGATTGAAGGCGCGTTCGGCTGTGAGGTTGATTATGCGATGTTGATAAAATTGTACGGCAACCCACCCGATGATCGACGCTACAGCCCCGGCGAGTGCATCGCGTGTGAGCCCAAGGCAATTACCGGCAACCCTGACCCGGATCATATTTCGACCAGCTATATCGAACGCCAGAACCTCACGATGAGAATGAGCATGCGACGGTTCACCAGATTGACGAACGGATTCAGCAAGAAGCTTGAGAACCTGCGCCACGCGGTTTCACTTCACTACATGGTTTATAACTTCGCTCGAATCCATAAGACGCTTCGCACGAGCCCCGCACAGGCAGCTGGCATTACTGACAAGCTTTGGGAGATTCGGGATATTGTCGCGCTCTTGGATCAAGAAACCTAAACGCTAGTCCCTTCTTCTGCCCCTTCTTCTGGGCTCGAAGTGGCTATGCCATACCGCTTCTGGGCTTCCTCGCGAGCGGTCATTGGTTTGCCGTTGCCCTTTTTGTCGGGGGGTGGTGGTCCCGTTGGCGGTTCCTTCAGTTTGGGAGGTTCGTACTTGCCAATACCAGACAGCAAATAGCCTGCTAGTCCTCCAATCAATGTTGCACTTGTTTCCGAGCTTAGAACCTTTTCAAGCCCCAAAATCAAGATAGTCGGTACGATGAGACAAACGCTGACAAATTGAATATGGCGAGGGCCAATCGGCGTTTTGCCCTTACTGTGGGTAATCCTCAAACTCCAAAATGCGCCAACCACGCTAACCAGCATTACAAGACTTGCCAAAATTTCTACTACAGCCGGAAGGTTTGGTAGGGGCATAGTGCCGCGCATTCTATGCTCAGCGCTTGAAGTCCGTCAATCGATTAGTTGTGATATTTTTAACAGTGTCGAAAATTCAAACTGAGACACGACCGACAGGTCAATTAATTCTCTTCGCTTGCCGATCGCCTCCTTGATTCAATACCAGGTGCGTTACCTTCCCGTCATCACCCTTAACGAATGTCATTCTCAAATCGACGGCCTTTGAGAAAAACACGGCCTCGGCTTGCGCGTACAAAGTGATCTTTGGCTGCCCCGTGGCCTGGGCCATCAGGAGGTCGCCTTCTTTGCTGATCGTGATGATGAAGTTTGGCGCAAGCTGATACTGGCCAACGTAAGCGTCGAGGATCTTCGAATCAACTTTTACCTCAGCGACAGCCGTGGGTATTTCATACTTTTCGCCAAAGAGTATCGCCGCCAGGTCCTGACTGATCTTGCCCGGTCCGGGAATGCCATAATCGGCATTGCGCAATACGACGATCGTGACTTTGTCATCCGGGAAGCGCGCTATGAAAGTCGAAAAGCCGTTGATCCCGCCGCCGTGAGTGACCATCTTGCGATTGAACTTTGTCTCGACGCCGAGCCCATACGCGTAGTTGTTCTTCACCGGCGTCGTCATCATCTCGAACGACTTCGCCGACACGACCTTCCCTCCAAACAGAGCTTCGTTCCACTGAAACAAATCTTCGACAGTCGAATAGAGCGAGCCCGCCGAGTAGGGCTGAGTCATATCGAGAAACGCCGAGTTGACCATCTTGCCCTTCGACATCGAGTAGCCGGTCGCACGGTGCTTCAGTATCGCGTCGAAGTGATCGTAGCCGGTGCCCGTCAGCTTCAACGGATCGAAGATGTTCTTCTGAAGAAAGCTCTCGTAAGATTCGCCCGCGGCCTTCTCGATGATCACGCCGAGCAGATAGTAGCCCGAGTTGCTGTAGTTCCACTTTTCGCCCGGTTTGAAATCAAGCGGCTTGTCTTTGAACCGCGCGATCATCTCCGTGGTCGTTACTGGAAGCATCATCTTCGGCATGTAATCGGGGAAGCTCGTGAAATTCGGAACGCCGCCGGTATGACTCAGCAGGTGATGGATAGTGATTTCGCTCCAGGCGCTTGGACACGGATCGAAGTATTTGCAGATCGGATCGGTGACGTTCAGCTTGCCGCGCTCCTGCAACAGCAGAATCGCCGCCGCGGTGAATTGCTTCGTTATCGATCCAAGGCGAAATCTTGTCTCGGGCTCGTTTGGAACATCCAGTTCGACGTTAGCCATTCCGTAGCCCTTGCGAAAAACAACCTTGCCGTCGCGCGCGACCAACACCGACCCGATGAACCGCTTCTGATTTGAGAGCGCGCTCATGTATTCGTCAAACTTCGGATTGAGGTCTTGCGCCTTTGCGCTCGCGACCAATGCGATTAACAATGCGATCGAAGCTGCGCCTCGACGTATCCCCTGACTAGTTGTCTTCATCAATCTTCTCCAAATAAAAAATTAAACATTGAGCGCAAACGCCGAAACAGTATCAAAAGTTCATCGTCAGTTCGAGGGCATGGCGCGTGAGAGGGCGACGAGTTTGCGACCGCTAAAGCGGCTGGCTATGATTAACCAACACAAAAGGAGAGCGCGATGGATCATTCGCCAGGATTTCTGCAAATAGTCAACGATGCCAAGAGCCGGGTTCGCGAGAACACTCCCGAAGATGTTCGCCGCAAGCAGGAATCGGGCGACCGGTTTCACCTGATTGATGTTCGCGAGGACAACGAGTGGGAGAAAGGCCGGGCGAAGGGCGCGATTCATCTGGGCAAAGGAATTATCGAACGCGATATTGAAACGGCGATACCCGATCATCAATCTGAGATCGTGCTCTACTGCGGAGGCGGCTATCGCTCGGCGCTTGCAGCCGATGCGCTTCAGAAGATGGGATATGAGAATGTGATCTCGATGGACGGCGGTTGGAAGCGCTGGGTCGAGCTTGGATATCCGATCGAGTCTTAATCGCCTACGCCGACCTTCATCTCATCATCCGCCTTAGCCGAGGCGCGAATCTCGGCGCCAATCTTATCGATCTCCGAGGAAATGGGATCACGTTGTGTGGAAGGCCGCAGCTTTCGTCTGAACGGATGAGTGAGCGCGTACACTCGGCTGCCAAAAGCTCGCCAGGCCGCGGTCGCTCCCAGGTCATCGAACAGCGAATACGCGATGGGTGTGACTATCAACGTCAACAACAAAGAAAGCGTCTGTCCGCCAATGACTACCACTGCGATCGCCCGGCGTTCATCCGAACCCGGACCCGTGCCCAGCGCAAGCGGCATCATGCCGGCGACCAGCGCAAGCGTCGTCATCAAAATTGGACGCAGCCGGTCGCGATTCGCCTGAATGATCGCGGACGCCCGATCCATTCCACTTCTGCGTAAGCCGTTCATGTGATCGATCTGAAGAATCGCGTTCTTCTTCACTACTCCAAACAGCACGAGCATACCAAGCGCCGAATACAGGTTGAGCGTGTTGCCGGTCATCCAAAGCGACAACAGCGCGAACGGAATGGAAAGCGGCAGCGAAAGCAGAATCGTGAGCGGGTGAACTACGCTTTCGAATTGCGACGCCAGGATCATGTACATGAAGATCACGGACAACAGGAATGCCCAGATGAATTCGCTGAAAGTGCGTTCAAGTTCTTTCGCGCGGCCGGTCACTGCCATCGTGTATCCGGACGGCAGTTGCATGTTGGTGACTTCCTTGCGAAGCGCCTCTAACCGGTCGGCCAGCGCATAGCCCGGCGCCACTGAACCATAGAGGCTCACCTGCCGCTGTCGATCGAGCCGGTCAATTCGCGATGCAGTATTGGCCGGAGTTATGTTCACGAGATTGTCGAGACGCGCGAGCGTTCCGTTCTGGCGTGGAACGTACAGCCGCGAGATCGTCGCCGGATCATTCCTCTGGCCCTGGGTCAAGCGAAGCTGAACGTCGTAATCATCGTTGACCGATTCGTCGTGAAAACGTGAAACACGCTGATCGCCGCCGACCATCAATCGAAGCGCGCTCGCAACGTCCTCGGTAGCGACGCCCAGATCCGCCGCGCGCGTGCGATCGATTTCAACTCGCAACTCGGGCTTGTCCAGCTTCAGCGAAGTGTCCGCGTCGATTATGCCGAGCTGCGGCGCTTTTTGACGAAGCTCGTCAGCGTACTGCGCGAGCGAATCGAGATCCGGTCCGCGCAACACGAATTCAATCTCAAATCGCCCGCCGCCTATGTTGACCGATGATGAATTGCGAACCGAAGTGCGCAAGTCGCGGTACTTGCGGAGCCGCGCGCGAATCTCCTGCATCACATCGCGCTGCGAGTAATTGTTTCTGAAGGCATCAAGCGGCCTTGCGTGGATGATCCCGCTCCACAGCCGAGCCAGCGAGAACGTGCGTTCCTCGATTGGCGCTATCCGAACATAGGCGCCGCCGCCGTTTACGCCTCCGCCGAATCCGCCGCCGCCGCCTGCATTCGAGAGAACCACTCGAACGCCGGGCGTGTTACGAAGGTCGATTTCGACAGCGCGCATGACTTCATCCATTGCGGCCAGGCTCGTGCCTTCGCGGGCGTTCACTCCGACGTCGAATTCTGATTCATCGACATCGGTTGGTATGTAATCCTGCTTGACGACTTTATACAGAGGCACCGACGCAAAGATCACCAGCAACCCGATCACAGCGACTATGATGCGATGCCTGGTCGCAAGCTTGAGCATCCACGTATACGACCCGTCGATAAACCGATAGAAGCCCCCTCTCGAGTTCGCCGCGTCCTCGTGCGAGTCTCCCTTTTTCAGAAGACGCGCGCTCATCATCGGCGTCAACGTAAACGACACCAGCAAGCTCACGAGGATCGCAACCGCCGCGGTAATTCCAAACTGATAAAGGAACCGGCCCGAGACGCTGGACATGAAAGATACCGGGACGAAGATCACGACAAGACTGAACGTAGTCGCCATAACGGCGAGCCCAATTTCCGCGGTCGCCGCGCGAGCGGCTTCGAACGGCCGCATTTTCTTTTCTTCGACGAATCGAAAGATGTTTTCGAGCACAACTATTGCGTCGTCAATAACCACTCCGACCATCAACACAAGGGCGAGCATCGTCACGCTGTTCAATGTGAAGTTGAGCGCGCGCATCACGCCGAACGTGGCGATTACCGAAGCCGGAATAGCGATGGCGGCAATCAATGTCGAACGCCAGCTTCGCATGAAGGCGAGCACTACAAGTGACGCCAGTATGCTGCCAAGTATCAGGTGAAGCGAGATCTCGTGAAGCGCCGCGTAAATGTATCGCGACTGATCACGAATGATTTCCATCTTCACATCGTTCGGAAGCTGGGGCGCTATTCGAGCGAGATTCGCCTTGGCCGCTTCAATCACCTCGACGGTATTCGCTCCGGTCTGGCGGCGGACCTCGAGCGTCACCGTGGGAACACCGTTCAAACGCGCAACCGAGCGCTGCTCTCTTGTGCCGTCTTCGGCGTACCCGATATCGCGAATGCGGATTGGCGCCCCATTGACCGAAGCGACAACCAGATCGTTGAAGATTTTCGGATCGACCACGCGGCCCATCGTGCGAAGCGTCTGTTCGCGCGAGCCTTGAGTAACATTGCCTCCCGGCACATCGGCATTCTGGCGGACGATCGCGTTGCGAATGTTTGTGATCGGAAGTTGGTACGCGGCAAGCCTGTCCGCATCGACCCACACGTTTATCGCGCGCCCGAGCCCGCCTTGAATGTTTATCTCGCCGACGCCGCTCGATCGCTCCAGAAGTGGCTTGACCAATTTGTCCGCGATCTCGGTTAACTCGCGCACGGGCCGATCAGCGGATAGGGCCACGGTCATAATGGGTGAGTAGTCACTGTTGAACTTGCCGACAACGGGCGGGTCAACGTCGCGAGGGAGATTTCGCACAACCGTGGCTACGCGGTCGCGAACATCCTGCGCGGCCACGTCGATGTCTCGCTCGAGATTGAAGGTGGCCATCACGAACGACTGTCCCTGCATCGAAACTGAGCGCAATTCCTGAATGCCCTCGACCGTGTTCACGACTTCTTCGATCTTCTGCGAAACCTCGCTCTCGACCTCCTCGGGTGAGCCGCCCGGCAGACTCGTGCGCACGGTTACGGTAGGCAAATCAAATGACGGAAATCGATCGACACCGAGTCGAAAGTAACTGGCGGCGCCGACAACCACTAACGCCAACACCAGCATCGACGCGAACACGGGGCGCTTGATACAAATCTCTGCGAGCTTCTGCATAACCTTGCGGTTCTGGGTTCTGGGTTCCGGGTTCAGGGTTCAGGGTTCAGGGTCTAGGATTCTCAACCCGGAACTCGGAACCCTGAACTCGGAACTATTCTGTTATCACCACCGGTTGACCCGATTGAAGATTACCCGGATTTATGACGACCACATCTCCTGCTCTGACACCGGACAAAACTTCCGTCCACTCCGACGTCCTTCGCCCGAGTGTCACAGGCTTCTCAACCGCTTTGCCTTCCTGCACCAAAATGACCTTGTCGATTCCCGCGAAACTAACAATTGCGTTCGATGGTACTGCGAGCGCCGAACTCCCGCCGGCCGAGACAATCTCCGCGCGCGCGAATGAGCCGGGCCGCAACTGCCCGTTGTTACGCACCTCGGCTTCGACGATCAACACGCGATTCTGAGCCGTGATTGTCGGGCTAATGCGAGCGATCTTCCCAGTGTAGACATTGGGGTCGCCTTCGAGAGTTACCCGGACCTCTTGTCCCGCCTTGACGTTGCGCGCCTCGCGTTCGGGCACCTCGGCGCGCAGTCGAAGCGGGTCCATTCTGACAACGTTGACGATGGGCGAAGCAGCGGAGAGATACTCGCCGATGCTTGCGCGCTTTTCTTGCACCACGCCATCGAAGGGCGCGTAGATCGTCGAATCAGCAAGCTGCTGCCGCGCGATCTCGAGTTCGGAACGCCGTTGAACGACCAGCGCCTGGCGATTGCGAATCTCCTCGATCGCATCCTGATAGCGGCTGAGTGCGACTTTGTGTTCGGCATCGGCGCCATCGAGCTGGGCCTTCGCAATCACGCCGCGTTGAACGAGAGACTGAGCGCGTTCGAGCTTTAGTCTCGCATCGTCGAGCATGGCTTTTGCCTGCCTGACTGTCCCGGTGGCTTCGGGATCGATGCGGTCGTCCTTCCCGTCCGGCGGAAGACCCACTCGAGCGCGGGCCTGCGCCAGCCCCGCTTCGGCTTGTTGAAGACGCAGTTGATAGTCTTGCTGCTCGATCTGAGCTATCACCTGGCCTTGCTTCATCACGCTGCCCAGATCGACAGCGATCGATTTCATGCGCCCCGGCACTTTAGCGCTGACCGTCGCCTGATCGAAAGCGGCAAGCGTCCCGGTTACGCTCACGGTTTGCTCCATCGATATCTCGGAGGCTTGCGCAATCTTCACTGGCCTCGCCTCTCTCGATTCGCCGCCCGGCGTATTCCTTGCGGACACTGGATACCCGCTCTTGCATCCGGCTGAGGAAAGCGAGATCGCCGAAATCACTAATCCCAAAAGTACAAACCGTCGGTTGCGGAAAAGCAGGCAGGTTCTTGTAGCAATGTGTATGAATGACATCGTGATGATCAAATAATACCTTCTTTTGGTATGAGGCGCATAGGATGCGCTCGCGGCTGGATTGGTTCCACACAGAGGCTCATTACCCAGCAAATCCCAGTACGCCGAGCATCTTGGGCCAGTTACATGTAATGAAGCGGTCGTTCTTCAGTGGGACGTGGTGGCGGCGGCGGCGTGAAACACGAGGAAATAATCCATGCCGTCGGGTTTGACGAAGTCGTACTGTTCGACGAGCGCAAAGCCGGCTTCCGCGGCTTCTTTGATTACAACTTTTCGGTTGATTCCATGATCCTTCCCGTTCCCGTTGCGATCGATGATTCCCATCAGCGCCTCCGGTTTCATCGCTTCGCGCAAGCGAGCGAGGACCAATATCGGCTGCGCGATCTCGTGATACGTCTTGAGTATCAACACCGCGTCGACGCTCGAAGGCGGTAACAGGGGATCGTCTTCCTTTCCGAGAACCGTTTGAATATTCGTAAGCTTCTCATCGACGGCGCGATCTCGGATGTATTTGAGGAATTCAGGATTGATTTCCACCGCAAAGACTTTGCCGGTAGCCCCAACACGCCGGGCCGCTCTGGTTGTAAACCAGCCTGAGCCTGCGCCTATATCCGCGACGTTCGAGCCTTGCTTGATTCGCAGGATGTCCATCACCCGATTGATCTGCAGGTTCGCTTCGCGTTTTGTGTCTTCGAAGATCGAAAGATCGCCGGTGTAAGGCTCGCTCGTGGGCCGATTGATTCGGTGGGGGTCCTGCGCTGTAGCCTGGAATGCCGCAGCGGGTTCAATCTGAGAAGAGATGAGTGACTGTGCGACGACAAACGCAGCCAGCAGTCCTCTCGAAAGGTGTCTAAGACGGTCGTGCATAACTTACTTCGCCGGGGTTATGACAATGTTGCGATAGTAGATTTGCTCGTGATCGCCTTGCAGCATGATCGGTCCAGGCTCGCGTTCGTTGCAGTCCAGAGCGCCTCCAGTAATGCCGGGAATTTCGATCTTATCGATGATCGTCGTTTCGTTCAGCACCACTGTGACGAGACGGCCGATTAGCGTGATGTCCAGGCTCTGCCACTCGCCGGGCTTCTTCACCGGATTGCTTGTCGGAGTGACGAAACCATAGATGCCGCCGTTTCGATGACTCTCAGGTTCTTTGCCGAAGTCATCCTGAATCTGAACTTCATAACGCCCGCGCAGATACACGCCGCTGTTGCTCTTCTCGACCATCTTGTATTCAAGGTGCAGCTTGAAGTCCTTGAACTGTTGGTTGGTGATGATGTCGGCGCCGCGCGGTGAGTTTTGCATCACGCCGTCGACTACTCGCCACGTAGCGGCTTTGCTTTGATCGCGAACCTTCCACGCTGACAGATCGCGGCCGTCGAACAATGTTATCGGCTTGCCCCATCGCGCGGACTTGCGATCGAGCTTCGGCGCGCGAACGGCAGTCCACTTCAAAGGCTTACCCTCGGCGCTGGTCATCGTGCCTTCCAGATGTTTGCCCTTCAAAGTTGCTTCGAATTCGAGATCGGTTTTGCGGCGCTCATACTGCGGCGGCAGCATGAATTTGAGATGGCCGCCCGAGTACTCGACGGATTTGATCGGTCGTTGACTTCCGGTTCTCCCGACAAATCGTCCTTTCAGTTGCCCGCCGCCGTCGCGTGTGACTTCGAACCACGATGGATAAGGCTCGCCACCGGCGTCGATAACAGTCATATCCCATCGGCCAATGATTTTGTCGTCGCCGTTTGGAGTTCGAGATGAACCACTGGCTCCAGTCAGCAGCATTGCCGTGCATAGAAAAGCCATCGCGCTTTTCTTCATCATCAAATGATTCCTCCGGATTAAGATCAGTATGCTCGATTTCGCATTGCAAAGCACACGAGCACGCTGATAATAGTAGGCTTTCAAGCACCGGGCAACCACGCTTCCTGATTCGATTTCACGCGCTCGCTTACACGGGAGGATTCGAGATGAACCGATCCGGAAAAACTTCGAGACGAGACTTTATCAAGCTGACCACGGCCACTACGCTTGCCGCGGCCACTTCAACAACGATCCTCGCGGCGGAAGAGTCTTCCATGCCCGCGCGCGTTTCACCCGCTGACAAGATTCGCCTCGGGCTGATCGGAGCGGGAGGACAGGGAATGGGCGACACTCGCGAGGCGCTCAAAATCCCCGGCGTTGAACTGGTCGCGGCAGCCGACCTGTATGACGGCCGTCTCGCGCGCGCGAAAGAAATTTGGGGCAATCAGCTTTTCACAACGCGCGACTACCGAGAAGTGCTCGCGCGCTCGGACGTCGACGCGGTGATCATCGCAACGCCCGATCACTGGCACATGCGGATTTCGAATGACGCGATGAACGCCGGCAAAGACGTCTATTGCGAGAAGCCGATGGTTCAGCAACTCGAGCAGGGCAAGCACGTCATCGAAACGGCCCACAAAACGGGTCGCATCTTTCAAGTCGGAAGCCAGCGAGTCTCGTCGGTCGTCTACAAGAAAGCCAAAGACCTTCTCGCATCCGGAGCGATCGGCGAGCTGAACATGATCGAAGCGTGGTGGGACCGCTCGAGCGCGATCGGCGCGTGGCAGTATTCGATTCCGCCGGACGCTTCACCTGAAACCGTGGATTGGGATCGATATCTCGGTGATGCCCCGAAGCGGCCGTTTGATCCGAAGCGCTTCTTTCGGTGGCGGAACTATCGCGACTACGGGACGGGCGTCGCGGGTGATTTGTTCGTTCACTTGTTCTCGGGTTTGCACTTTGTCGTCGGGACAACGGGCCCAACGCGGGTGATGGCGACAGGCGGATTGCGCTACTGGAATGATGGCCGCGATGTGCCCGATGTCATGCTGGCGTTGTGCGATTATCCGAAGACCGCGACTCACCCGGCCTTCAATCTGGCTCTGAGAGTCAATTTCGCGGCAGGCGCCAATGAAAGCTCGGGCTTTCGCTTCATCGGCAGCGAAGGCGTGATGACAATCTCAGGCGTTGTCACCGTAGCCAAAAAGCAGCGGGCTAAAGAACCGGGCTACACGATCGATACTTTCACCAAAGCGACGCAGGAAGCGTTCTTGAAGGACTACCGCGAGAAGTATCCCGAGAACAAAGACGTCGCGGAGTCGAGTCAGGACACTTACGCTCCGCCGTCGGGCTACAGCGACTCGGTCGATCACTTCAGGGCGTTCTTCGAAGGAATGCGGTCGCGCAAACCGGTAGTCGAAGACGCGGTGTTTGGCTTCCGCGCGGCAGGCGCGGCGTTGCTGACTAATCGCAGTTTGTTCGAGAATCAGGCTTACGCGTGGAATCCGGAGACGATGTCGGTTTCCAAGGAGCGGCCTGCCTAGAGCGCTGATTGCACCAGGCGTTCAGAGTACCGACTTTAGTCGGACAGTGATCTAACAAAACCGAGACGCTGAAGAACTCATAAACTGCCCGACTAAAGTCGGTACTCTGAACGCCTGCCGCCGTTGACTTTGGCTCGAGGTCAGATTAGATGAAGCGTAAAGAACACATCGCGATATATCTCTCAGCTGCGACACTCGCATTGACGCTGATGTCGGGGCTCGTCGGCTCTGTCGGCGCACAGGCGACGCTCAACGCGGTGCACAAGAGCGACGGTCGACCAGGCTCCGATCTCGGCAACGGCGACGTTCCGCAAAGCGAGATGCGAAGCGTCATCGAACGCTACACCGCCGATCGCGGGAGCCTCGCTCGTTTCTTCTCTGTCGAAGCGTCCCCGCAGAGGCGCGCGCGAATGAAACAGTTCTATACCGAATGGCTTGCGTCACTCGCGAAGCTCAACTTTGATGCGATGTCGCAAGATGGAAAGATCGATTACGTCCTGTTCAAGAATCATCTCGATCACGAATTGCGCCAACTCGATATTCAGGAAAAGGCCTTCGCTGAAATCGCCACGCTCACGCCTTTCGCGTCGACGATCACCGACCTCGAAGACTCGCGGCGGAGTATGAAAGCCATCGATTCTCCCAAGACCGCCGCGTTGCTCACCAGATTGAGCAAACAGATCGACGCTACGAGCAAAGCAGTCGAAGCCGGACTCAAACCCGATGCTAAGGCCGACGCAATCAAAGTTAAAAAGACTGTCGCAAACCGCGGCGTAGCGGCGATCAACTCTCTGCGCACGACGCTCAGGAATTGGTTCGGCTTCTACAACGGCTACGACCCAATGTTCACGTGGTGGGTCGGCGAGCCTTACAAGTCAGTCGACCAGGCTCTCGACAAGTACGCGCTGTTCTTGCGTGAAAAAGTTCTCGGGCTCAAGCCGGGCGACACAACTGAAATCATCGGCGACCCAATAGGCCGCGAAGCGCTGATGAGCGAACTTGCCTACGAGATGATTCCTTATACGCCCGAGGAGCTCATAGCCATCGCCAACAAAGAATACGACTGGTGCGAGAACGAGATGAAGAAGGCGTCGCGTGAGCTCGGCTACGGCGATGATTGGATGAAGGCGCTCGAATACGTGAAGACCTTGTACGTCGAGCCCGGCAAGCAGCCCGACTTGATTCGCGAGCTCGCGCTCGAGGCGATCAAGTTCATGGACGATCACGATCTGGTGACCATCCCGCAACTGGCTCGCGACACCTGGCGGATGGAAATGATGACTCCCGAACGCCAGCTCGTAAGCCCGTTCTTTCTCGGCGGAGAGATGATCCAGGTTTCATATCCGACGAACACGATGGGCCACGAAGCCAAGATGATGAGCATGCGCGGCAACAACATTCACTTCTCTCGCGCGACTGTGTTTCACGAGTTGATTCCGGGGCATCATCTGCAGGGATTCATGGCGAATCGATATCGGACTTATCGCCAAGCTTTCAGCACGCCTTTCTGGACCGAAGGCGGCGCGCTCTACTGGGAGATGGTGCTGTGGGACATGAATTTCGCGAAGTCGCCCGAGAATCGAATCGGCATGCTTTTCTGGCGAATGCACCGCTCGGCGCGAATCATCTTCTCGCTTAGCTTTCATCTCGAGAAGATGACGCCGCAGGAATGCATCGATCTGCTGGTCAAGAAAGTCGGCCACGAACTCGACAACGCAACAGCGGAAGTGCGCCGGTCTTTTGGGGGAGGATACGGGCCTCTTTATCAATGCGCGTACTTGCTCGGAGGCTTGCAGCTTCGCGGGCTTCGTCGTGAGTTGGTCGATTCTGGAAAGATGACGAATCGAGCATTTCACGATTCGGTGTTGAAAGAGAATCGAATTCCAATCGAGATGGTGCGCGCGAGCCTGACGAAGCAAAGGCTTGCGAGGGATTTCGTTGCGAGTTGGAAGTTTTATGGTCCTACCCCATTGAGATGATGGCACTGCTGTTGGACGGCTCAACCGTTGAGAGTTGATCTTGCCTGGACTAAAATGACGGAAGCGAGAACGATGTATGGAAAAGATCTACGTGACAAAACACAACGACTCGTATCGGCTCACCGGGAGCCGTGTCTCCCTCGATTCTGTAGTGTCCGATTTTCTCAGCGGTCTATCTCCAGAGAGCATTGCAGACAACTATGACACGCTCTCGCTCGAGCAGGTATTTGGCGCCATCACCCACTATCTGGCACATCAATCCGAGATTGAAGAGTACTTGCGCCGCAACCGCAATAAGTTCGAAGAGCTTCGTAATCGCGCGCGCTCGGCTCACCCCCTGCTTTACAAGAAGCTTGAAGCCGTCGAAGAGGTTCAGTCTTGAAGATTCGGTTTCAGGCGGACCCCGATCTCCGACGACCGATCATCACCGGGCTCAAACGGCGGGAACCCGGCATTGACTTCAAAACAGCGCTGGAGGCTGGCTTGAGTGCTCTCGACGATTTCGCGGTTCTAAAAGTTGCCGCCGATGATGGGAGAGTGCTTGTAACTCACGATGTCAGCACGATGCCGGAGGAGTTCGCGAGTTTCATAGAGGAGCGGATCAGCCCCGGTGTGATTCTTGTTTCCCAGAGCCTGCCTTATCACGACGCCATTGAAAGACTTCTTCGAGTGTGGGCAACAACTGAAGCAGAGGATTGGCAAAACGTTCTGTCGTTCTTGCCGTTATAGCCCTCCTTTATTAGGCCCATTGCAAAGCTGATTCGTGATGACCTTGGTTCTTCCAACCGACTGGACTCGCATAACCACCATCGACGCGCACGCCGCCGGTGAACCGCTCCGCGTGATCACTGGAGGCATTCCGCCGGTCCCGGGCGACACCATCCTCGCGAAGCGCCGCTATGCTCGAGAGCACCTCGATCACATCCGCCGAGCTTTGATGTTCGAGCCTCGCGGCCACGCCGATATGTACGGCGCGATTCTCACTGACCCGGTCACAGCGGATGGCGATCTTGGTGTGCTGTTCATGCACAACGAAGGTTACAGCACGATGTGCGGACACGGGGTGATCGCGCTCGTGACGGTGTTGCTTGAAACCGGAATGATCGAACCCCGCGAGAGTATTAGGCTCGATACACCTGCAGGCCGCGTTACCGCAAAAGCCGACTTCGACGGAAAACGCGTCTGCGGCGTGTGCTTCGAGAACGTGCCGTCATTCGCATTCAAGCTTGATCAAACGGTCCATGTTCCCGGCATCGGTGAGCTTCGTTATGACGTTGGCTTTGGTGGCGCATTCTATGCCTACTGCAAAGCAAGCTACCTCGGAGTGCAGATCATCCCCGAAGAGTTCCGCAAGTTGATCGAAGCCGGTATGGCAGTCAAGCGCGCCGTGATGAATTCAATCGAGATCAAACATCCGTTCGAAGAGGACCTCGGATTTCTCTACGGGACAATCATCGACGGACCTCCTCTCGCTGAAGGCGCACACAGCCGCAACGTATGCGTCTTCGCGGAAGGTGAAGTCGATCGCTCGCCGACGGGCACTGGCGTCAGCGGCCGGGTGGCGCTCGAGCACGCGAGAGGCAGACTCGCGATGGGCGAACCTTTTGTGATTGAGAGCTTGATTGGAACGCGATTCACCGGGCGAGTCGCTCGCGAAACGAGCTTCGGTGATTACCCCGCGGTCGTTCCGGAGGTCGAAGGCAGCGCGTGGATCACCGGGCATCACGAATTCCTGATCGCTCCGGATGATCCGCTGCGCGGCGGATTCCTTCTTCGTTGAGAGTGTGTGAAACAGTTCCTGAGCCACGGTTGTTGCCGAGAACAAACCTGCGGCCCCGGCGCGCACGACTGTCAAGAAGTCAGCGTCGACAACCTGCGTTCATCTCGTTCTGCCGCGTCATGGATTCTGAAGTTCCGCCGGCGTTATGAATTCGCCATTTCCAACTGTTCCTGGCGCCTTGTCGGCCCACACGTGTGTTGAAAGATGGTAACAGGCTGACTCGCACCTAATCAGTAATTCCCAATCCGGTTGCGCTTGTAGAGAGCGGTCGCGCAAACCTATATCAAACGAAGTATGGACAAGAAGAGACCCTTGAGCGCGATTCGGACCCGTGGTATAGTCCCCCACGCCTCCAATGCCTCTAATCCGATCTAAACGCAGCCGATTTATTTGAACTAATCTCTTTCGCGCTTCCCCCGATGGCAGGATCTCTACGAGCAGTGCAGTCGTCAGAAATCAGATATCGAGCTTTGACAGACAAACTGAAAATCCGAGCGTCTTCAAAGGTTGCTTCAACCGCACGCGATCATCCAATGCGAAGAAAGCTTCACTGGTTATTGATCTCGCGGCTTGCGATTGCGGCGGGGCTGCTGGCGATCGTGAGTATGACCGCCGGCGACAACGGCGGACGCTCCTTTGTTCCGATGCTCACCACCGTAGCGCTCGCTACTGTTGTGCTCTCCGTAATTTCTTTCGCCGCGCTCCGAACGCGACTGCCGTACTTTGTCCAAGCCTACATTCAGTTTTCGCTGGATATCTGCATAGCCACGTGGCTGATCTATAGCACCGGCGATGTCGAATCCCCGTTTCTGGCGCTGTATCTGGTAATCATATTTGCGGCGTGCGCGTTGTTGGGCCGGACTGGAGTCTCGCTTGTGGGCGCGTTGGCAGGAGTCCTGTACGTTATCGTCGGCGTGCTCACAATGAGCAGGATCGTTCCGAGAGCGGCCGGCTGGTCGGCCTACGAAGGCACTCACCTGGCGTGGACGCAGTTGATGTTCTCACTGAATCTGATCGCGATCTTTGCGGTTGCAACTCTTTCGAGTCAGCTTGCCGAGCGAATTCGCCGAAGCGAAGCGCAGCTCGCAAACGCTACGAGGGATCTGGCGGATTACCGGCTGTTCAACGATCGCATCATCGAAAGCATGCGCAGCGGACTGGTGACCACTGATCTTGAAGGCCGCATCATCACTTTCAACCGCGCGGCCGAGGAAATAACAGGCTATCGCGCCGCCGACGTCCGAGGTGAAGAAATATTCGCGATCTTCGGAGATATAGGAAATCAAATTGAAGCAGGGTTGGAATCGATTCGAACACGCACGCGGCTTCCTCGTTTTGATATAGGCTGCAAGACGGCCGACGGGCGCGAGATTCACCTCGGGTTCTCGGTCGCGCCGCTGGTCGACGAAGTCGATGCATCGCGCGGCTACGTGCTGACGTTTCAGGACCTGACCGAAGTGATGGAACTCGAGCGCGAAGTGCGCCGCCAGGAACGACTCGCGGCGCTGGGCAAGATGGCCGCGGGTCTGGCGCACGAGATTCGCAACCCGCTTGCATCGATGCGCGGGTCGGTACAGGTGCTTGCAAGCGAGATAAGCTTCTCGCCGGATCAGTCACAGTTGATGCAAATAGTTTTGCGCGAATCGGACAGGCTGAACAGAATCGTCTCCGACTTTTTGACTTATGCAAGACCGCCAAAGATCGAGCGCGCGGTCATCGAGTTGTCGAGTTTGTTATCGGAGACGATTGCGCTCTTGAGAAACAGTCCCGAGTTGCTGTCCGAGCACATCATAACCGAGCAGTATCCCGATGAGCCGATGCTGTACCACGCCGATCCTAATCAGATCCGGCAAATCTTCTGGAATCTCGCGCGCAACGCAATTCAGGCGATGCCCAACGGAGGCGAGTTGCGTGTTGGGCTCGACGCAAAACCGAACCGGGACATATCGATTGCGTTCAGCGATACGGGAGACGGAATGAGCCGGGAACAAAAGGATAGATTGTTCGAACCGTTCAATTCGTCGAGCGGCGGGACGGGACTCGGAATGGCCATCGTGTACCAACTGGTTCGAGATCATAACGGCAAAATAATTGTCGACAGTGAGTCGGGACGAGGAACCCGCATTGGAATCAAGTTACCCGCAAGCGGCCGCGTTGCGGGTGTTCCCGCTCCGACGAGCGAGGCTTCCCGCACAGATTCCAGGACCTCCGCACTAATGAATGTGTAAGAGAAGGGCCAGGTTAGTTAGTCATGGAAAAGCTTTTAGTTGTTGACGACGAACGCAGCATGCGCGAATTGCTCGAACTTGTGCTGAAGCGCGAGGGATACGCCGTTCATACCGCGGAGAACGGCACGCGCGCGCTCGAGCTTGTTCGGCAGAACGTATACGACTTGATCATCTCCGACGTGAAGATGCCGGACATCAACGGAATCGAGTTGCTGAGCCGCGTTCGCGAGATATCGCCGGAAACAATGGTCATCATGATCACTGCGTTCGCGACGGTGGACACGGCGCGCAAGGCATTCAAGCTTGGAGCTGAGGACCTGGTAATCAAGGACGCCGGTTTCGATGTCGAGGAACTGAAGGTTTCAATCGGGAAGGTGCTCGAAAAGAAACATCTGCGTCAGGAAAACGTGCTTCTCAAGCGCGAACTGCGTCAGCGAAACTCGCTCGACAATATCATCGGCCGCTCGCCGCAGATGCAGGCGATTTACCAGATGATCGAAACAGTCGCGGCAACCACTTCAACTGTGCTGATCACCGGCGAGTCTGGAACCGGAAAGGAACTCGTGGCTCGCGCGATTCACAGCATGTCGGATAGATCGGCGGCCCCGTTTGTTTCGATCAACTGCGGCGCTTTTACCGAGACGCTGCTCGAGTCCGAATTGTTCGGTTATATGAAGGGTTCGTTTACGGGCGCCGTTTCGAATCGCAAAGGACTGTTCGAAGCCGCTGAAGGCGGCACCATATTTCTGGATGAGATTGGCGAGACCACGCCGGCAATGCAGGTGAAGATGCTAAGAGTGCTTCAGGAGCGGAGCATTCGGCGAGTCGGCGGACTTGAAGAGATACCGGTGGATGTTCGGGTAGTCGCGGCTACTAATCGCGACCTTTCGCAGATGGTTGACGATGGAACGTTCCGCAACGACCTTTATTATCGCGTCAGCGTGATCCCGATCGAAATGCCGCCGTTGAGAGCGCGAAGGGTGGACATACCGGAGCTTGTTAAGCACTTCCTTGAAAAATACAGCGCCGCGGCAAACCGGCCGGTTCTCGAAATCTCGGAAGAGGCTGTGCGATATCTGGAGTCGTATGACTGGCCCGGAAACGTGCGCGAACTGGAGAACACCATCGAACGCGCGGTGGCGCTCGAACACGGACGAGTCGCGGGTCTGGATAGAAGGCGGGACGACAACGGGCCGCCCTCCGGGATTGCCGATCGCCGAATCAGGCCCGAGTGGTTGCCCGAGAGAATTCTCCGATACAAACCGCGGGTCGTCACCGATCTCGATCTACCGGAAGAGGGAATCGACCTCGAAGCATACCTCGCGCAGCTTGAAAAGGATTACATCATCCGAGCATTGCAAAGGACGAGTGGAAATCAAACTCGCGCTGCTGAGATTCTCAAGATGTCGGTCAGGAGCTTACGCCACCTTCTGGACAAGCATCGGATTCGGCAGACGGCGAGCCTCCTCCGGGAGTCGGGGCCCTTGAGTGACTCGGTCGCTCACAAGTAGGCACGATCAGACTGTAGACTTCATCCTGACTCGATCGAGCGATCGAAGTGGCAGTCTTCCCCATCGAAATTATTCTCTTACCCAAAAGCTCTCCCCGTTCTGACGACGCTTTTCTCAAAATCGACAGAGCTAAAACTGCGCATCTGGACATACAAGTTGCGGGTAAGAGGTAAATCATGTTCTCTCGGCTGATGGCACAGACCTTGCTCCAATGGAATTCGTAACTGGGGAGAGTTTTGTATAGACGGCGCGAGCTTGCTTCTAAGGAGGCAGTCACATGAGAAGAGAGCAGGGCTTTTCACTTATCGAATTGTTGGTCGTTGTTGTGATCATCGGTGTGATCGCCGCACTGGCCATACCGGGCCTTCAGCGCGCTCGCCGGTTTGCACAGGCAGGCTCCGCCATTCAATCACTGAGGACCATTACGACGGCTGAGAATCTGTACGAGCGAAGGTTCAAGGTCTACGCGACGTTAGCGCAGTTAGCGCCCGAGGGCACAATCGACTCCAATCTCGCCGTCGGATTAAAAAGCGGATACATATTTGATCTCACAATTGTGCTTGATGCCGCAGACGTCACGGCAGGTAAACTGACCACGTTCAAGTGCACCGCGGACCCTCAAGCTGACGCCGCCAACACGACGCATTTCTACGTTGACGAGACGGCCGTGATCCGGCACAAAGAAGGCGCAACCGCCGACGCATCCAGCGACCCAATCCCGAAATAACTCCGTTCCTTCTGACAAAAAGTGGCAAGATAAGTCTCGCTTTTTGTTAGATTCCCTTGTCCACTTGGCTTCTCCAATCACGTAGCCATTCGAGATATCCTTGCCTGCCAGACACTTCGCTTATCGTCGCGATCGAAGGCCCGGTTGGCACGGGCTTTGTCTTAGAGAACACTGCAATCTGTCGTAGATTGGCCGCTAGGAAAACTGACCTACGGCAAAACTGAAAAGGAGCGTAACGCTTATGAAGAATGAGAAAGGATTTTCGCTGATCGAGTTGCTGATTGTCGTGGCGATCATCGGTATCATCGCGGCCATCGCAATACCCAACCTGCTGAAGTCCCGTCAGGCGGCCAACGAGGCGTCAGCCATTGGATCGACCCGAACGTTAGGAACTGCACAGGCCACATATCAATCAACCCGCGGTAAGGGCAAGGATTTCGCGCTTAGTCTTACCGTGCTTCAGAATGACAACGCCATTGACAGCGCGCTGGGTAGTGGCAACAAGAGCGGCTTCAAATTTAGCTGCGCCGGCACCGCGGCACTGACTGCGTCACCGTTTACGCCGTCGTGGTTCGACACCAAGGCCGAACCGCAATCGACAGGAAACTTCGGAACCGGCAACAGGTCTTTCTATTCGAATGAGACCTATGTCGTCTATCAGAAGGACGGAGCTGCCGCGCCAACGGCGGGCACATCGGCTACCGCGCGCGTACCAAGCGACGGTACTCCAATCGAGTAGCCGAACTGGAAATTTCAGATCGTCTAACAACGGGTGAGTCCTTTCAGGGCTCACCCGTTTCTGTTATAGTCTCCACCGTACGCTACAAAAATAATGAACCTCGCGGTCGCGACCGCGTTCGATTTCGCAGAAAAATACGCTCTGAGAGGTGGGGAAAACCATGAACAGCAAAGAGAGAGGCTTCTCGCTTATCGAGTTGTTGATCGTTGTCGCGATCATCGGCATCATCGCAGCTATCGCTATCCCGAATCTGCTCAAATCACAACAAGCAGCTCACGAAACAGCAGCGAAGGCGGAATTAAAAACCATTGGCAGTACGCAGGTCCTTTACTCGATCAGTAAGGGACACGGAAAGTTTGCGGACTTGCCGACGCTCGGTACCCTCGGTTACGTCGACGCGAATATGGCTGCCGGCGTCAAGGGAGGCTACGTCTTTGCCTCGACTCCGATAAACGCGGAAGGGATGCCTCCGATGTTCGACACTACGGCGCATCCAAGCTCGATCGGGACATTCGGTACTGGTAACGTCTCTTTCTATTCAAATGAGACCCAGGTGCTGTACGAAACCGACGGTATCCAGCCTCCGACGGCGACGCCTCAGGATCGTATGCCAAAGGACGGGACCCCTATTCAGTAGAGCTTTTGAATCTTCGGGAAGGGTGAACGCTGCGGCTTCACCCTTCCAACATCCCGCATTCAGGTTCAGCCCCTAATCTTTCAATCAACGCCCCCGATTCCCGGGACAAGAGCATCCCCCCGAGTCGTTGCGGCGCGCGATGGCTGATCAAAAGAAAGCGGTTGTAAAAAAACACCAAGCCGGAGCCGAAAAGAAGAGCTCTCGCTCTGAAGCTGTTCGTGCGCCTGGAAACAGCCGCATTCTGGCGGCTCTTGAAAATTTGGGTCCCGCACGAACGGCTTTTCTGATCTGTGTTCTGTCGTTGCTCTCCTATGCAAACTCACTTGGTGGCGATTTCGTTTTTGACGACACCGACCAGATTGTCGAGAACCAGGATATTCGTTCCTGGGATAATCTCTCTCGAGCTTTTACAACGCACGTCTGGGCTTTTCGGGAGAAGCCTGAGGCGCTTCGCGTCCCGATTCCGCCGCCCTATTACCGCCCGTTGTTCACCATCCTGTTCACGATCGAATACAAGCTGTTCGGGCTTTGGCCGCAGGGCTGGCATCTTGTAAGCCTGCTGCTGCACATTCTTTGCTCGATAGGGGTTTTCTACGTGCTGCAGTTCCTGACGAGCAGGGGCGTTGCGGCGCTGGCTGCGATGCTGTTCGCGGTCTACTCAATCCATGTCGAGTCGGTGAGCTGGATCAGTGGCGTCACCGATCCGCTATTCGGTTTATTCTTCCTGGCATCTTTCTATTTTTATCTTAAGTACAAGAGAGAACTCAGACGGTCACTGCTGATCTGGTCACTGGCAATGTTTGCGCTATCGACCCTTTCAAAGGAAACAGCGTTGAGTTTGGTGCTGTTGATCTTTTGCGCGGAGTTGATCGAAGGAACCGGAGAAACCGCGGCAAGCTCGCCGAAAGCTTCAGTGTCAGGCGCAACCACGCGATTGACGAGAGCCGCGGTGATGACGCTTCCGTATTTTGGCGTCGCGGTTCTATACCTAATCCCACGTTATCTGGTCATCGGAGGAATCTCGTGGGACAACCCGCACACCTACGGAGGTCCGTTCATAGACGTGATGCTGACGATCCCTTTTGTTATATGCTCGTATTTTCTTCACCTGATCTGGCCGGTGAACTTGAGCATAACTTACTTCACGAGCTTTGAAACCAGCGCAGCATCTCCCGGATTCTTGTTGCCGGCGCTCGCACTTCTCACGTCGGCAGGCTTGCTTTTTTTCTATCGCAAAAAGATTCGAAAGGATGTGTGGTACGGGCTCGCTTTGCTGATCATACCTTTGCTGCCGGTTCTGGATTTGAGAAAGCTCTCCGTCGAGTATCTCATCTTCGATCGTTACCTGTATCTCTCTGTTGCGGGTTGGGTATTTTTGATCGCACTCGGACTTGCCAGGATGGCTACGCAGGAAGGGCGGCGATCCGCTCGGAAGCTGGTGGCTGTCAGTTCAGTCGTGGCGGTGGTTTTGATCGTTGCGTTGACTGCCGCCACTGCGAAAGAGAATTCCAGTTGGGCGAATGCTGTTTCGCTATGGTCGCAAGCCGCGCGAGTTCGGCCTGAGTTTTGGGTTACTCACTACAATTCGGGACTGGCGCTTTACGATGTGGAGCGATACGAGGAATCGCGCGACGCGCTGATGAAGGCTGCGGCTCTGGCGCCCGATGAGCCTACGATTTTCCACGCATTAGGCCGGACCTACACGGCGATGGGCGAAAGATCACTGGGCATCCAAAATTTCAAGCACGCAATTGAAATCGACCCCGAGATGTTCGAGTCAATCAACAATCTCGGTAGCATCTCTTTCGATCTCGGCGACTACAGCTCGGCGGAGCGGTACTTCAAATCTGCTCTCGCCTTGAGGCCGCAAGCAACCGATTTTCATTACAACCTGGGCTTGTGTTACAGCCGGCAAGGGCGCATCGCCGAAGCTATTCCGGAGCTTGAAAAAGCTCAAGCGTCGGCCCCAAACGATGTTGGTGTCTTATACGAGTTGGGATTGGTCTATGAACGAGCGGGCCGCCGGGAGGACGCCCTCAAAGTCCTTCAGCGCGGGCTCTCAATGAGCAAATCCCAGGAGTTGATTGATAAAGTCTCAGAGGCCTTGCGGCGTGTAACAAGGACGTGAGCACCGAGGTTTCATCTGTCTTAGAATAGTATTGATCGAAGTTCCCGAAGTGCTATCATCGATTAGTTTTTGAAGTCGCTAGAGCACCTTCGAACTGCTGCCCCTCCTGTTAAAGAGTGATTCGCTTGATGGCGTTGAGGATCTTCCGCTGAATCCATTCCCCGAGCGCACTTTCACTCGCTGTTCAATCCAGCCTCCCCGAAGGAGCTAGTATGACATTCTCCAAAATCTGTATCTGGGTCCTCATCTTTCTTGTAGCCACGCAAGGCAGAGCGCACGCATACACGGATCCCGGCTCTGGGTCCCTGATTTTGCAGATGCTGCTCGCGGCCTCGTTCGGGTTGTTGTTTTACGCGAGAAGGTTCGTTACCTGGCTGCGCGGTTTAAAGACTCGCAAGTCTACTGGCCAGTACGATGAACAATGAGCGCTATTCAGCAGACTCAACATTCCCCCACGCATGACTGAAGTGTCCGCGGACTTTATTGGCCCGCGCACCTGCGTTACATCGCCCAACCTGATCGGGGTCAAACCTGAATGTTGAAACTCACGGAAATTCGAAACACGAAAGCGCGAGTCGTATCTTTCCGCGATCCTGCCGGCAGACTGGTGACCCAGAACGACCGCATCTTCCGGCTGGTGACTCCCGAGGGCCTGACTGACCTCAGAGCTTTTCTGGATTCGACGACCTGTTCCAGGTTCACGGAACAAGGGTCAATAGTACATACAGAATTCCTGGATAAAGATTCTTCTGAACGGCTGGTTCGGAATGCCGATATACAAGACCCGTTTTGCAGGCAAGCGATCAGAGTAGTCGAGCACGAGAGAATTCCATTTCAAAGCTTTCCTTATGAATGGCCGCCTGAAATGTTGTATCGAGCAGCAAACCTTACGCTCGATCTGGCGGAGAGCCTGCTTAACGAAGGCCTCGGGTTGAAAGATGCGACCCCCTACAACATCTTATTTCGCGGCGCCAGCCCGGTGTTCGTAGACATTTTGTCATTTGAAAAACGCGACGCCTTCGATCCTGTGTGGCTGGCGATGGCGCAATTCGAGCGGACGTTTCTGCTGCCCTTGCTGGCAAACAAGTACCTGGGAATGTCGCTCGAACAACTGTTGACGACACGTCGCGACGGCTTGGAACCCGAAGATCTGTATCAAGCTTGCGGACCCTTTCAACGATTGAGGCCGCTTTTTCTGAGCACGGTTTCGATCCCCACATGGCTCAATCGCAAACGCAATCCGGATGATCCGTCTCTCTACGAGAAGAAATCGCTGAATAGCGCTGAGAAGGCTCAGTTCATTGTGAGCTGCCTGATAAGGCGTCTGCGAAAGTCGTTGAGCAAGCTGAAGCCGCCGTCTGATTCGAAATCAACGTGGTCCGACTATCTGGAAGCCAACAACAACTACTCCGAAGAACACTTTCAAACCAAACAGGAGTTTGTTACCCAGGCGATTGACGAGTTTCGCCCGGGAAGGGTGCTGGATGTGGGATGTAATACAGGTCATTTCAGCGCGATTGCCGCGAGAAGCGGCGCCGGCGTTGTTGCGATTGACTATGACCCGGTTGTTGTCGGCAAGACCTGGTTGAGGGCTGAGAGCGAGAGTCTCGACATACTTCCGCTGGTTGTGAACCTGACGCGTCCGACTCCCGCCATGGGCTGGCGAAATCAGGAGTGCCCGTCTTTTCTAAGCCGCGCTTGTGGAAGCTTTGACATGGTGCTGATGCTTGCGCTGATTCATCACATGATCGTTACGGAGCGCATACCGTTGCCTGAGATCGTCGATCTTGCGGCAGACCTTACGACTGACGCATTGATCATCGAGTACATTGCTCCTGACGATTCGATGTTTCGCCGGCTTACGCGCGGGCGAGAACACCTTCATGCCGGGCTAACCCGCGAATCCTTTGAAGCCGAGTGTTGCCGCCGCTTTTCCATCATTCGCTCCCAGCATCTGGCAAACACGAGCCGCTGGCTCTACCTACTACGGAAGAATGAATAGAAAGCAACTTCTCAAAGACGCGGCGATTGCCGTCTCGCTTGCCAATCTGTGTTTTATCGTTTCGTGGAACGATCTGCTGGACAGCGCGCCACGAGATGCGTTCAACGTATACAACCGCAACAGCTTCGTAACAATCATCCTCAACGTGCTCTTGTTGGCGGCACTCTTCTGGGGTGCTTGCACCCTCGCGCGCCGGTCGACGAATCCATTCTGGCTGAAGCTTGGAGGCTGGCTCCTCCCGTTAGTGCTGATGATCCCGCTCGATGGTGTGCTCAGCATTCTAAGTCCTGACTTCTCTTTGCTGAAGTTGTTCTCACTACTGAAGGTTGGGTACTTCAATCCCACGGAACGAATGCTGATTGGGACCGTTTTAGTCTTGCTTGCTGCGTTCGTGTTGGCGCGTCGGTTCAAAATCGCAATAAGTGCCGTTGGAAGTCTGGCTCTAATATCGCTAGGAAGGCCTGAGCCGGTTTGGCTCGCGATTGTCATGATGCTCGTCATTCTCTTGATGCTAGCGCGCTGGCACCGGGCCGTACTGCGTGTCGCATCGACCGGATTGCTGCTGCTTACTCCGTTTGTCCTGATAACCTTCCTTCAGGCAGCGAGCTTCGGATTCAAATTCTCGGATAGACCTCCTTCACCGCTGATCCAGGGAACGCGCACTAAGCCTCGGGTGTTGTGGATGGTGTTCGATGAAATGGATCAAGCGATGACTTTTTCGCGGCGCCACGCGAGTCTCAAGCTACCTGAAATCGATAAATTGAAGGACGCGTCTGTTTACGCCTCGAATGCATATCCACCGTCAGACTCAACGCTGATGTCGATGCCGGCGATGATAACGGGCCGATTCATCTCAAACGCCAAAGTGAGCGGTCCGGCGGATCTGATCATCCAATACGCCGGTTCAAGCGACTCGGTGTTATGGAGCAGCCAAACAAACATCTTCGACGAGGCCCGCCGTAATGATGTCAACTCGGCGGTGATAGGCTGGTATCACCCATACTGCAGGATCTTAGGGCAAAGCCTCGCATACTGTTCCTATCAAGAGTTTGGCCGGATGCCAATGAGCGAAAGCATGAGCCAACAACTCAAAACACTGGTTCGGACCGTACCGCTGGCTTCATTCTATGGCTTGCTCGATGAGAAGGATCCTGAGCAGCGCGAACGGCGCCGCAGATTCATGGCCTCTTACCTTGGCGTGCTGGAACAGACTCGAAGGGTGGCCGTGGATCCGGATTTGGGCTTGATCCTGGTCCATTGGCCCATACCTCATCCGCCGGCCATATTTGACCACCAAACGAATGAGTTTGAATTTGGCATGCAGAGCGGATATTTGGGAAACCTCGCATTGGTTGATAGAACGATCGGAGAGTTGCGTAGGGACCTGGAAAGCGCAGGGCTGTGGGACGACACCATTGTGTTGATTACCTCCGACCATTGGTTTCGATCCGAAATCCACTTTCGTACAAAGGAGGATGATGAAGCTCTGGCAGGACTAACCGATCATCGGGTCCCATTCCTTCTGAAGCTCGCAGGCCAAAACGTGTGTGTTCCCTATGATCGGGAGTTTAACAACGTACTTGTCCACGATCTTCTCCTGGCTCTGTTACGGTCGGAATTGAAGAGTCCGGAGAGTGTCATACGCTGGCTCGACAATAATCGCTCGATCGGCGAGAGTCCTTATAACTATCACAGACTATCGGCGCCATGAAGTGCGAGCATCCCCTCAACATTAGATTTCCTGAGTAAGACTTCGTGCCCATAATACTCTTGATTTACTCCGTTTCCTTGTTATGCTCGGTTTCGGCGTAGCAATTGCGCATTCAACTTTCCTCGGCTGCCCCTTAGACCTCACGACTCAATTCCAGATTAGATTTCAGGACCAGCATAAGGCCAATGTCTCAATATCAATCTTCGATCATTAGAAGCGGCCACGAACCTGAGTTCAAACGTACATGGGCCCGCTCCAGGTCAAAGATGCCACGGCCTGAAGTGTCGATCGTGATGCCGTGCCTGAACGAAGCCGAGACGCTCGGAATCTGCATCGAGAAGGCACAAAGGTGGCTCGACGATAATGGAGTCATTGGGGAAGTGATCGTCGCTGATAACGGAAGCACCGATGGGTCACAGCGAATTGCCGAAGCGATGGGCGCGCGAGTCGTTCAGGTTGAGATGAAGGGTTACGGTAACGCGTTGATGGGAGGGATCGCGGCAGCGCGAGGTCAGTACATCGTGATGGGCGATGCCGACGACAGCTACGACTTCACGGACTTACAGCCTTTCATCGAGAAGCTTCGATTCGGTTATGACCTCGTAGTCGGTAATCGCTTCACGGGCGGTATCAAACCTCGCGCCATGCCTGCTCTGCATCGGTATCTTGGCAATCCCGTGTTGAGCGAATTGGGCAGGCTCTTCTTTCAATCGCCCTGCGGCGACTTTCACTGCGGCCTTCGCGCGTTCAGAAAACAGTCATTGCTGAAGATGGATCTGCGCACAACCGGGATGGAGTTTGCGAGCGAGATGATCGTCAAGGCCACGCTGCACAAGCTGAAGATAGCGGAAGTGCCGACGACACTCTCACCGGATGGCCGCAGCCGCGCGCCTCACTTGCGAAGTTGGCGCGATGGCTGGCGTCATCTGCGATTCTTGTTGCTTTACTGCCCGCGCTGGCTCTTTCTGTATCCGGGCGCGCTTCTGTTGACGGCAGGACTTGTTGTGGGACTCCTGCTGCTGAGAGGCCCGATCGTAATCGGCCGCGTGGGGTTTGATGTTCACAGTCTGCTTTATGCCGCGCTGGCAGTCGTGATTGGATTCCAGGCAATTACATTTGCCGTGTTCACCAAGCTGTTCGCAATCACTGAAGGCCTGCTGCCGGCAGACGAGCGTCTAAAGAAATTGTTTCGCTATGTAAGCCTCGAAGTGGGCCTGTCGATAGGCGGCGCCCTGGTACTGGCCGGCGTTGCGGGCTCGATCTATGCATTCGGCTCGTGGAGCTTCAGATCGTTTCCCGCCCTTGATCCCTCGTCGATGATGAGGATCGTTATTCCCGCGGTCACTTCGCTTACTTTGGGTTGTCAGATAATCTTCTCGAGCTTTTTCCTGAGCGTGCTCGGTCTGGCGCGGCGCTAGAGCCATCGCGCGGCGGGATTCATCGCCGCCACGATCGCGGCATCTACGAAGGCCGCCTTGCCAAAACCGTCAGCACATCGCCTCGGTTAGGCCAGTTGAATCGGTACAAGTGATATAGAAGGCGAGCTCCAATCTCGCCTGCCCTTCCGACGGGACCCGCGGGCGGGCCACCCGGAAGGCGCTCGACGAGCGTGCGGTACAACGGCGAATAGAAAGGGAACCCCCATCCGGTGACTTCCATAACTTCCAATCCGACGGCTTCGAGCTTGCGTTGAAGCTCGACGGCTGAGTAGTTGCGCACGTGACCTATCTTGATCTCTGATGGGCGCATGCGCCCTTGCATCGTTGATACGAGCACATAACCGCTAGCCATTTCTGCGATGTTTCTAAGCGCCGCCATATCATCGAGCAAGTGCTCGACGACCTGCACGCTAATGATCATGTCGAACCGGTCGGGCAAAGTTTCTTTGGTGATATCGGCGGCAAAGAGCCGTGCGGAGCCGACCCGGCTCCGCGCGAGAGCTAACGCTGCTTCTGAGATGTCCATCCCTGTTAGCTCATATCGGTGCTGCGCAGCCAGCGCAGCAAGGTTCTCGCCGGATCCGCATCCAACGTCGAGCACTCGCCGAACGTCTAGTGTTGAAATCCTGCGAACCAGATTATCGAGCGTGTGCCGATGCACCGGTCCCACACGCTGCATGTCACCCCACGCATTCTTCCAAAGATCATCGTACGAGTGCTTGTTCATTGATTCGGATTCCCAAGGCTGCTCGCAAGGCTGGTGTAGTACTGGCGCATCCTATTAGCGCTCCAACGCTCGACAACTAACTCTCTCGCTCGCTGAACAATGATGCTTCTCTCGGTTGGCTTTTCCAGAATGCCGCACAGAGCCCGGCCGAGCGCATCCGGCTCGCGTTCAGAAGCAATGCAGCAACCCTCTTCCTCCAGCAATTCGGTGAATGTCTCACCTTTTGGAACGATCACCGGCACACCAGAAGCCATTGCCTCGAGCACCGATAACGGGAAGCCCTCGCTGTAGGAGGGCAACACGAACGCGTCCGCCGCGTGGTAGATTGCGGGCATCGATTCGGGTTCAGCATAGGGAATCCAAGTTAGGTTGTCAGCCGCGGGCGGTCGAATCGAACCGTCGCCCACAACTAGAAAGCAATGGTCCGGCAATAGGGAGCTGAGATGCAGGAACAACTCCGCGCCTTTCTTTTCCTCGAGGCGCCCAACGAACAGCGCCACAGGATTTGAGCCTCGTATTCCAAGCGCGACGCGCGCTTCGGAATTCTCGCGTTCACTCACCGGCCGGAACTTATCGGTGTCGATGCCGATTGGAATTGTGGATGCGTTGAGGGGGCGCCCGTCCATCAGTTCGGTAATGAACTCCTCGGCCGCCGAAGTACAGAACACAAGTCTTGTCGCTCGGCGGAGCACGGCTCGCCCAATTGTGTGGTAAGCCACAAGCTGTATTTTGTTGAGGAGTCTCGAGGAATATCTTCCGAATCCAATGTGCTGCGACACGATGACTGGCTTCCTTGATCGCGAAGAAAACAGGACTGCCAACGCACTGCCAAGGTACAGACAGTCGTGAACATGAACAACATCAGCCCATTCGACGAGACGCCGTAGTCTTGCCATTCCGGTTGGTCCCCAGATCGGCCAGGGTACGCCGAGACTTCGTTCGGCGACATTCACGCAACCGACTCGAATCCTGCCGTCTTCGCGGAGCGGTGCATCATCAGGGACGCGGCTCGCAATCCAATTCACCTCGTACCCCGCCGCTCGGTAAGCTTCAAAAAGTGACTGCGCGACGATCTCAATCCCTCCGATGTGTGGGGGCATGTAGTGCGTAACCATGCCAATGCGAAGCGGCCTGCCTTCCAGTACGACACGTTCAACATGGGGTTGTTCGATGGTTTGTGGAGCCGTGAGTCCAGTCATCAACTTGTATATGCTTTTTGCTTTCCGGGGGACTGACGAACTCTTGGTGCGAGGCGCAGCGATCAGAGTGAAAGGGGGTTAGAACGACTCTTCTCTGTTACGCCACAACATATAACCGATTTCAAAACCTGGGTCAATAACAGAGACCGCGATAGATCTGAGAAGCGAATCAGTCGTTGATATTCTCTTCCGTATCCCTCATCTCTAAGCTACACTTGGCCCGTCGAATGCCACGATCCAATCAAATAGCCCATCGGCTTCTTCGCGACGTTTTTCTAATAGTAAAACTGCTCCTCGCACTACTCCTTGCCTTCTACCTCTACACTCTTTACTTCGAAGCTGGTTGGGGGATTGTAGCGGCTGTGTTGGTAATAATAGCGTGGCAGCTTTTTCCAGCATTCTTCGAAGCGCTGCTGCGTCCGTTTGGCAGGCTCGCGCGTCACCAACTGGTCTCGGTGCTCGTGGTGGGATCCGTAGCATTTATCATAAGCGCGGCGTTGTCTCTGAAGGGACCAATGCCTGAACCTCGGATACACGATGAATTCAGCTATCTGTTAGCCGCGGACACATTTTCTCGAGGCCGCGTGACCAACCCTACTCACCCGATGTGGGTTCACTTCGAAAGCTTCTACATAATCCATCAGCCGAGCTACGCGTCTCAATATCCGCCGGGGCAAGGTCTGGTTCTCGCGGCCGGCCAGGTCATCAGCGGGTACCCGATCGTTGGTTCGTGGCTGGCAACCGGCTTCGGATGCGCGGCCATCTGCTGGATGCTATTTGGCTGGCTGCCTCCACGCTGGGCACTTCTTGGCGGTTCGCTGGCCGCAATACACCCGATGATTCTCGGATGGAGCCAGACTTACTGGGGTGGCGCGGTGGCGATGGCCGGCGGGGCTTTGGCGCTCGGAGCTTTTCGCCGAGTTTGGCGGAGACCGCGAGCGCGGCATTCATTGCTGTTGGGGCTTGGCCTAGCAGTGCTGGCGCTGAGCCGGCCTTATGAAGGCGCAGCGCTGAGCGTAGTGTTGCTCACGGGACTCGCCGTTCACGTCATACGGCGCAAAACCAACCACATGCGCATCTACGCTCGGCAAGTTGTGCTCCCGCTATCCGTAATGCTTGCGTTCACCGCTCTGTTGATTGGGCTATATAACCTGAGCGTGACTGGCAGCGCGCTGCGAACACCGGTTCAAGTCGGGGGCGCGAAGTATGGCGTGGTGCCTCCGTTCTTGTGGCAGCATCCGTATCCCGAGCCGCGGTACAACCACAAGGAGATGCGTGAACTCTATATCGATTGGGCCCTTCCGGAATATATGAGCCAGCAATCGCTGTCGGGGCTTGCGGATGCGACTATCGCCAAGTTGAGAATGTATTCCGAGAACTACTTTCAGGGATGGGTCGCGGTGGTCCTTCTGACTGCAGCTTGCACGATCCGGCGAAATCGGTACCTGAGAATCCAGTTGATGATGCTTGCGGTGTTCACCCTGAGTCTGTTGGCCGAAACCTGGAAGCAGCCGCACTATGCGGCGCCCGTTACCGGTCTCGTGTTAGTGATGTCGCTGCAAGTTTGCCGGCGTGTGAGTATGTGGAGACTGACGCGCATTCCGATCGGGCGTTATGTGATTCGCGGAGCCATCATATTATTTGCCGCGACGATGCTGACCTCGGATCTGAGGCTGCTACACCCGGACACCAACGGCTGGAATCATGCGCGCGCACGAATCCTTAACGATCTCCGTCGAGACGCGGCGAAGCAATTGGTCATCGTGCGCTATGCTCCGGATCATTCTCCGCACGAAGAGTGGGTCTATAACGAGGCCGACATAGATGGCTCCAGGGTCGTTTGGGCGCGTGACATGGGAGATGAGCGGAATCGCGAACTCCTCGAATATTTCCGGGATCGCCAGGCCTGGCTGCTGGAACCAGATGGGCCGGCGCCAAGGCTGACGAAGTATCCTCCGGCTTCCGGTCAGCAAGCTGATTTAGCCGGAGAGATTCAAGCTTTCCCTTACCACGCTCGAACGCTTGAATGATTGCCCGAAGATGGTATCATTCGGTCGAAGCTGGAGTATTCCTCCGGCGCTACTTGCAGGAAAAGATTCGGCCCTCATCGCGTTTCGCGAAAATCAATTTGCTCATTGACGACGCAGGTACAGAAAAGGTGAGTCCGGTTCACGTCTGAATATGAAGCGTGCGGCGAATGAAGTCTAAGCTCCTCGCATCGTTAAGGCACTGTAATGGGAGCCAGAATACGGAAACAAGGCCGGGCAGTAACTGTCGCTGATGCGCGGGCGGCCGTTGCTCCAAAGCCGTACAAGAAATGGGCGCTGATCTCAAGCGTTGGCGCGCTATGTTTGCTGTCGATTCTTGCGCACTGGAAAGCCGTCGGCGCCGGCGAAGACTACACGGGTTTGTTGGCGCCCCTGGACCGGGTCTTTGATTTGATGTTGAGCGCTCTGCTGATCGGCGTTTGCGGTCTTGTGGGAAAGAAGGTCTGCAGCCTGTGCTCGTTGCGCTTTGAAGGCTTTGCTGAAGAGTTGTGTTTCGCGATTTCGCTCGGAGCCGGAGTGGTCGGGTTGATGATTTTCGCTCTCGGAGTTTCCGGATTGTTTCGACCTCTTCCAGTGGCAATGCTGGCAGTTGCGCTCATTGCGTTAGCTCATCGAGAAGGAAAACAGCTTTGTGAATCCGCAGCCGCCGCGGTCAACAGGGCAATGGCTAAAGACCGGCGCGTGGCGACTATTCTTTTTTTGGCTCTGGCGACGCTGCTGGTGATTCGAGCAGCCGAACCGCCGCACGCGGTCGATGAGGCCATCTATCATCTGGCTGCGCCCAACAGCTTCGTTAAGGCCGGCCGTCTGATCCCGCTCTACGATAATTTTTCGGGCAACATGCCGATGCTCGCACACATGTTTTATGTCGTGTGCCTGATCGCGAAGTCAGATATCGCTGCCCGGCTGTTCAGCCTGTCATTGGCGATTGTAGCGGCTCTTGCTCTCTATGCGTTCTGCGTGCGCTATCTGAATCGCCGAACCGGCGTGCTTGCGTTATTCGGGTTTTTCGGCGCGGGGATGGTTACCGAAGTCGCTGTTACCACACGCATCGATGTGACGCTTGCGGGAATGATCTTCCTCGCAACCTACGCGATGATAAACCATCTTGAAACCGGCAAGCGCGGCTGGCTCATCGCTTCGGCGTTACTCTCGGGCACCAGCCTGGGTGTGAAATACACCGCGGGGATTTGGATAGCGATGGTCGGCGTCATGTACGTCTATGAGAGTTTGTTCAGAAAACGCGAGCGCGTCCAAACCTTCCTGGCAAATGGAACGCTGTTCACCGTGATCGCGTTCGCCGTCTTCTCACCCTGGTTGGTCAAGAACTACATTTATTTCAAGAATCCTGTTTACCCGTTTCTTACGGGCGAGGCAGCCGAGCACACTGCTTCAGGCATTCGTTTCTTTACCGAAGACGACGAGCGCAAGATGGACGCTTATCTCAATCAGGCGCAAGAGGAGATTCCCCAAACTGTCGACTTTATCAGCCGCGAACTGGCGGATCGGGAAATGCTGCGATTCGCGCGTCACCCATTCAGATTCTGGGAGTTTTTCACCGCTCCCGAAAAGTACAGTATGGGTTTAGCAGAGGGACACCACGATCCAAATTATCTTTTTCTGGTTTCTCCTCTGCTGTTCGTGTTTACGAGGCGGCGATGGCTGTCGTGGCTTGGCCTCATCTCGGCCGGCTTCTTTTGCTTTGTTGCGTCTACATCCTGGATCGCCCGCTATTACTTGCCGCTCTATCCCGCAATGACCGTGCTGGCTGCTTCGTCCCTGGTGATGATTTCCGAGAAGTTCAGCAAATACTCCGGAATGGCAAAACACCTGCCCGTTATCGCGACGGCTACCGCGGTGTTGTTGACCGCGTTTGTTTTCGCCGTACAGATACAAGCGTCGGGCGGGGTAGAGTTTCTCACTGGCAGCCTGTCGCGCCGCGAGTTTCTGCAGGGCGCCTTCTACTCTCCTCCGATCGATTACATCAATCACAATACGCCTCCCGGCGCGAAGATAATGATGGTCGGCGCTCAGATGGGATATCATCTGCAACGTGATTACCTTGCTGATGCCGGGTGGGATTCCGTCGAATGGCAACGCCTGATGATTCGCAATAACTCATTGGCGGAGATTCACGATGATATGAAGCGCCAGGGCATCACGCATATTATTTACGAGCCAGGATTGTTTGGATTCGTCGCAAGCATGGGGCGGGCAGGAAGCGGGCCCTCGGGCGCCATGTATGGCCGCCGAAGCGCGTCGCGCGCCGGGAAGGATTATCAAGTTCAGTTGAGAAACTGGGCGACATTCGAGCTCTATCGCTCGAAGTACCTCGAGACTATTCAGACGTTCGACAAAGCAGGCCCGGAGTACATAGTCCTGAAAGTGAAATAACCTGATCAATCAACGGCGCCGCATGGCAGAACAGATGACCGCAACTCGAATGGCCTCTCTTCCCATCAACAAGCGTAATACGCTAGGGCGTGTCCGCACTATCGCGCTCAACACTTTCCGCGAGTCCGTCCGCGATCGCGTGCTCTACAACCTTATCCTGTTTGTGCTGGTTCTGGTCGCGGCTTCGGTGTTCGTGAGCGACCTCTCGCTCGATATGGAGAGCCAGTTCACGGCGGCGCTCGGACTGAGCGCGATGCTGGTCTTCGGAGCGTTGATCGCGATCTTCATCGGCGTCGGTCTCGTGTACAAGGAGATCGATAAGCGAACGATCTACAATCTGCTGTCGAAGCCCGTGCATCGTCACGAATTCATCATCGGCAAATATGCCGGGCTTTGCTTGACTCTGCTGGTCAACACGGTAGTGATGGTGATGGGAACTGAGCTTGCGCTCTGGTACGTGAACGGAAAGTTTGTGCCGCTTCAAACGGCTGTCCTTGCCGCTTCGTTTCTTGTGTATTGTGAGCTTGCGTTGCTGGTCGCAGTGGCGCTGATGTTCTCAAGCTTCACTACGCCGCTTCTCGCCGCGCTGTTCTCGTTTGCGATTTATCTAATCGGGCACCTCAGCAAAGACCTGCTCGAGATGGCGACGCTCTCAAACTCGAGTCTGACGCGAGCCATACTGACAACGCTCTATTATCTGCTTCCCAATCTCTCTAATTTTGGATTCATCACCGAGGCATCACACGGCCGAATCGTGCCCATGAGAATGATCGTATCGGCTACGATCTATGCGATTGTGTACATAGGCATATTGCTATCGGCGACTGTGCTGATTTTCCATAAGAGGAATTTCAAGTGAGCCGTAAGGGTCAAATCATTGCGGCATCGATCCTGTTGCTCGGGTTGAGTGTGTTGTATCCGATGCAGCATTGGATTGACCGCACGCCGCCGCCCGAGGCCGCCGGCGAAGAAACGCTGTTCCTTTCAGACTCGACGATAAAGAAGATGAGTTTCGGGCTCGAGGCTCTCGCAGCGGATGTCTACTGGATTCGAACCGTTCAGTATTTCGGCCGCAAACTGATCGATAGCGACAAGCCGCTTTCTTCGGCGACAACAAAAGACATCCGCATGGATTTGCTCGCGCCTTTGTT
>Ga0070705_100000091_pt1 | contig 50107 bp, 60 predicted proteins | sample KBSK5253metaG_FD_65455 | JGI IMG/M metagenome (GOLD analysis project Ga0070705, IMG submission 65455) | Corn, switchgrass and miscanthus rhizosphere microbial communities from Kellogg Biological Station, Michigan, USA - KBS K5-25-3 metaG | ecosystem: Host-associated > Plants > Roots >... | reverse complement strand
CGCAAGTTCCTAACCGGCATAACGATTGCTTCTTCAACCACTCCTCTCACCCTCACCAACGCCACCGCCAGCTTCAAGATGTCAATCAACTACGGAGGTTCTCAGTGAAGAGGTTTTTTGTCTTTGCGGGTCTTCTAGTTCTAACGACGCTTGTGATAGCGCCTATAACGATTGTGCCCAGTGGTGGAGCTGGTGGTGGCGCTACCACGAACGCTCAACCTCCTAGTGCGAATCTTACGAATTGGTCAGATTTCTCTACCAACGTCGTTAGTGATACCGCAAGTAACGCAGCGATTGCATTGAATCTTTGGACAAACTCTGGAGGAGTCCTAAAACCTTTCACCAACGATAATGTGATCTATGCCATTGGGACGCCTGGAATAGGAACTAGACCCGTGAACGATGGGAGCCAATACAAATTTGTATGGGTGCCTGGCAGGGCCGCGTTATCGTCTGGACTTATTTCGTCTGGCACGAACTGGGATTACAACAGCCTTGGGGAAGCATCAGTTCGATTCGGGCAAGATACGTATGCCTCTGGAGACCAGTCCATCTCCATAGGGCAAGGCTGTGTTTCTATTGGAAATCAAAGTTTTTCAGGCGGTCTCAACTCCTACTCTAGCAACGTTATTAGCTTTTCGTTTGGTAGCGACACAATAGCATCTGGAGATGGCTCGGTTGCCTTTAGTCAACATGGTCATTCAAGTGGCCGAGCATCATTCTCGTGTGGAGCAGATGGAACCGCCTCTGGAAATTTCTCGTTTGTAGCAAATGATGCCAATTTGGCATCTGGCGTTTCCAGTGCGGCTTTCGGCTTAACTTGTTCGAGTTTAGGAGAGAACTCTTTTACGGCTGGCGATACATGTATTGCAACGAACTACGCTAACTTCTCGATTGGAGCTGGAAATATAACTGGTGCGGATTATGCACAAGCTTTTGGAAGGAATGTAAGAAACGTTACTCGTGGCACGGTAGAGATAGGAACGAACATAATCAAAGCCAGTTTTGGAGCTATTGGGTTGCAGTTACTTGGAAGCATGCAGTTATTCGTCTCTGGTCTAACTACTTTGTCCAATAGCTTGGTGATTTCAGGAGGTATGACTAACAACGGCTCCCTCACCAATGCAGGTAATATCTACAACACCGGCTCGATGACGAACGGGTCAGGATTCACGAACGGTGGAGTGGCTAAGATTCTTGGAACCACGCACCTAACAGGAGCTACAAACAATGGTGACTTCACTAACGCCGGGAATGTCTATAATACTGGCTCCTTTACCAACGGCTCTGGCTTTACCAATGGCGGACTTGTCAAAGTCCTTGGAAACACTTTCACGGCTGGGATCACGAATAATGGCAACTTAACTAACGCTGGCAACATTTACAATACTGGAACCTTAACCAATGGTGGTGCGGTTACCAATGGTGGCGCGATGCTTACATTAGGAACAACTCTAATAACCGGCGCTACGAATAACGGCTCCTTTACCAACGCTGGGAATGTCTATAACACTGGTTCGTTAACTAACGGAAGTGGCCTCACCAATGGCGGACCCGCGCAGGTTCTTGGAACGATGTTACTAACAGGAGCGACTAATAATGGCGCTTTCACGAATGCAGGAAATCTGTATAACACTGGCTCTCTTACCAACGGAACCGGATTCACGAATGGTGGAGCCGCGCAAGTTTTAGGGACCACTCTATTGACTGGCCTAACGAATAACGGTGACTACACAAACTCTGGCAATGTTGCTAACAATGGCAATCTTACTAACGGCGGCTTTGCTAACATCTTAGGCGGTGTCACCAACTGGGGCGCGATGCAGACGAAAGGTGTTACTGATTTTGCCGGTGCGGTGACAAACGAGAGTCGAGTTAACACCGCTGGTGGTGTTACCAACTGGACCCAGACAGAAGTCAAAGGCACTCTTCTTGCCAACAGCAACCTTCTTGTTAACGCTGGCCAAGGTCCGGCGAACTCTGCTAGTAATGTGTGGGTTGGTGGCACCTACTTTCAACAAATCGGAACAGCGTTCACGAATCTCAATGGCACACCAGCAACCTTCACGAACCTCGCGAATGTTTCGATAACGGGAAACACGCTCACTAACAATGGCGACACTCTCTTTGCTGAGTGGGGCATTGTGCTACAAATCGCGAAGGCGAATACCAATAACTTCAAGCTTATCTACGGTGCCACAACCTTTCTCGACACTGGCCTTCAAATTTCATCCAACTGTGCTGTGCGAGCAAACTGTACTATAACTCGCACTGGTAACGCTTCCCAACATGTCGAAGCACACTTGGAATGGGGTCCAGGTGGTGGTGTCCCGTTCGCCTTCACCAACGTTAACCTCGAAATGGCTGAGAACAACGGCATTGCTAACGTCCTAAAAGCACAAGGCGCATCGCAAGCTGTTGGAGCGCATACTAATAACTTCTTCCGTGTTGAATGGAAACCAACCCCGCGATGAAGAAGCTAAGCTATTTTTTGGTTCCATTACTAACCATCGTTGTGGCTGTTTTCTTAGCCGAACATCGGCTAGGACAAGCTCAAACGTGGGGATATAATGGTACCATGGTTTCTAGCAATGGAGCAGGAGTTTACATTGCTGGCGTTTGGGTTCCTTCCGTAAGATCAGGAAGCGTTGGTTTAACAGCTCTAGAGACCTCTCATCCAGTGTTGTTTTCCTCCCCGTTGTTGGATACAAACTACGTTATCCACCTTAGCCCTTCTTTGCTAACCACAGCTTTTTGGTCTTCAAAGGCAACAGATGGTTTCACTCTGAATCTAACAATCGGTATAACTGGTAGAGTGGATTATACTGCAATTTGTTTACCACCATGAGCGATGTTACTCAAATCGAAGCAGAGGATAAAAAAGTCGCCACTCAGATTGGGCTCTACGTGCTACGCTCAGTGAACCTAATTCTTGCTGCTATCTGCACTGTTGGGGTTCTTTGGATTAAAGCCAATGTTCCGTCCAAGGACGACTTCAAGGAATTGCATATTCAAATCAGAGCATTGGAGATTTCGGTGGCGCAATTAAGCGAAACCAATGAACGTATGAAAGCGTTTGATGAGCGAATTCGGAGATTGGAACAAATCGATGGAAGGCGCGGGCCTCCACCACCTAGAGGAACTCCATGAAAAGTTGGAAAATGATGACTGGCGGTATATTGCTCGCGCTCGGCTCTTGGGCCGCTGGGCAAACTGAAGTTGCATGGCTTTGGAAATTGGGGCCGCTATTTCAAAGCCTTGGTGCAATCTTTGTCAGCTTTGGCCGCGACAATAATGTACCAAGCGTAGCGGTGCCTTCTGCGGCAAAGGCTGCCGAGAAAATCAAGGGCGACACGAACCCGCCATTTACGAAGTGAAGCAACCAGCCAAAACCGATCAGGAACGGCGTGAGTTTATGCGCAAGTACATCGCAACCCTCCCACGGCCACTTCTTCCGACCGAAGAAGAAGTTAAGCGACACCTTGAGTCCGCCGAGAAGGCTGGAATCCTGAAGCGTGAAACAAAGAAAAAGGTGTAGTGGGCTGCTGTGACAAATTATGAAAGCCAGAATGATCGTGACTCTTCTTTGTGCGCTAATGTTCGGGTGCGAAAACGGAAAACATACCATCTCCAAAACACCCAACATTGGCACATACAGCGGAATGGTTGCTAAACCAGATGGTAGAGGCGGAATACAGATGTTCAGTGCTTCAAGTGGCCAACTATTGCGCTGGATTTCGTTCGCAGACTTTGAAGCTGTGTACGTCAACAAAACTCAGCCGGAATATGGAAAGTAGCTCACCATCGGAAAAACATAAATGAGTTTCCAAGGCCAGCTTAATTGCGTTCCCAACATATCCGGCGACCAGCGCCGTGGCTGGGCGATGGTTTATCTGCGAACATTGGAGACGTACGAGCAGGAAATCACGATGGCGCGATGGGGAATCGACGGTGAAATCCGCAACGTGAAGCTGCCTTTGACGCGGCGCATCTCGCCAAGTAGCGGAAACCAAGCGATGGCTGGTGCCAGGCTAATCCTTGGTGCGGGAATGTCTTACTCCTCGCCGGCATATTTTTATGAGCTAGATTTTGAAACAGGAGAGGTGCTTCACGAAACTCAGATTGGGGACAAAGTGGTCAATATTGTGCCCATTCAGCTTGCGAATGGCGGTGTGGCTGGAATCTGTATGCAGAACAGCAATGTGCCAGGCAGCACGGTAACGCCTCCTGTTCGCTTTACGGCCTACTACCGTGCTCCGCTGACCGGCTCTCCGCACTGGTGGAGTCGAACCTACGAATTCTCAGTGCTAACCGGCTTCGGACAGGCTTATTCCGTGTCCGGTGTGGAGGCATCCGATGGAACGATTTGGGTTTTCTTCACGCATGACTCAGCGCGCACCATTGGTCTGATACGTTTTCGGATCAAGGGTTTTGAGTTGGAACTTATCGAGTTCAACCACCTGTTCATTCCACTGACAAGGGGATTGCCAATCGAACCATCTGGTGAATTTCCAAGCATTTTCGCGGCGGCTGACACGCGAAATAAGCGCATCATTCTCACCTACCGCAACGGCCTGCCTGGAAATACCGAATGCCAGCCCACCGGCTACCACATTTCCTACCGTGTTGCTATAACGGAGGTGAAAGAGGACAAGTCCATGCGGGTGCTTAGCGTGCCAGGCTTATGGTCCTGGCAGGGCGGCCATTACATGGCTGCGGTGTGGCCTCGGCGCGAGGGGATTTACTACCTCTTTGATTACATCGGCGTCGGGTCGGGTTGCGGACTTGGATACAAGCTCGGCAGATTTGTGGACGGCGCCTTCCAGATGGCGACGGATTGGCCTGGATTTGACCTCATGGCCGTTTCAAAGGACGGATGGATACTCGCTTACAATTCTGGCACGGCAACTTCGGACCTGATTCGGCTGGTATTTGTGCCCGAGATTAGTATCCGAGACTTGGGCCAAAACGTAGAGATCGACTGGGAACCAGGATTGCCGTCGGACGTGCTTCTGGAGAATGCCAATTACGGCGGCTGGCGATCCATATGGATTGGTGTTCCGCCCGTGATACTACCGAATAACAAGCAGATAGGTGCTTGGAATTTCCAAGTCGTTCCGACTCAAGATGCAATTTAAATCCCTTTTGAGGAAGCTCGATTCATTCTGTGCCACCACAAACCCGCAGATGGCTGTAAGCCACGTTTCGGGCTTCTTCTTATCCTTTCGCGCCTAAAGGCTAAAAATGGACGAACACGTAACATCCGAGCTAACGAGCGAGAAGCCGAGCAAGTTCCATGCACAAATGCTTGAGGATTGCAAGGCGCTTGTAAAGAGGTCGCGGGATGTTATGCAGAAACATTATGGTAAGTGGGATTTGGCCGATCAGGTTTTCCGTGGCATAAGGCCAAAGGACTCGGAAGACATTAAGGCTCGCGAACGTAAGGAGCCAGAAAAGATGGTCGTTCCAATCTCCTATAGCCAGATTCAAACGTTCGTTGCATTCTGCTATTCGCTTTTCACGCAGCGCGAGAAGATGTTTGAGATTGTGGGATTTGAGTCGACTGACGAAAAGCCCGCGAAGGTTGGAGAAGCGTTGCTGGCTCGTGACCTTCGGCATAACAAATTTGAAGCCCTATTGCAGCAGTTCTTGCTCGACATCGCGCGCTTCGGCCTCGGGATTTTTAAGGTTTGTTGGACCACTGATAAGCAAATAGTTAGGGAAGTATCGACGACTCCTCCAATGTCGGTCTTTGGTATCAAGCTTACAAATGGTCGACAAATTGAGCAAGAGGTTGAGAAGGTGAAGTATCAAGGTAATAAGATCGTTCATGTCTCACCCTACCGCTTCTTCCCCGATCCGCGCTTGCCACTCGTGCGATTCCAAGAAGGCGAGTTTTGTGGTTCCGAAGACCTTTACTCGATGGCCACACTCAAACAATGGGAGTCCGAGGGTAAGATTGCGGGGATGAAGTACGTCAAGTCCTTCGATCGTTCGGAGTACGAGAAAATTGGTGGCTATCGTTTTGACTACGATGCTGAAAACATTGGCGTGATGGCACCAGGCTCGACGATGATTGGCAGCGGGCAGATTAAAAAGACCGTTGTCATAACCGAGATTCAGCGAGTTATTGTGCCAGCAGATTACGAGGTTGATGGCAAGCCGCTAGGCACGGAGCAACGGCCTACTAAGTATAATATCTGGATGGCGAATTATAATCGCATTGTGAAGTGCGAGCCTTTGGGTTATGTGCACGATGATTTCACCTACTGCTGTGCGCCCTTTATCTTCGACGACAACACTTATCTTGGTGATAGCCTAGCTGATAGCATCGCAGTTTTGCAAGATGTTATTACTTGGTTCATCAATGCTCGCATCACGAACGTTCGTAAGGTTATTCAAGACAAGATCGTTGTCAACGTCAAAAACATTAACATGCAGGACTTAGAAGACCGTGCGCCAGTTATCAGAACCACTGGCGCGGCTCCTGCTGACCTCAATCGTTCGATCATGCAACTTGCGTTACAAGATGTTACGGCCAACCACATCGGCGATGCAAAATTCTTACATGAAATCGTTCAAACGGTCACTGGCATTAACGATGCGCTTCTTGGACAATTCCAACCCGGCCGGCGTCCCGCTGCTGAACATCGTAATACTTCTGCTGGCTCTGCTTCACGGCTTAAAACCGTTGCTGCTGTTATTTACTGGGTGGCTTTGGAACCGTTAGCGCGTCAGATGATTTCCAATTTGCGCGACGGGCTTGAGGATGAGACCTTTGTTCGCCTTGTCGGCATGAAAAAGGCTATCGAGGGCCAAGAGTTTATCTCCGTTACCAAAGAAGACCTCGTTGGCAACTACGATTTTGAAATCTTCGACGGGACTCTCCCGTCGGAGCGTTTCTACACCGCACAGGCTCTTGAAGAAATCCTTGGCGGTTTTATGAAAAATCCAGAAGCCGCGATAGCTTTTGGCCTCGACCCACGCAAGATTCTCTACGAGGTCATGGAACTTCGCGGTATTCGCAATCCAGAAAGGTTTGAGCTTGACCGAGAACTCCCTCTCCCTTCAGCAACGCCTCCGGGGGCTGCAAACGCTAATGGACAACCCGTTCTTCAAAGAAGTGTTAGCCAACCTCCAGTTGGAGCGACAAACGGCGATGCAGGAGGCTATTGATGGCGATGTTAACCAAAATAACGAACACTTTCGCCAGGTTGGCTTGTTCAAAGGTCTTGGACGGGTGGAAGACCTGGTTGTTGAAATGATCGAAGAAACACAGAGCAAAATAAAACAGGAGCAAACATATGAGCGAACAGAATGAACACGTAGTTGGCGAAGAAGACTTGCGCCCGGATGGGTTGCCGAACACGGTGGAAGGCGAGCAAGACGTCAAGGCTGGTGACACTGGCAAGGGCGCTGATGATAAGGGTGGTGAAGGTGACAAGGGCACGGAAAAGCCCGTAACCGAGGATCGTCTCGCTGAAGTCCTTGAAACCCTTGTCGCCAAGCGTGACGAGAAGCAACCGGAGAAACAATACACTCCTGAGGAAATCGACCAGCTTTTGCAGGTTTACAAGCCGAGTGAGAAGCTGATTACAGACTTGCGGGCTGAAGACCCTAAAGTCGCTCTTGCTGCGATTAAGGAGCTTACGGCTGGTGTCATTAAACAGGCCAACACAATGGCCGACTTACGAATCCAGCAAATCGTCGGCGACCTGCGCGAAAAAGAACTAACGCCGCTACAACGCTACTACCAAGAAGCCGCGGCACAGCGCGAGGAGCAAGCGTTCTACACAAAGAACGACGACCTCAAGCCATACGAACTCATTGTTAACGCCGTAACGGCGAAAATCGAAGCGTCTGGAAAGCAATTCGATTCCAAAGAAAAAGTTTTTGATGAAATCGCGCGCGTAAGCCGCGAAGCAATCAAATCAATGGGGATCACTCCAAAGAAGGGTGCGAACGGCTCTGCCGGACGAACTTCATCCTCTAGTGGTTCTCGGATGTCCGCGCTGTCTAGTGGCAGCGGTGGACGGGCTGCTGGTGGAGGCGGAGCGGGAGGCAATAGTGCCGACCGCAAGCCTGGTATGGCGGTCTTTGACGCAGACGAATAGCAAATCGAAAGGACAAAGAAAATGGCAATTCTAGGTCTGGTCTCCACTGAGTCAATGTCGCAGCCGACATACTGGGAGGCCAATTTTAGACGGAAGGTGTTTCATCAGTACCCAAACGGCGCGATGAGTATCATCGGCCTTTTGTCGTTGATGAAAACAGAAACGGTTCCAACACCAGAGTTTACCTGGTGGGAGGAAAGGTTCAAGCGGCAATATACAACGACAGCTTCGCAAGGTTCCTCGAAAGGCCCGTTCAGGCTCGATGCGGACGCCGTCGACGGTGCTGATCCGTTCTTGCCAGTCGTTAACACCGCATTCACTCTCTACGTTGCTGACAACACGATGTTCCGTGTTGGCCACGTGGTGATGATAACGGGGTTGACAAATGCTGGCGGGACGGTCACACTGGCACCAATGCGGGCAGTGGTGACGTCTATTGTGTCGACCACCAAAATCCACATGCGCGCTATCAGTCTCCCAGCTGGTATTAGCACGGGGTTCGACAATGGTGCGACGAATGAGAACGTCGGCAAGGGAGTCCTTGCGATTGGCACGGCTTTCGCGCAAGGCGTTGTGAATCTCACTGGCGAGGTGTTCTACCTTCCTGACTCCTTTGGTAACAACACTCAAATCTTTCGCACTCCGTTCAGCTTCACTCGCAATGCGATGAAGACTCCGACGAAGTTCGACGAATCTGGGGTGTACAAAGAAAAGGCGAAGCAGCACTCGCTTTATCACATGGTCGAGATGGAACGCGCGATACTGTGGGGCGAAAAGGCGAAGTACACAGCGTCGGGCACAACCGATCCTACAACTGGTGCTGGTTTGCCAGAGTACAAGACTGGCGGCATTGTTGGTTGGTTCTTACCCAAGTGGGAAGAAGCTGACACTGCCTACCGTGGCGGCACCGGAGCAGCGGCCTTGACGCTCGACTCCGACGACGACAAGCGCATCATTGCCAATTCAACTGGCACGATGAATGAGCAAACGTACGACGATTACCTCGAAAGGGTCTTTCGTAAGACGAATAACGTGACTAACGAGCGTTTGGCTGTTTGTGGTAATGGCCTTTTGAAGGTCGTGAACCAAATGTACCGCAAGCTTGGCACGCTGCCTCTTGAAGTGCCAACACAAGAAGCCTTCGGGATGCGGATTGTGCGCCACGACTCGCCATTCGGTAGCATTTACTACAAGAGCCATCCGTTGTTCAACGAGGATAAGACTGGTGTTGCGACAGAACTCTATCGCGCGGGCCTCTTCCTCGATGTCCACAACCTCCGCTATCGGCCAGTAAGCGATAGCGACACCTTTCTTCGCCGCGGTATCCAGACTCCGTCGATGGACGGTCGCACTGACGAATGGCTCTCGGATGCTGGCCTACAAATGATGTTTCCAGAGGCTTTCATGTTCCTCCAGAATGTTAATCAATACGTACCATAACCTTTTATGGCAAACCTCTTAGCCTCCAATGTAACGGTCCTCGACGCTTGGACCACGGGGGATACAAGTTCAAAGCGTAACGTGGTAAAGCGGGTCAAGTGGACGGGTACAACGGCTGGTGGAGCAACGAATCTAATCGTTGCCACCGCCCTTGGCCTCACGAAGATTCTGCGTTGTAGCAACATTTTGTTGGATGCTACGACAAAGCAAGTCTTTCCCGCTGTACCAAACGCTGACGGTTCGGCGATCTTTGCGTCGAACCCAGCACAAGGCACCGATGCCAATAGGGCCGATCCTGCTGACATTGCGACGTCAACTGACTACGCATACTGCACAATAGAAGGGGTATAGTTCCCCTTCGTAACCAAAAGGAAAGAAAATGGACACGATCAAAAACACTGAAAACGTCCGCGAAATGGACCCTCCTATGCCGGGTCCAGTGAACTACGATCAGGCGGTGCAGAAGACCGCGAGCCTTCCGGCAATTCAGCCTGGTGAGAACGACGTTGGGTCGTACAAAACCGGGGGGCAACCGAAGGATGACCTTGGCGGCCTCGCCAAGTTCAAATAAAGGAGCGTTGGATACGGGAGGAGTGGTTACACATCGCCACTCCTCCCTTCTGCTATGACATCGAACGATCTGATGAACGCTGTGGCGTCGTTTATGCAACGACGCCCTGATAATTTCACCAAGAATGGGTTCGATTGTCTCTTGCGTGCGTGCAATAACGCGCGCTTATATGCCGAGCGTCAGATTGATTTCGAGCTTTCGCGGGTTAGTGTGACGGTGCCAAACGTTGACCTGAATAATGGTGGCAGCCTTGATGACGCAGTGCTTTATGGAACGTTAGATCCAGTTAATGTCAAGAAAATAAAGCGCCCATTCATCGCATTTGGGTCTAATAGCAACGCGGTACCTGTTGGATTCTACTCGCGCGATTCATGGCTCAAGCGACTAAAGCGACTTTGGGAACAGGTGCTTCCACCACAAACCGCCGCAGTTACCATCCAAAGCCTTCAACAGTTCTGGACAAGGGAATTTGTTGCAACACTCCAACCGTATGCCGTGATTCAAATGGGCCGACAGGTGTATGTCGCGCCAGCCGACAAGCAAGCACTTGGCCAGACTTTTAGCCTCGATTTCGATGTCTTGAAGTTTTTGCCGAATTATGGCACGTTCAATCAAGGCGGGCAAACAGACTCTACCGTGGTTGGAAAGCTTGTTGATAGCACGGCAGCGTTCTTGCCAAGCTCGGTTCGGATTGGGCAGGTAGTGACGAACGAAGCAACAGGCGCAACGGCGATAATAACAGCCGTCGATAGCGCGACAATGCTGACTCTGAGCACGGATATTTTCACAACGGGTCAAATCTACTCGATCCTTGTTGCTAACGAAACCGACTTCCTTCTAGATAACTGCTTTGATTGGCTCATGTATCGCGCCATATGGGAGCTAAACTTCTTTTTGAAAGAGGACGAGCGTGTGCAACTTGACCGCGATCTTATCAACGAATCATGGGAGGCGGTTAAGTCGTGGAACGAAAACCTTATCAACCTTGCAACCGACAATAGCGACCTAGCCTAACGTTATGGCATCATATCCGAGAATTAGTCCGGCGACGTTAGCGAACTTTTCGCCAGTCATTGACGACCCGCAGAACAGCGAAGATGCGAATAAGGTTGGGGAGGTGGACCTACAAACAAGGCGCTTTATTAGCGACTTTTTGGAGACGAAGTTTGATTCGTCGAATGGTGATGTTTTGCTGCCTAGCGCATTAGCTGATGCCTCGGTTGATGGAAAGGTTAAAGGCTCAACAAGCAACAGTGGCACGCAACAAAGCATCGTGCAGGGGACGGTATCAACGCCTGACCTTCGTGATGATGCCGTCAGCGCAAACAAGATTCTAGCAGCGGCGGTCACAACGGCTAAAATAGCCGACGGCAATGTCACAAACGCGAAGCTCAACGATGGCGCGGTTACGACGGTGAAGATTACTGACGCCCAGGTTACGACTGCGAAAATGGCGGCGGATTCGGTCGATGCGACGGTTCTTAAGGACGATGCAACAGGAGTGGCCGGAGCTGTTACGACTGACCATATAAGGTCGACAGCGGTCACGCAGGCTAAGGTAGCGAATGCCGCGATTGGTCCAAATCAGCTTTTTCTGGCGACAAACGTTGGGGATATTCTCGTCGCGGACTCTGGCAAGAAGTTTCAATCCGTGGCGTTGTCGGGCGAAGCCACGATAAGTTCGGCAGGAGTGCTGACACTTGGACAAAGTGGAATCTCGGTCGTGGAGGAAAAAGCGGCGAATGGAGTCAGTGGAGGGGGTTCGACCGCTACAACTTGGAACCTTCGTGGGTCGACTGTGCCGTGGGTGATAAAGTTTCAAACCGTCGCGAGCATGATTAGCCTTGCACTAGGGAGCGGTAAGATTAGCTTTGGGGCGGCGGGGACGTATATCGTGCGCGCACAAGCGAATGGGTATAAGGTTGGCAAGAACGTCATTCGCATCAACCGTTTTAATTCTGGCAACATCTCGCAGGAAACCTTCAACGGCACCGCGCAACAATGCCCTGCGGCGGCGGCGATTACGACACAATCGTTTGTCGAAGCGCGGATAGTGATAGCCTCTGGTGATTATATCACTATCGAGCATTGGACCGAGTTAACCGAAGCCGTTGACGGTTTTGGCTTAGCTGTCTCTAGCGGTAGCGGTGACGAAATTCATGCGACTGTCGAAATCAGGAAGTCAATCTAATGGCCTCGACACGACAACCTGTTCTCTACGATAACCTGCTTGGTGGGTTGGAAACGTCCCTACCTGCACACCTTCTCCAGCCTAGCCAATGGCGCACGCTTCACAATATGCGCCATGATCCGGGGTTGGTGCAGGTTGAGAAGAAGCGTGTCTACGCAGCGTTTGACACGACAACCGTCCTCTGGATCGGCTCGATTCCTAATCCAAACGCGCAAGGGTATGGGAAGGTGTTGTTCCTCACGACCAACGGCCTTTACACCATCATCGGCGATGCGCTCAAAACCGGCCTAGTAACCGATTCTAACTATCGTCGCTGGTCCATCTTCCTCTATAACGGCTCTCTCTACTACATCAATGAACTTAACCCTTTACGTCGTAACGATGGCTCCAGCGACGTCGCACTCGCCAACGCTCCTAGTGGAAGATATGCCACATTATGGTACGATCACGTTGTGGTTGGATTTCCCACTTACAAAAACAGCGTTTATCCCAACAGGGTCATGTGGTCTGACCTATACAACTTTGGGGTGTGGGAGCCGGACAACACGAACGAAGCCGATCACTATGATTTCGTAGAATGGCAGAATACGGATTTTCCTTTTTGCGGAGTGACGGGGCAGGGGAAGCTTGGTAGCACGCTTTGGATTTATACGCCGACAGCGTTGATTCCGATGGTGTATGTTGGTAAGCCGAAGGTGATCCAGGTTGTGGAGAGCAATATCATCACTGGGATAGGGAACACGTTCCCTTGGTCGCTAGCGGTGATGAATAACGTGCATTTCTTTTTCGATGGGATTAGGAAGACCTTCTTCGCGTTCGATGGACAAACGCCAGAGCCGATTGGTGAGCCAGTGCGGCAGTATATGGTCGATAATCTCAATCCTGATCCCGCGCTTGCGAGTAGAATGTGGGCTTCGGTGGACTTCCAGCGCGGTGAAGTTATATGGCGCTTTGTATCGCGCGATAGCGATGGGCCATTCGATAAGCTTGTTCGATTCTCGTTCTGGTATAAGCGTTGGTCGACAGGTTCAGATGAAAATGTTCATGCTTTTTGTGGTCCGACGTTTCGAGTCAAAACAATGGGCGAGCTTACGGGCACGATGGGTGGATTGACTGGCACAATGGGAATGCTTGGAACAGATGGCACGGAGATACCGCGCTTGTATGGCACCATTGGCGGCGATGGAACACCGATTGGTGTTGTGCCGGTGCTCGGCGAGGGTCAAGAGGGTGTCGGTGAAGGCGGATCAGGATTCGGAGAACCACCATGAAAAAATACATAGTAGCGTTGTTTTTGTTGTTGGCGCTGTCGTGCCAAGCCGCGCTTATTACGAATGTGCAGAGGCTTTCGACTTTTGGCATCGTCAATAGCATGTCTAGCACCGATTATGTGGCAGTTGGAGTATACTCGAATGGATTTGATCGTCTTCGTGGCATTCCAGCGAGTCAGTTTTTTGGGACTGCTGGGTCTAACACTCTTCTTGCTATCACGAATTTTGTAAAGGCACAGAATACGATTGTGTCGAATGGAGTAGTGACATTGATAATTAACACTAGCAATTCGCTTTTTACGGTCAGTACGATTGTGTCTAACGGTGTGATTCAGCAGCTTTTGATTCTGAGCAATTACGTAAACCTAGCATCTAGTAATAGAGTGGTAGTGTTGCCAGACACTAACACAACAGTTGTAGTAACCTCCACCAATGGTGTTATTTATTACGCTGTGAGTTCTACCGCGTCTGGTGGAGGCTTTGATAGGCTTAGGATTGACACTAATGGTGTGATCGTTGGCTTAGGCACAAATATCAGTTGGACCTATGGCATAACGGGATCGGTTGCTGGAGCGACGTTTACTCTAGGTGTTGACGATAGTTTCGCTAATAGTAGTATTTCTAACGGAGTGATCCAGCAGCTTTTGGTACTTAGTAATAATATAAGTAGTGCGCTTTCTAGTTTTGAGGTTAAAACCAATGGTGTTAGTGTTGGCTTCGGTACTAACTTTAATTTCACTACTGGTGTAACCGGATACCTTTCTGGATCTACTTTAACTCTTGGAGTAAACTCTAGTAGCACTTTAGGTATAGGAACAACTAACTTTTTGAATCTATCTGTCCAAGCCGCAAAACTTCCTAACACTAACTATCCAGGAATAGACGCTGGTTGGCAGAGCTGGGAATTAGTTTATTACGAGACGAACGATATTGGGACTAGGACTACTCTTAATTCTACGTTCCAATTTTTAGTGCCTCCAGATTACGCAACAAACACGATGCGTTTGCGTATTATGAGTACTTTACTTACAACTAATGGACCAAACACTAGTAACACTATTTTCCAAGCGTCATGCCTTCGAGCGGCATCCGGTTCTGGAATAGACCTGCACACGAACTTATTTGGGACAATCGCTAAGGGTACAAATACGTGGTCTGCCTCATTTGATGGCACCAATAAGGTGCAAGTGCTGGTCATAGACCTAGGAACCAACTCAATGCTGGCACAGGGGGATTTGGCCATCCTAAAGCTGGGTCGAGAGGCCGCGACGGACACCTTCGATGGGCCAACGGCGGTGGTCGGGCTTCAACTGGAATACACAAGGCCATGAAATTCCTAATCGCATTATTGATTTCCTGTTATTGTTGTTCTGCCGCCGTAAGAACCAAAAACGGCGCTCAAGACCTTAAAACAACACTGACAACGACTGCTAGACAGACAGAATTATTTGCATTCATTACGAATTCCAGTTCACTCACGATTGCATGTTGGGTGAAATATGACTTCACGGATGCCGGGGTAAATGCTCAGCTTTCACAAGGAGCCTGTCAGGGATTGGTGAATAAAGGCAGCTTCGGTTCAGACTTCGGTGGAGTTCCTTTGCAGTTCAGCCTTTCTTCCACGAATGAGAAGATGCAATTCTTCTATTCCAGCCCCAATCTGACCTTCAGGCGATGGACAACAACAGCATCCAAGGTCCAAACAAATCTGTGGATGCATCTGGCGTGCAGTTTCACATATAGTAATTCGGAATCAATAGCCATGTATGTGGACGGCATTTTGGAACCGGGATCGTGGATACAGAATGATGGGAATGCTGTTGGAATTACAAATCAAGGCGCGTTTCACGCATTCGTTTACCAGTTCGACAATCAGTTTCATGGTAGTTCATTCTTTGGTGGTTCAATGTCTGACTTGGCAATTTGGACGAACATTGTTAGTGCCGGAAATATATTCAAACTGGCCAAGAGCAAAGTGAAGTACATGCCTTTGCAAGTGCAGCCTGAATCCATTTTCGTTTACTATCCAATGGACACTTCCCCGTCCCTGCCCGGAACTCCAGGTCCGTCAAATCGAGACTTGGACCGAACACTAAGCAGATTCGTTTTGGATGCTGGAGGACATTTTAACGGGGAGAGAACTTTGAGTTATCAGCCGAATCAGTGACTATGCCAACATTTGGAGTCCTTCTTCGTGACGAGATCAAGGCTGATGACGATAGCGATTTGCTAGCGGCTGACGATCCCGTGTTAGAGTCCGGCGACATGCACTACGGTAATCTCAACGCTGAAAAAGAAACCGATTCTATAATGCCAAACGCGTCGTTCGGTGTCGGGACACAGCTTGCGGTTTATGTGCACGGACGTAATTATCTAAGCGACTTGGTAGCATGGACTGATGCTGATACCTTCGTTGGTAACTGGAGGCCGTCGATGGTGGAAGGAAAGCTAACGTTCACGGAGAAAAAACGATATGGGAAGGTGTTGAGGTATCGCTTTGTTGGTGTCGGCTTGCGCGGGTTGAGGTTCGATGCGTACTCGGTCAATGTCTATGGCAAGGGCGCAGAGCGTTAGCCTCTTAACCTTTCGCCACGAAAAGCTAAAATATGGCGTGTGAAGGACAACGAGAGTGCTTGAATCCGGGGCAGTATTGTCCTGAGAATCGGTATTGCTTGGCGGATTGTGTGACGCCGCCACTCGACCTTCGCTTCGTGCCGGGGCATTACATTCCGGGGATTCCGAACGTGCCGCCAGTATTGGAAAGGATTTTTGATTTGGATTGTCCAGAGGATGACGAAGTTGGAGTGGTTATATCGCCATCGTCAGGGCAATCGTTTTATAGAACCAACGATCCGATTTTCAATCAACGATACCGCGCGCGGCTATTCGTGTTTCAAGCCAATAGCGCGGGAGAGTACATGATAATACTCTCGAACGTTTCTGGCTTCTCTCCGTTCATCACAGCCTCAAGAAGCTTTGCAACATCATGGCAGGCTACTGGAGACACACTAGTTTTCAATGTCGAAGCTGATCAAACTGGTCCAATAACAATTGAGGTTACGACCGAAAACCCCAACGAGTTTGGTTCCTTCGACCTCCACCTCCAGTGCCAGATGACTGTGTTAGCTTACTGGAAAATGGACGAAACTGGTCTTGGACCATTTAATCATGGTCCAACTAGAATAGACTCAGCAAACGGAATTGAGCTTGCTGTTGTGACTACTCAAGGGGTCTTTGATGATGTTGGTATATTAGGAAGGTCGGCACGATTTACAGCAACTCCTGCACTTTTCAATAGGTTACTTTTAACCCCGAGAAGTATAGATTTACCATATGGTAGTGAGGATGTCACGGTAACAGCGTGGTTTTTTCTTGAAACTAACTCTGGTAAGAACCTTAACCACCAAATAGCAGAACATAATATCTACCTTGGTGATATTGGTGGTATTTTCAAAGGTCGTTTAGGGTTGTACTATAACGGCTCTTTGGATTCTCTGTTCGTGAAGATCGCCAATTCTTCGGGTAGTGAATCAACGGTTACTGGACTAACTGGAATAACCCTTAATCAATGGTATTTCATCCAAGGAATGTACGAGCAGTCCACCGGCCTTCCAAAGATAAGGATTGATAACGGCTCTATTATCGTTGGAGCTACTCCTAAAACTATAAGTAGTGGTGATAGAGGGGAGCTACAGTGTAGCCATCTCACTGTTTTTCCTACGGGTGCATCGGATGTTTTTAGGATAGACGAGATTGGAATATGGCACCGAGCGTTAACGACGATGGAGTTTGATGATATGTGGAATGGTGGAGTAGGTAAGACCTGGCCCGATGTTCCAATGTAATGAGCCTTTATCACCAGCTTGAGACCGTTGAGATACCGACAATCGGGCAATTTCGGATACAACCGTTGGAGCAGGATGAAGAGGTAGTGAAGCCTAATGCGCAGTTCGCTCCACCAGCATCCTTGCGCCTCGACCAACAAAGTGATGAAGAAGGCGACCCGTTTATTACGAAGCGCGACCAACCTGCGCAAGTTGAAACCGCGATTCCGGTATCGTCCGTTTCCAATAGGATTTTCGGGAATGGTAGTGGTGACAAGAAGACACAAAAGAGGTTGGTATACGATCAAGAGGATGTTCCAGCGTGAACGATCAAGAGGCACTGGCGATTTTGTTGAAAGAGCGGCGTGAAGAGCTCGAACGAGAGCATCGTAAAAAACTAGGGCTTGAGCCTATTGTAACCGACCGTGACAAAGAACAATTCGAGCGATTCGTGCGGCAGTTTGAACGCTCTTGCTGTGGATAGGATTTTATGCCAGACGACGTAATCATACAAGCACAGGATACGACGTTTCAAAGAGCTGGCCTGACCGACCAGCGTCGAGGATACTTCCTACCTGGTGGCGTAAGCCTTCAATACCCGTTGTTGACAGCAACAATGTTCAACATCGAACAGGTGTTGCTAGCTGCGTTGATGTCGCAAGACCCACAGTGCTTGCCCGGTGGGTTAACGCTTAAGAACGTTCAGGAAATTAGCCCTGAGGTTTTTAATGGCGCGGCTGAGCTACAACTAATCTGGCAACAAGACCCATTCTCAACCGAGTTTGAAGATGAAACCGAAGCTCTTTACAATCGCGGCTACGCCATTGCGCGCTCCGCTGCGATTAGTGGCCCTTCAAACGTGCGTGGTGCAACTGCTCGTCAAGGATTTGAACTTGCAGAGTTGGACACTCAACAAGCAATCAATCGCTTTAGGGAAGTGTGGCAAAACCAGCTTGCCGTGGCGCAGCTTGTTATTGCAGCTATACAAGCTCATAACACCATTGCTAACGCTCGAAGAGCTGTCCAGCTTCAAGCTCAGCAATTACAAGCCGGGACCGAGCAAGGAAGAGTTGTTCAAGCGTTGTCAGCAGCAGAGCAATTAAGCCGCGTACGGAATGATCACATTCGTGGCTTCGCTGCTGGTGCGGAATTTCTTGGTCAAGCTCAGATGACGACTAATGAAAGCTTGACGGGTCGTGGTCAACAAGGCGCAGTAAGCACCGCGTTTGGAACAAGCTATTGGAGATAAAAATATGCCAGAAGGATATGTAAGTGGTGAACCATTCACACGAAATCCAGCAGCCGTCAAGAAAGTTTTTGACGACTATATGAATGATAGATTAGGGGCTAGAACAAGAGTGCCTGAAGAAGCGCGATCTTTTGGATCGCAGTCTGGTGATCTTGGTAGTTTCTTGGCTAGTTCTGGAGGTGGAGGAAGGACTCCATCACCGGGGGGATTAGACCTTCATGCGCTCTTGAACCGCGGGATTCAAGGCACAATGGCAGGCGCGCAGGAAGAGACTGGGATTAGAAGACGCAAAGACGCGTCGGATTTGCTCACAGCGCAGTTAAGCCAAGCCGCGCAAGAATTGCAGAATAGAATGCACGGATACGAGTTTGAGCAAGAAAAGCAGTTTGATACGGGATTGGCACAGGACCCAAGGTTGCAAGCGTCGTTAGCAGATGCGTTTTCAAGGTCTGGGAATCCCTTTTTGACAGCGCCGACAAGTCGACACGCGTTGGCAGCGTATCACCAATTCGGGCCAGCAGTGCAAGGGCACAATGAAATCGCGGCGAGTATTTTGAAGAACTATCAGTTGACTGCGTCGCCTGGTGCTCCTGATCCACCAGAAGTAGCATGGGCAAAGAAGGTTTTGGGTGTTGGCGGTGCTGGAGGCGGTCAGCCGCCATCTAATCCACCACCAGATAATAAAACTAAAGAGCAGGTTCCTTTTGGTGCTCTTCGTGCTGCCGGTACTGGTGTAGTTGGTGGTGTTGGTGCTTATGGAGGTAGTAAGCTTTTTGAAGCCGGAGCGAAGAGGTTTGCTCCTAGCATGTCACCAGGAAAAATGGCTGCTGGTAAGTTTGGATCGGGTTTGGTTGGTGCTGGTATTGGACAAACAATCTACAATCTTCTTGGCGATCCACGAGGAATCGAAGCTGAGCGTGAACACCCAATCGCGGCCTTAGGAGGGACGTTAGTAGGTGGTTACGCCACTGGAAAAGCGGCGGAAGCAGTGAGTAAGGTGCCGTGGTTGGCAAGATTAACGAGCCGGTATCGGGCTGGACAAGCCAACCTTGCACAAACCGAAGCAGCGCAAGCGCCGAGTAGACTACAATTACCAGCACCACAACAAGAAGCACCAAGTGGTATGGCAACAACACCACAATCAACAGCGTTAGGCGGTTCGGCAGGTGGGCCACAAATGGGAGATTTCGTGCGACGATTCAAGACTTTCTATAATCGCAATCCGACGGCCGAAGAGCTTGAGTCGTTTGCAAGAGGGCAAGGACCGACGGGTGGGCGGAAGCTCCTACCTGCGCCAACGGAGCCTTACAAGCCTAATGTCAAAGGCCACGAAGAGTTCATCAAACAATACTTCGGTGAACGATGAAAAAAATATTGTGTTGGTTAGGTTTTCACCGTTGGGTGAAAGAAAGTGACACTTTGAAGGGGTTCAACGATGAAGTCTGTATCATGTGGAAGCAATGCGACCATTGTTTGAAAAGTAGGGTTTTGTTGATTTCTCGACGTTTCATACCAAAAAGCAAGGATTGAAAAATGCCCGACCAACCGTTCGAGCCTCTTGTAAACCAAGAACAGCAGAATCCTGCACGGAAGCTATCGTCTTGGCTTGATACGATTTTTCGACCCGTTGGAAGGCCACTAGGAGCAGTTCTTGGTGGCCTTGCTTCGTCAATAGCGCCAGCTAAGTACGAACAACTCGCTGGCGAGAAGTTTCAACAAGCAGGGGAACATTTGCCTCGTCTCGCGCTTGAGCTTGCCGCTGCTGGGTCCAGACGGCTGCCTGTTAAGCTCGCCGGATTAGGGGATGTTCTCCTGCGTTCTTCGACGGAGCCAGGTTCGGATATTGGGACGGGACTGGGAGAAACGGCAGCGTTTGCGACAGCTCCGTTAGCGGGAGGATTAGCAAGGCGCGCAATAGCGCCTATTGCTGGCGCGGCAGAGCGCCAATTCGCTTCACCGCTAGGCCGCTTGCTCGCTAGGAGCGCCGTACAAGAGCCTGCGGGCATAGCTGGCGGGCTTGTGCCATTCGAGGCGGCAGGGGCGCTAGAGGCTTATCGTAGAGGGCAGTTAAAGGAGCACTTGGAATCGTTGGGTTCACCAGAGCATCTTATTGGTACTGCTGCTGGCGTGTTGCCGTTTGAAGCCGCGAGGATTCCAGCGGGGTTTAGAGCGTTCACTGGAGCATTGGTGCAGAAGACGCCGATAACTGATAGCGTCGATTTGCACCGTGTGCACTGGATGGCAGGAGAGGTGCCACGGTTTAGGGACTTTGGTAGCGAAGAGTCGGCTAAAGACTTTGCGGATGAGGTAAGGCGCACTGTCGGTGGCGAGCCGACGGTTGAAGCAGCGGGGAGTGTTCCGCGCCAGCGTGTCGTGTTCAACATGGCCTTTAAGCCTGAGCAGTTGCAGAGTGGTTTCGGATTCACAGGGGTCGATCTCCTTAACGACCCCGCAACGAGTCTTCGCTTAGCGCCCGACAAAGAAGGTTTCCTTGACTCCAAGAATCTTGTTGGGAGGTTGAAGAATGTCCTACATCCGGTGGAGTTCGAGTCGTATGAGAAGGCTGGGCTTGGGGAGTTCTTGAAGGACAAGAAGAAGGTGACCGCGCAAGAGATGCAGGATTGGATTGGAGAACATGGGCCGAAGGTGGAGGTGAAGGTGTTGTCGAGTCAAGGACAAGCTTCGGCTGGAGCCACAGAGCGCGCTAACTTGGAGCACCAGCTTGATACTATAGACCCTCAATGGAGGGCTTTAGATGTTGACTACGTAGAACAAAACTGGACTCTAGAACAAAAACAGCTTTATCACAAGTGGCAAGATACTGACGCTGAAGCTCGCTCGTCTTTCGACCCCGACGTCTACCGCTCAATCTCTCCAAAGGACGCGGACCAGACGGTGGTGATGGTTAGGGTGCCAAGGAAAACTAAGTTGCAAGACGTTGAAACTGACGCTGAGTGGGAAAAGGAAAAACCTTTACATATTGGCTCCCACTTCGGTCCCGAAGACGTCAATGTTCTAGCCTGGTCACGTGGCATATGGGAGGACGTTGGAGGGAAGAGGGTGTTTCATGTGATTGAGGTGCAGAGTGATTGGGCACAAAGGTTGAAGGAAGATACTGAGAAGTTGAACGCTCGTATAAAAGAGCTTGGCGCAGACGAAGAAACTTTTCGGGTTCGTAGGGAACTTATAGAAAAACAACGTCACCCTCTCCTCCGCGACTACAACCGCCTAGCCCTCAAAGCCGCGATTGACCACGCGATTAAGAGTGGCGCTGACTCGATAGCGGTGAGTGATGCCGAGACGGCTATGATGACTGAGGGGCATGATTTGGCGGCGAGAATAGGAAAGGAGGTGGAGCGTAAGCCCATCGAACCTAACATGGATGTTTTCCAATGGGAGGCAAAGAGAGCTGAAATTCGTCGTAGGTATCCAGACGAAAAAAGATACACTATAGAGCCGCAGTGGATTTCGTCTACTGAGGCTTACGCCAAAGTCGTTGACCGTGATCAATATGAAGTTCCCCAAGAACCCGGAATGCGCCTGAACTACGACCGCATCCTTCCAGAAATAATGAGGGAGTTGACAGGGGACAAGGGAAAGAGGGTAGTTTTTGGTATTCATCAAAACGCTATTGAAGAAGGTTCTCAAGAAGGAGACCTTGCCGGTCCTACTCCGCGCTCTAACCTAATCTTCAAAAACCCCGACAACACCCCAAAAACCTCCTCCACTGGCCTATCCTTCGACCTCACAAAAGCCAAGCACGAGTTAGAAAAGCGTGGTGGCTGGTCCGTCTTCGCACGCGATAAGATCGTCCGCGAGCAGGTTCAGAGGATGGATGTGGAAGGCTACGAGCCGGATGAGATTCTTAGAGCGTCGGAGAATGTTAAGACATTGCAGCCATTAAAAGGCGAAGATGCGCTTCAAACTATGGCGCGTTCTGTAGGCATCGACCCTAAGTTGTTCGCGCGACTCGGACCTGGTGAAGCCTTAGAGCGCGCTTTTGATTTCTTTGCGAGCGTGTATCATCATAACTTTGGTGAGACACCGGAGAGAGCAGCGTATCTGGCAAGGCAGACTATGACACCGTTGGCAAGGTTCGCTCCGTATTTGAAGCAGACGGCGTTCGCGGTGGCACCAGCACAAGAAGGAGCATCGCATTTGTTTACTGTGCCAAGGCCACTGAGTGAGATGGCGACGTATTTGACCTCGCTAGCCGATCTGCCAAAGGCGACTAAGGGCACCGTGTCGACCGATTCAATGGTCTTTGAAATGGCACGAATGGCTGGTCACGAAGCCGCGCATAATATGGGGACGGAGGTGCTATCGCCAACAGGAGCGGCTACTCCACAACAACGTCAATCCTGGATCAAGGCAATGGCTAGTGTCGAAGCCATTCCGCCACAAGAGCGCGCTAAGGTGATGCAGAATGTGATGCAGTTGATGGTGCCACCGTCGAAGTATAACGAGGTTTCCAAAATTAACATGGATCGGTATGCTACCGAGCCAGAGGAGTTCTTGGCTGACTTTGCTGCGATGATCAGCGTTGGGTCGTTGAATGGTAAGACGAAGAACAACCTTCAAGACCTAATGCAGTTCGGTGACAGAGCATCGCAGGATTTTGGCCAAGCAGTGTATCGTGACCTTACTTCCATGTGGGGAATGGTCCGCGATTGGATGCGCGTTAGTATGGGGTATAAGCCTGATATGCAGGCAAAGTCGATAATGAAGCGCGTTGACGATGTTTACAAAAACCTCACCGACCTAATGGCATCGCATAACGAGGCGGAGAGGACGTTCGCGACGTTCAACGCGTATATGGATCGAACGAGCCTTGGTCCGTTGGAGCCTCCGACGACTGTAAGCGCGGCTCAAATGCACAAGCTATTTCGTGAGCTTGACGATATAAATGCGTACGCGGCGTTTGCGACAGGAAAGAAGGTTGAAACGTCGCAGCAAGACATGAAGCTTTTTGACGAGCTATTGTCGTATGTGAGGCCGTACGAGTCGAGCGAACGAGCAGCAGGTGAGCACCTTACGTTCTGGCGCGATACTTTTAAGCCAATGGTGCAGCTTGTGGAGTCATTGAAGGATAAGGTGCCGAGTAGCATTCCGGTTTATGACCTCGGCAATTCCTATCGTGGGCAAGTGTCGGATGCTCAAACCGCCGCATGGAAGCTTTGGCAGACCACAGATGCAGAAAAAACCGAGCATCCGTTGGCAACACGGTTGAGTGGTGGGATTGACTGGAAGCGCCTTCGATGGCTTAGTAAGGACGGAACACCACAAGAGCGCGCATTCAATAAGCTAATGCTAGCGCATAACCAGCGTCAACAAGAGGAGAATAACGGCGAGATAATGACGCGCAAGGAGAAGGAGAAGCTTTCGTCGGAGTACAAGGGCTTGAGCGACGAGGACAAGAACCGAATGGACCAGAGTGTCGAGCAAGCGTTCGCAATCAATAAGCTCATGGCGAAGCGGTTGTGGGATAGTCATAAGGATAGAGTGGTATGGGGAATGACGAAGGTTTTGATGTCGCATAATAAGAACATGTTCCACGATAGGGCGTACGAGCTTGCGAAGGGAGCAGTTGATCTCTACTTCGATGAGCCGGTTGGAGCGACACCAGATGTACAAATCGCGTTTGCACAAAAGCGAGTGAATTTCATGGAGTCATTGCCAATGTCAGACGATGCGAAGGCGATGTTTGTCAAGGCCATCGAAGCGAATAGGAAACCGTGGTTAGACTTAGGCGATAAGCTTCTTGGACCAGTAGGGCAAGACGGCTTGCGACCTGGACGAAACTACATGCCCGAAGTTCGTACTCGTGAATGGCATGTGAACTGGAAGATGGCGTTGGAAGACCAGCCACATCATGAGGCGTTTAACACTGAGGCTGAGGCTGTGGCGAAGAAGAGAGCGTTAGAAAAACAGCCAGATTTGGAATACATTAAGACCTTCAATCGAAAGGACCGCGCTGAGCGTTTCCGCGGTATGGTGCAAGAAGAGATTTCGAGCGTGCAGCAGGATGCGTTGGATGCGTTGAAGAAAACTGTGCTGTCAGCCATAAGCCGCGAACACCCGGAGGCTGAGGACATTGTTAAACAGATTGACCAAGAGTTCCAGCCAGCGACAGCGTTCGCAAACATTGCCGTCTCGCCCTATATGCGTAAGCGCGAGTTCATTCCTGGACGCGAAAATCTCAACATGGCCGAGGTGTTGAAACGGTATGTTGATGCAGTGTCCTACCAGATGGCCAAGCGGCATGTCAAGCAAGCGGGGATTGCAGTGTTGTTCAATCCCGACATGCGGTCGAATACAGCGATTAGGAATGACTTTGAGAACTACTTACGCTTTGTGACCGATGCGGAGGGTAGGGAGTTCGACCTTTTCAAGAACCTGATCTTTACCAACTACATCGCGCTTAATCCATCGACGATGATGGTTGAGCCGACGCAGCAGCTTGTGACGTTAGTGCCGTACCTTGTCGAGCATGGTATGGGAGCGCGGGATGCGTACAAGATGTTGAGGGAGGTTAATAGGGACTTGCTCAAGATTAACCTTACCAAAGAAGGCAAGCTGTCGAACAAGTGGGAACAAAAGGCGCTCGAAGAAGCCGAGAACGCGAGGGTGATTGACACGGGTTTCACGGCCGATTTGCATGGGGAAGGCGATATTGACTTTGCTGGGACACGGTCGAGCATCATGGGTAACGATGCGATTAGTGAAAAGGTCGACTTGATGAAGTGCGCGTTGTATCAAATGCTCGCGGTTGGGAGGAAGTCGTATGGATGGGTGACGACAGCGAATGGGCGGGTGGCGCTAATCAGCGCGTTTCGACAAGGTTGGAATCAATCCAAGGCCCCGACCGAGGAAGGGAAGTACAACGAAGCCTATGGTTTCGCGCGGCAGGCGACGAGTGCGACGATGTTTGGCGGAGGAAGGGCGAATCGACCGATAGCGTTGCAACGATGGGGAAAGCTTAGCGGCATTGGTGGGGTGATGTACACGCTACAGTCCTACACGCTCAACACAATGGCGATGATGGCGAGGCTTACGAGGAAGGCGATAACGTCAAGCGTCAAAGACCCTGCCGAACGCGAAGCCGCGATGAAGGCGGCGGGGATAATGTGGGCGACCCAGTTCGCACTGGGTGGAATACTGGGGCTACCTCTAGTCGCTTCCGTAGCAGCCGTTCTCGAACAGATATTTCCTGGGTTAGATGTGCGTAAAGCAATGAGAGAAGGGCTTGTAGGACTCGCGGGTGATGACGAAGATATGGGTCACCTTGTAGCCGACGGATCAACGCGTGGGCTTTTGAATCTTTCAAGTGTGGACTTTGGTTCACGCTTTCAGCTAGGGAATTTCTTAGGTGTTTCGCCGTACGACGGGTTTTCATGGCGGAACTTGGCAGGACCGGGTGCGACGATGTTAGAGAACTGGAAGAATGGGGTTAGTCAGGCGAGCGAAGGTCGCTGGGGTGATGCGGTAAGGACGGCTGCGCCTGTTAGCGTGAAGAATGTTTTGAATCTGGTGCATGATGACTGGGCGATTAGGGATAAGGCTGGGCGGTTGATAGCGGAGTTGACACCAGTGGAACAAGGATTGGCCGCGATTGGTTTTAAACCGAAGAAGTTGGCACAATACTATGAGCAGCAGTCTATAATGGAACGTAGCGAGAATCGTAAGGCACGGGAGGTTAGGGATTTGCGGTCGGAGATCGCCAAGCTCATAAAGGAAGGTGATGTGGCTAGTGCGCGGCAAAGAATCATCGAAGGGATGCAAGAGGTTGGGCCATACGACCCTCTCGACATGGCACGCGAAGCCGCGCAATTAGCACAAGAGATGACTACACCTACACCCATCCCAGCCGGCTCTAGGGCAAACATGGCAGAGCAAAGTGACATCGCCAGGCTCTATCCTCGTGGCACTACGCAAAGCGAGCAACAACGCGTGCTTAGGCAAGCGGCGATTATGCGAGAGTTGGGTGCGACGACGGGCCGTCCTGACATACGCGCTATTCGCGTGGCGGCCCTTGTGGACCAGTATCTCCGCCAGAATCCGCGAGCAAACGTCGTTCAAGCTAGAGCGGCTGTTGAGAGGCTTTTGAGTCCTACGGCGCGACGACGGGAGGCGAGGTTTGTTGGAGGATACTAGCGCCGTTGACTGGCACGTCTCGCTTTTGTTTGTGTTCTTCATATTTTTCTGGTGAGAATACAAGGAGTTTTCCAGATAGCTCGGTGACGATGATTTGGTCCGTCTTGCAGAGGTGTTCTAACATCAGGTCGAATTCTTTTCCAACCACTCGGCATTCGTTAAAGAACCGTGCGCGCATTCGCTTTTCTAGGACAATGCCCCCAAGAGCATTGAGCATATCCATAAACTGTACGCTAACAGCAGCAAGCTCATTACGACCGACGCCAGCAGAGAACTCTCTTATGCGCGGCTCTAAGAGGTTAAGCATCGCAAAGGCGCGCTCGAAGTCATCGACTCCAATAACTAAGCGGGGATTGTAGTCTTCCATTGCTAGAAGCATGGCGACTTTGATAACTTGAATGTGCTTTGAAGAGTAGAATTGGGCAAGGACTGGGTCGTCTGGCTTCTTTATCTTCGGGCTAGTTGGGCCTTCGTACCAGGATGTCCACCACTTGTCAGCTTCTGGTGTCATTGAAAAGTCGCCTTGGAAGGATTCGGCTTTTAGAACGTGGAGATGGGCGATAGCACGCTCTAGCGCGGCTTCACCACCGGGAGGTGGCTTAGGATGCGCAATAGGAGGTTTGCCTTTGTCGACGACCATGACAAGACGACGACCGAGACCGCCGACGAAGATTTGGATCTTTAGAGTCCTCATCACCCACTCGTTAATAGCGCATCCGAGCATAGTGGTGTAGGGGAAAGGGACGACGTCTTTTCCTGTGTGCTTGAACGAGGTCGAGAAGTGCTCTCCATCGTAGGTGTCGACAAGGAAAGCGACCATCTTAACGAGGTCGACCGACAAGAGGTTTTCGAGTTCTGAGACGAAGAAAGCGAAAGGGTGGTACTCGAATATCTCACCAGAAGGTTTTCTAAATGTGCGTATTCCCTCGTCACTACCCATGAACTTTGCGACATCCTCACGTGAGGTTACGGAGGCACTAAGAGGGATGTCGGGGAAGTGCGCCATGAGGATTTTCTTGGCAATATGCATGGCGGTGGTCTTACCACTCCCGGCATCGCCGACGAGGCAGACGTAGATATTAGGGATGGTTTTGAAGTAATCGCGGTTGTAGCGGACCTTATGCGAGAGAACGCTAGAAAGCAGTGTCAGGCCTGACCAAACGTGGAAGGACTCCGGGCATTCGTTGCCGGAGTTGTAGAAAACATAGTCGGAGAGGAAGCCCATTTTACTGTGTAGCTGGATTGGTCATAAAAATTCCATCATTTATTCGGTGGTTAGTGCCTCCACTGCGTTCAATCAAAATCACGTTCGAGTAAATGAAAGTGTGCTGTTCGGTAAACAAAGATTCCAATCTTTCGACTCGATTTAACACAGAGATAGTGACGATAAGTAGGGATAGAACCACTATTAGCAAAACTCCTATAATTATTTTCATTCTTAGTCCTTCCACAATCCCAGTGTTCGCAAGAACGCCTCGGCGCGTTGAGCAGCTGTGGCATCTACTGCTTCATCCAAGCAGTCACTTGCTAACGTAATTCCAGCAAGATGCCTCAAATACCGTTTATGCTGTTCTGCTGTAAATACCTTTTGCGCCTCATGCATCGCGTTGAGGTCGTTGAGGTAGTCGGGTGGAAATTGCCCATGCCCGAATCTTTCCGAGTTAGGCCCGCGCCAACCTTTTAGCGGATAGGACGCACCGTAGGCTGTTTCTGTAGTCTCGCCGTGTTTCCATCCGCAGGCCTCCGCAATCGCGATTCGTTGTTGTTCGGGGTTCATAGTCGGTTTTTAACTTTTCGTAGGAGAAGGTTAAGAAGGCAACGTGATGATGGGATGGTTAGAAAGTGGTTGACTAATTCGTCTAAGCTCTAGTCTCTTGTTATTATCGACAGCCTCAGATCGGATAGGAAGAAGTTCAAGTTGTTTCATAAGCTCCATTTCTATGGTGTAGAACCTAGTGCCTCCCAGTTCTTCGATGCCATTGTTGGCTATAACATAGTTTAAGAAGGCGTTATACTCCCTCTGCATTTGTTCAAGCTCGGCGACGCGCTGTTGAAGCGCGAGAATGGTGCGTTGGGAGGCGGAGAGGTGATTGCTCATTTTGGTTGTTGGCGATGGAAACATTCAACCAGCTTCTCGATGACTTTTCTGGTCTCCGAGTAATCCATCGGATTGCATTTGTAGAGGTCGTGGACTAAATTGTAAAACTCCTTTCGACGGTCTTCGTAGATTTCTCTTAGGATAATCTCTTGGACCTTTTCGTAAACATGCCTTCTGGCCTCACTTTTTTCTTGGTAACCTAAGAGATTTGAAATGTAGTAAACCGTGTCAATTTGAAGTCTTCCAACGACTTCAATCGTTCGATCTCCGGTCTCGCTTTCTTGGTATCGGATTTTATTTTTTATTTCGTCGAGTGTCATATTCTTCCTTCTCGTTTTTCCTCGTCCCCAGCCTGACCCCACGATGACCCATACCCCCCATCAAACGGAATCGTTATCTTCTGCCCAGCGATATAAAGAGGGTTGTCAAACCATTCGTTAATTTTGCCAACTGCCCAAGCGGTATCGGCTTTGCGAAATTGGCCGACGAGGGCGTCGTGGACTTGGTGGAGGGGTTCGATGCGGAGTGCACTTCGCGCATCATGTTCACTAGCTTCTCTGGGAAGGGATAACCGAATCGGTTGTATTCTGTTTTCGGGATCTGTCCAGAGCTTGTACATCGCAAGGTTGGTTGCATACGTTGTATTAGCTTGAGGTTCAAAAGCGACAGCCTTCGGCAGAATCTTATCGAACTGGCCGAAGAAGTGGCGGACTTGGCCAGAGGCGGCGATTAGGGTCGGTCGTTCGCGTATCTTGTTCTCCATCCAACGATGCCACTTTTGAATCCCCGGATAGCGTTTGAAGAAGAACTTGTCGCGCAGCAGCTTGCACTCAGCTTCTTCGAGAATGAACTTGCCTTCGGAGTCGGTTAGGATTTGATTGGAGACTCGGCGTGGACCTTCGAGGTATGAGCACCCGTGCTGCACGCGCTTCATTCCGAAGTAGTCCCACGCTTCTGAGCTTACCTTCTTCGACGCTTCTTTGAGCGCGGCACGGTCGTTAAAGTCGACTTCAACTCCCCTAAGCGAGAGCACAAGAATCTTTGCTGGTTTAAGACCATATCCATAATCGTCAAGCATTGTATTGTCGCCAAGCATCGCACAATATGCTGCAACTGTCCAGCCGTCAGCACCGGAGAGGTCACATTGGAATAACCAGCAGTCTTCGTCAGCGAGGAACAAATCTCTATCCTGCTTGGGTATTGTTTGAAGATTATATCCAGACCCAGTAGGGGAGGTGTAGCAAGTAATTCGTCCCGTATCCGAACCAACAAGGTTGTATCCGCAGCGGACCCGCTTGTCGTTATCAGCACTAATTGAAAGCATCGTTTGTCTTGTATCGAGGGAACGAAGTTCAATACAATGTCGAAGGATTTCGACGCAGTCGAGTCGAGTTTTCTCCGCGATCTTGACGAGCTTGATAAGGGCTTCGTAGTCGGTCGTGAGCGTAGGCTCTTCTTTTTTGTCATCGTATTGTGGGGGTAGGCCGAGTTCGTTGTAGAGGAACGGTGGGAATTGGGTTTTGGAGTCAACGTTGAGCGAGAGCTTTAGGAGGTCTTCGATTTCGCCGAGGGTTGAGAGGGTGGGAGTAGGGTCGTGGAGCAAGGACTGGAAGCGGCGCGCATTGTCGATTTCGGGCTTGCGGACATTGCGCTCGGTGCCGACATCGTCAGGGAATGCTTTTTTGTAGTGGAAGATTTCGAGGGCACGCTGGTTCAACTCAGCGCGGGTTTTGAGGAACCGGCCTGTTAGCCCATTCAATCGCGCTTGGTGTTCGAACATCTGAGTTCGTACATCAGCGCGCCTAACGCTAGCAGCGGGAGCATTATAAAAAATCCCACGTAGCTCCATATACAAAAGAGGATTAAGAAGGGCAACGTTAAGGCGATAATGAGTAAGAGAAGTGCCGTGGACACGAGCTTGAAGAACCGAGTTGATTTCATAGGTTACGGCCGAGTCCTTGCAACAATACTCGAAGAAGGTTTTGTCGTCCTGGGACGTCCTTTCGCCTTTGTAGTATGGCTCGTCGGTACAGATCGAAGCCTGAACCGAAAGGGCTTTTTCTAGCTCTGCGTACAACTCCCACCATTTGAGCATTGTATCATCAACGACCCCTCGTACACGAATCCCGTAGGAGTAGTGTAGTACGAAGCGGTCATAGAGACTGTTTTGGAGGATTTTCGGAACATCAGGGTTCTCCATTAGGCGCGCGAATGAGCGCCAGATGCGTGCTTCGTCACGCGGGTTAAACGGGGATGAGTAGTCTTTGTTGAAGAAGGGGATTATGAAGCCGAAGTCTTTTGATGTCGCTATTGATACGCAAGACATAGCTCCGATGTAACCTTCAATATCGATTGCTATTGGCTGTTTGTCTAGTTTCTCCAACGCATCTATCTTCCAGCAGATAGCATTAGCGTCAGCTTCTAAGTCAAATCGTCGTTTCGGCAAGTTAAGCGAGGCTGACGCACCTTCCCTCACCGCCTTGCGTAAGTCAAATTGCAACAACGGCGCGTCTTCAGGACAACGATTTGGTAGGCAATAAGCTGGATGGATGGTGGCTAGGGTTTTGTAACCGAGGACAGATTGGAACAGTGAACCTCTCCATATGGTTGGTGGACATGGCCATTTGAAAACGAAGCGGCCTTTTTGTTTGGTCTTGCGAGGAGGAATGTTATTGTTTTTGAAGTAGTGCAACGGGGTTCCACCAAGGCAAACGACTATGTTTGGTTTGAAGTTATGGAGGTCCGTCATCAAAGCAATCAAGCCACTTTGAATCTCATCGCCGTCCCACTCAAACGCCGCTATCTCATTACCTTCTGGTTGGTGCTGGCATACATTGCCAAGGAAACAAGCCTCGCGTTGGATGCCGGCGCGGGACAGAAGGGCCGATAAAAAACGACCAGATGCACCGACAAACGGTTCGTCTTTACGTACTTCTTCCGCGCCTGGTGCTTCGCCAATCAGCGCGATCCTTAGATGCGATGGGATGGTTGGAAACCTATTTGGGACTGTTGTCATGCATCCGTGCTTTGAGCATTGCTTCGGCCATGATGTAGCAGGATTCGGCGAGTTCTTTACATTGTTCACTATAGGTCGAGCCACCAAACGCTTTATGTTCCAAGAAAGCTGACGCTAACGCCTTCGCAGCGAAGTAGTCGCGAAGGGTCATGCCGTCGGTTTCGTATTCGTCCGAGAATGGAAAAGCTGACGGATTGTGTGGTTTTATTTCAAGTCCAGATTCCATCGGGATACTCCTTTTTTAATGCGTTGATGTTGTTATGGATGTAGTTTTCGAGCTTGACGTCGGTTATCGGTCGCTTTGACCAGAGCCAGCAGAGGTAGTTGGCGGGGACGTCCTTGAGCCTTGAACCTGGGCTGTCGTTTGTAGGACCATACTTGCCAAAAGGCATGAAGTCGTCATCGTGATAGCACGGTGTTTTATTCTTCTGACCGGCTTGTTTTGGTTTAACCGGCTCGCAGAGGTCGAAATTTAGGTCTAGTCCGCTTGGTTCTTCGGTTACGGGATTGTCTTCTTGCGTAAGCCTTTCGCCACGTAGCACTTTGAGGCAAAGCGGGCAAGTGACGTTGGACTTGGTATGCACAACACTGCCTCTTTTAGTGCCACACGATGTAACTTTCTCGTTATCGTCCCAATAATGCAGTGGTGTCATACCTTGCGAAAGATGCTCACGCATCGAAAGCGATTACCAGTCGACCGAATATAGCCAATCATGCCGACAAGGTTAAGGAATTTGTTAGAGAACACTGGTAGAGCTTGGTCGAGCCAGACGAGGTAGCCGCCCGGTTGTAGCACGGTGGCGCACTCGGCGACGACACGCGGACGATTGATAAGCCCTATCTTGTAGTGTTCCGCGTCTTCTTGAGAGTACGGCGGGTCCGCATAAACCAAGTCTGGAGCAAAGGGTAAAAACGAAGCAAGTTTTTCAGCATCGCCCTTGATGTCTGGTTCGTACTGACCCGTGTTGTCAATACCGACTCGAGTGTAATTGCCCGGCGGTAACGAACCAGAGAACAGATGCAGGATCTTGGTGGCGTCTGGGAACATCGCTTGGATGCGTTCGAGGTAGTTGGTGTGATATGAGCCATAGAAGGAGGAGTGACGGCCACCGCCGAGAAACCACATGCCATAAAGCATTTCGTCGTGGTACTGGAGCGGAGGGAGTTTTGGGAACGCGGTGGAGAATAGATTGGCGCGTTCGTATAGGGAGAGGGGTTTCACGGTTAGATGCTTTCAAGGGCGCGGTTGAGAGCGAACCGGATGACGCGTCTTTGGCGTTCGTTCAAGGTGATTGCTTTTAATGGTCCAGCGTCTCCGTGAACTACTTCGAGGATATTTTTCAATTCTCCTAAGCCGGCACTAACTTTGTCCCGTGCTTGCTCAATGGCTTCACGAACATCTTGTGCGTTTGCTCCGGTAGAAAACTCCGGGTCGTATGAATCTGATATAGGTCCAGGCATATTATCGAAACTCCACTTTTGTTAGGCTTGATTCGTAGTACTTCCGCAACGATTCACGCTCTTCAACGTAGCGCGCTTCGTCGCTTTCAAAGGATATGGGGTAGCGACCTATCCGTGCAACGGCTTCGCAAGGCCCACCACATGGCATTAGAATGGTTGAACCAATCTGGCTAATCGGTCGCAACAAGAACTCAATGAAAGACGCTGGTGGCCATCGACCGTCACGATTGGCAGAGAAGACGGAGGAATTGGACGGGTTGAAGGGTTTTGGATGGCCTTTCGCAAAAACGTAAAACTGTTTCACGTTATTCGTGAAAGGAACTCTTTCGTCGGTCTCTAATCCTAGAATGTTCCAGTAGACTATACAGCGTGCTGTATTCCAACCGACTCCGACTGGATAAGAATCAGCTATTATATACGAGTCGTTTTTTAGTAATCTTAAAAGCTGTCCCCAAAATGTGATTTGTGCTTCTGGTGTTCGTGGCGCTTCAAGCGCAAGCGCGCACGACACAAAATCCGCTGGCAGGTCGGTCTCAGCAATCGTCTTGAAATCGCCATGAAAGACCATGTTAGAAAGCTGGATTATGGTAGGCTCGGCAGAAGGTTGCTCTGTGAACAACGGAAGGCCAGCAGTGTTATTCTCAGCAGGTTCTTGTGCGCGGAACAAAGCGCGGCGACGGTTTTGTTCGGCTACAAGAATGGCTTCGTCTCGCTCCAATAAAATCTTGATAGCGTCGGTGTAGGACTCGGCTTTTGCTATCGCGCCTTCGCGGTCCTTGAGGATTTCATTAGCGAGACGGAGGGTGTAGGAAACCTTGGCAGCGCCAAGGCCAAGGAGTTCGCCTGTTTGTTTCTGTCCCCACTCCGCGTCAGCTTCGCCCGACATTGCCCATTTTATCTTGTGAATGCGGTCTATGCCGATGACCTCTTCTTGCCAAGTGCGGTTCTTGCGCCGGACGTCTTCTTCAAATTCTACTAGCTGGCGCTTGAGTTCGGTTTGTTCGTGGTAGAACACGAAGCCTGGCTTAGTAGGGTCACAAGACGAGCCATGAAAAACATGCGTATGTCCAAGTTGCATCAGAGCGTACATTCTACGACGACCTGCAACAAGGCGCGGGAAGGAACCAACAGAGTTTCCTACCACGGCTGAAACCATTTCGATCACGATTGGTTGAATCAACCCCAGTTCCTTGATTGATTCCATTAGTGGCGCGACGTCGCCCATATCCTGACGCTGACGGCTTTGGATGTCGATGTGTTGAATTTCTATGGTGTCCATTAAAATGGTTCGTTGTCAAAGTTTAAGGTCATGTTACCATTAGCGATTTGTTCATCGCGGGATTTGTGTTCGTGGCATTTGCTACATAGCACCTGTAAATTGCCTTTCTTTAGTTGTTCTAGGTAGAACCGAACTCTAGTGTCATAGGACCACTTTCCATGTCCATTGTTAGCTGGTATTATACAATCGAGTTGCAGATGTTTTGTTCGACCACATTTCTTCTTATATCCAACGCAAACAGTGTCGAGTGCTTTGAATATCTCAACGCGCTTGCGTCGTGCCCATTCACGTTGGTGTGCGCCCACAAAAGTAACGCTACAGTTCGCTCCGCTGTAGCACCGGATTGCCTTCTCAAATGCGCGACGAAGGCCAGTCGCGGCCGTAGACTTTATAGACCAATTGACGGCACACGGTCTTATGCTTGCGAAGCATATTGGGTTGGACGAGGATGGCCATTTCAACCATCACGCTCGATTATTAGGCGAGCAGCTTGGCGTGGGCTTTTGGCCTCGTTACACTCGCGTCTCTCTTCCGCCACTCGTCCGTTTTAATCAATCTTGCTTGACGAAACCATTTCTCTCAGCCCAGTCCTCAAGTTGGCTTTCCTTAAAGACATCTTCTGGATTAAGGTTTCCTTGAATCCAGTCGATGGACGCGTCGAGCATTTCTCCCACTACGGCTTCTTTGAAACTTCTTTCGTTTATTATTGTGGCCATAGCGACTATTGCTTGATGTATTGCGCCACGTCATTGCTCGGCGACAGTGTCTTGCCACTGTCCTTGTCCCGGCGCTCAGGAAGAGCGTCGAGCTTGACACGGACGTTGCGGCCTTGCAGCGCCTTGCATTTGACCTCAAAATCTCCGTTGAAGAGGTCTTTGCCGGTGATGCCGGAGACGGGCGGCTTGATGGCTTGGAGAATCCTAGCGGCGTTCTTCACGATGATTTCCTTCATCTGGTCCTCGGTCTTCTTGTCGCTCTTGGTCTTGAGCGACAACTGCGTGGTGACGACTTGGCCGATGTCGAAGGACTCGCCTTTGATGCCGGTGGTGGGGATTGTTGTGGCCAACTTAATGACCCAGTTTTTGCCATCTTGGGCCTTGTTGTCAGAGACGGTGGATTCTTTGATCGTCATGTCGTAGATACCGGCTTTGATGATTGGGAACGATGTATCGACGCTATTCAGGTCGAGGTCGAGTAGGTTTGATGCTTGTTCAGTCATGGTGGTTTGGTGTTTTTGGTTGTTGTAACGAACCAGCGACAGGCTGGTTAGAAAGCGTTAAAGGCATTGGAGCTTTCGCTTGGTCACAGTGCGCGCTGGTTGAGCAGGGACTTCTTCGAGGTATTCAACGATCTTGCAATTCGGTGGAGGCTCACCAGCAAACATTCTGATGGTTACTCCATTAACCTCGGTTTTGTAGTCGATGCGACCATCCACTCCACTAGGAGTTTTATCCCACTTGCCACCAATGGCTTTGATGACTTCGATTATCTTGTCGTGAGTGAGATGATCAAAGTCGATTTGGTTTGGCATATAGAAGTAGCCTACTGCCGAAGGTTCTAGCTTGTCGAGACCGGGGATGGTTTCGAGCTTCTCTATCTGGTCTTGACAGATTTTGATTTCGTTTAGTAACGTTTCCTTGATTTTGTCTTTTGTTGTCATTTTGTTTTGTTTGGTTAAAGCCGACGAAGGGTCGGCTAGATTATTTTAGTGCCGTAGCCCGAGCCATATAAACGTGGCGAACACGGCAATGATGGCGAGGATGACAAAAAGGTTCATATCTTATCCTCCGAACCGTAGATTTCTTGGAACGTTGCACCGCACTTGGCCGGGAGGTTGTTAGGGTAGCGTGCGCCAATGGCTTTGACGAAGGCTTCGGGTTGAGTAAGGACGTACGGCTTGGGCGGATTGCCCTTTTCGAGGACTTGGTAAAAGAACTGCGAGAACAAACCTTGGATGCGTTCGCGCAACGCTGAGGGAATCATCGGCAGCGTCTTAATCTCTTGCGTCAGCTCGTTCTTATCCTCCGTGCTGTGCATGATGAAGACGGTGTGGCAAGGCAAGCCTTGAACAACGGCGATGGTCTGTTGGACCTTCTCGCCGGCCATGTGCGCCCATCGGCGCGCATCGTCCATTGCTTTTGGCTGGACAGCGCCAATGTGGCCAATGACCGCGTTGGTAAGGCCGGTGACTGGGTCGACGACAACAGTCTTCCATGGACAACCGTTTTGAATGATACAGTTTAGAACGTCGGCGAATAGGATGATTGGAGTAGAGTCACTCTTGGAGTAATCCAGCGACAAATCTTTCCGCGCAATCTTTGAGAAGTCGATGGCGGTGATGGGTGGGAGTTCGGATTGAGCTTTTTTGCAGAGTGGTAGGATTGCTACCGTCGACGCTTCGCACTCGATGATTGGTTGCTTGACGATGTCAAGGCCACCACGGTCAAATTCGAGAACGAGCATTGGTTTAGGGTACGTCTCGACGACAGCGCCGGTTTTGTAGGTCATTGGAGGTCCCATCCTGCCTTCACGTATATATCGCTTAAGCTGCGTCATATCTTATCGTCCTCCGCGTGCGCGATAGCCGCCTGGTCACGCTCGAATTGCAAACGCTCTTCGGAAGGATTACAACGGATGTACTCTTCGAGTTCTTCGATTATGCCGCGTGCCATATCCTCACCGCTAAGGTGGATAATGACAGACGGAAGCGTATCCTCCGCAGGGTAGGCGATGATGTAGCCTTGGTCGGCTTCGACGACGATACGGCGTGCTTTGAATGAGATTGGTGTGGACATGTTAGAATTGCTCCTTGTTGGCTAGCAATCTAGCGTCTTGACAAATTTCAGCGAGCTTATCTATCGCTGGACCATAAAGGTTAACCTCTTGTGCCGGAGTGTGGGCACCATCGTCGTCAGACTGTGGAGAAATGAGCATTAGGTAGATGCTGGTCTTACTTCTTATCACGACCTTTGCGATAGTGTGGTTATCAACTTCCTTTAGTATCGTTTGCATGGTTTTGTGTTGGTTTGTTGAGAGGTGTCCAATCGTCTTGAATAAACATGTTGGACATGAGCATGAGCGGACGCTGCGCGGTAGGGAGAGTGCAGACATCGTAGAACTGACAGCGGCCGTACTTGTTCGTGCACCATTTACGCTTCATAGGGATGAAGCCGCGAGAGTAGTGCCACAAAAGCTCTTCGATGAGTGTTATCGTGTTCTTCTCCCACTCGTCGATTTCTTCTTGGTTGACATAGAACGGTTCGCGGTAGAATTGGGATTCCCACCATTTGTCGAGTTCTTTGGAGTTGCCGGAGACAAGGCAAGCATCGAGACACTTTTGAGTAGGAACGCTGGTGCGAATAGCGTCGACGATATAGCCCATCGGCACCGTGCCAAACGCTCGCTTGAATGCCCAACAGTAGCCGCGCATTTGAGGCGTAGCACGCATTTCATAGGAGAACTGGGTACCGAGTTGGAAGGTGGTCTTGCGGTCGACTATCCATTTAGTCTTGTCTGTCTTTTCAAAGGCGAGGTCGATTTTGCCGCAGAAGTAAATAGGAATCTTTACTATAAGACCATGATCAAAACCTTGTGCATCAAACAACTTAAAAGCAAACGGGAACTCGACAAATGGTCCATTCGATGTCTGCAACGGCACCATTGGCTCGTCTTTGTAGTGCACGAAATAGCGACGAAGGGTCTCAATCGCGTGCGCGGGAGAGCGATGATCGTCGGGAGGCTGAGGCTCTTTTAAGAAGTGGTCGTTAACAGCCTTCTCGTATTCTTCGACGGTTTTGCCACGTGCTTGTTCGGCGAGACCGAGGTGGATAGCAGTGCCGAAGTTTAACGCTGGCTTGCCAAAAGCCGCTGTGCGATTAAGCAAAAACCTATTATGCCACTGCGTTGGGCACTCGTTCCACTCATCCATGATGCTGTTGTCGATGAACAAAGCGCCGTTGACGAGTGGGAGGGGTGGGAGAGGGTTGGTCATTTAGAGGGTTTTTCTATAGATGAAAACGTTGTAGCGTATTGGCGAGCGGCAGAACTTCCAGTTAAAACAATTGTGGCTTGGGCCATAGAATAGTGTTTCTCTGAAAGTCACGCGAGCAACATGATAATAACTCCTGCCGTGGCAATAGCAAAGCCCCAGAACCAGAGGGAGGATATGGTTTGCATAGACGCCTTATTCAAACACCTGCTCCGGTTCCTTTGGTTTTCTTTCCTTTTTTTCCGCCTTGTCTGTCCTTAGATGGCTCATTAGCGTCGCGTGCTGCAACCGACAATCCCTTATCGACGACACCCACGCTTCCAGTTCCTGGTCCGTCATCTCCGCTATTGGCTTGAACGGGCTGGTTGGTGTTGGTCCCGTTGGCAGGGTCAACAGCGGACCCTCTAGCGTTGAAAGTGATGGCGGTGCTGATGAGGTATTGTTGGAATCTGATGGGGTCGTATTCTCGGAGTCCATGTTTTTTGCACTCGGCGATAAAGCGCGAGAAGAGTGTGTTGATGGTTATTTGAAGGACAGAACGATGGGGAAAAAGGCCCTTGAGGAATGCGTGGTCACGTTGAGAGACCTCAATGGTGGTGTTTAGAAGCTCGGACTTATCGAGCTGGTCATATGGGTCACGGAATTCGGTCATGTTAGTAGATGGGTATTCGGTTCATCGGCTTCTAGAAACGCGACATCAAAGCGGTTTTCTAAGTCGATTCGAGTGTGCTCGTCGACATTGCGGACTTTAACATTGATAGCAGGGTGTAAAGCGCGGGAAGACAAAATGGCGCAGAGCATTTCGAGGAAAACGTTGGTCTTGAGTTCGACGGTGGACACGACGTTGGAGCCGAATTTAGTGCCGGTTGGCTCTTTTACTGTGACACAGTCGCCTACGACAATCATGCCATCAGGTCGCATCGAAACAACGATAGCCTTTTCGTGCTTCGCCCATAGCATTTCGTCGATATAGGTTGACGGGTAGTGATACTCGCGCTTAGCGCGGATAGCGTTACGGAGGGCGGACGAGTAGGAGTCGGGTGTCATACCTTCGACCGATGGGTCGATGACAAGTGCGCGCGGGAATTGGCGGATTGACTGGCCTATTTGTGCGGCAAAGCGGTCGAAGGCGGGACGGCGATACTTGGAAGGGATGTTGTTCATAACGACGCGTCTTCAATCTTCTGCATTACGGAATCAACAGAGCCACCAACAACCGTGACTTGTCCAGCACGGTCGACAATACCGCAGACTCCTGAGATAACAACGTCATGCCTGTCCCAAAGGTCACGAACTCCGGCAATCCAATCGACATGGAAGTAAACTGTTCCACAATGTTCTTTCTTTCCTTCTTGGTTGGCGACATACTGGTCAAACGAAACAAATTTATTCATATTTTAGCCTTTCAAGGCAAAAGGTTAAGCGAAGACGATTGCCTCTTCGGCACGACGGGCGGCTAGGCACTGTTCGCGCTCAGCTTTTAGAGCTTTGTTTGCTGCGCGGACTTTCTCGCGTAGCGCGTGTTCAAGAGCCTCGGCTTTTTCGTGGTCAGAACGAAAGGCTTCGCGGCATAGGTGGCAGCACCACATGGCGTGAGGGAGATAGGAGAAGCGGAGAAACGAAGCGTGTTTCGAGCCACACTTCGCACAAGGTTTGAGGCTTTTGGATTGCGACGCAGCGGCTTGTGCTTCCTTGCCGTATCGTCCTTCGCGCATGTACTGCGTGATGCGACGGCTTGTCAAAAGCGCGCCGATAGGATTGCGCCAAGTGGATGGCAAGTAAACCGATGGGTCCATTGTAACACTAGGAACTGTTTGCATAGCAGCTAGAGTTGTTCAACAACCTTTAACGCGTAAAATTCACAATCTACCATATCAAGCCAAAGGTATCGTTTTTTAGCATCGTCTATCGGATCGTTTTTGCTTAAAAGGTTACGACGCCTTAATACCTCTTCGTGCACTAGGCAAAAGAATTGTTTATCCGTGAGGTTCGATGGTTCAATCATACAAACTCGCGCTCCATTTCGCGGTCGTTGAAACGCTTCAAGCCTTGTGCTAGAAGCATGATGTTGGATTCTAGGTCGGACGACCAAGGACCGATGTTTATATCGTTGTCTATTAGAGTGTTGTGCCAGTAGTTTTGCCGTTGGTTGGCAAAAATAACCCTAGCGCGATCGACATAGATTTTACCGACAGGCTCGGTTTGGTGGGTTACACCGTGTTGCAAAGGTTCGATTTTTTCAACAATAGATTGAACGGTTTCTGAATCGTTGAGCTTTATGAAGCGTTCGATGTAATCCGCTGCTGGTTCGTTAAGGTTGCGGTCTAGCTTGTTAAGCCTTTGCAGCTCCGTTGCAATGACGACAAAAGCTCGACGGCGAAGATAGTAAGTGTTTAGGTAGTTGTTCGCAAACTCAATCGTTGAGCCGACGCCAAGAGACTTGTCGAGTTCTTCGACGGTTGAGAACTCGTTAACACGGATGCCACGTGGTAGACCAGGAAGCTTAATGTAGTTTATGTGCATTTTTCGCGTTGGTGAATTAGCTCGTTTCTAATATCGCGCAGGCACAAGAAAATGAAATAAATCTCCGCATTCAGTATCAACATTAGAACCGCTACCGTGGCTTGAATTTCAGGACTCATAAATCAAAAAGTGCCGCTGGTATTACACGCCCTAGGGCACGAAGAGTGAAAGAGCGAGCGACGTCGTCTTTGCTCTCTCGTTTCGTGTTGGTGTGCGTGGTTGCCAACGGCACATTGGAGTGACAGGAGGTGTATCCGGTACCGCCAACCGTTGTGGGCATTGCTGTTACCACCCTCCTGCCACAAAAAGAGCGTGAAACCCGCCATAGCGCGGAACAAACAACCGCGCATTGGGGCCAAGGGATGCAGACGGGTTTCACGGGAAAGTTAGTCAAAAAGGATAATTGCTACGCCGAGGATGATAACCGGGATTGCTAGTGGAATAGCGACGTAGAATGTCAAAGCGGCTAAGATAACCGCTACTCCCGCGACAATTTGTTTAGTCTTCATGGTGGTTATTCTTCGGGCGCATCGAAAACTGAGTTTTGACACGCTTGACACATACCACTGATGGTATATTCCTTGCGCGATAAATCGTCACGAAACTCAGTCGCGTCTCCGCCACAAGTGGCGCATTTGTTCGACCGGATGTTTTCGCTTCGATTTGTCATGTTGTTTAGAAACCTTTCGATTCCTGGTGATTTCTGTGATGGTTCTGCCATAGTGCTAAGTTGATTTGTACCGCAGCTTCGCTGGCGGGTTAGATGAAAATGATTTCTTCGACAGGCTGACGATGTTTGCGAGGTTTCTGTTCCTTGCGCGGCTTAGGTGCTTTGTCGTCCTCGTCCTTAATCCAGTTGGCAACGTGGCCAATGACGTAATCCTGGCCGCGTTCGATGACGACTAGGATTCCGTTTGTGGCGATTGCCTTGCCGCGCGATGAAGGTAAGCCGTGGACAACGCCAGTCTCGTTCATGTCCCGCCATTTTGAGCGCGCACTAGCGGACGGTGCGAAACCGTATTTGTGGGGATCGAATAGCTTTGCCATGGCGGGAGAGTGCCAGAGCGGCGCCGGGCATGGCAAGCCTCTAAATCGCATATATTTAGCCTCTCCCTAGCCTCTTGGCCCGAGGCTTGCTAAAGCTTAAGCCATGCCAAGCTAGCAAGCTTTGAGCAAAGAAAAGCAATTAAATAGCTTCTAATCCGCCTAGCGGCTTGCTAGGCTTCTGGTCGATATGACACCCGACCAAATCATCGACAAGCTAAAAACAATCCGCAATCTCTGTGATGCGCCGCACTGGACAATAGACAGGCGTGATAGCATCCGAGCGATTGCGGACGGACTTATTAACACCATCATGCACGACGAAATGATTGCTAGCGCGTGCGAGGCTCAAGAAAAATTTACCGCGGACGAGCTAGAACAGTTCGCGGCGAAGAAACAAAACAAAAACCAAACTAAGTAATACTATGGCACACAACATAAACCAATACGACCTCCAAGAAGGTATCGCGCAAGCGTGGCATGGGTTGACCAAGGTGAGACCGGTAATTACGCTCAACGATTGCTGGCTAGCGCAATGGGACGTTGTCAGAACACCACTCCAAGTGGTCGATGGCAAGACAATTCCATTCGACCTTCTTTATTGCAACGACGTCGACCGATTCATCGGGAAACCGATTGGACCGAGTTATGGCGTGATTGACAACAAGGCATTCTTGCGAATGATACGCGAGGCGACCGCTGGTGCACCACATAAGATTCAATCCGTGGGCAGCGTACGCAATCGCGGTCGAGTCTTCGTAACCCTCAAGCTCGACCAAGACCACATTCGCAAATGCGCCAAGCGCGAGTTTCAGGATTATATCACGTTCGGCAATAGCCACGACCAGAGCAGTGAGCTTTTCGTGGTGAACACGAACATCTGCACCGTATGCGACAACACGTTCTCAATGAATCTTTCCATCGTGCGCGGGCAGGTCGAGAATGATGATGGCGATATGGAAGACGACTCAGTCGATTGCAGGCTTCGCCATTCCAAGCACGCCGTGACTCGCCTCCCCGACATCGCCAAGATGATTGACAAGGCGATTGGCGTTCGAGCCGAGTTCTACAAGGCGCTCGAGTCCTTTGCAGCCGTCAAATGCGACGAGAAGAAAGCCGAGAGGATATTCATTGGTTTCGAGGCAAGCGACGATGCCAAGGCCGTTTCTACCACAACCCACAATCGCGTAGGCGAACTCGTCACGCTCTTCAAGCGCGGCAAGGGGAATCGTGGCGAGAACATGAGCGATGTTTTTCAAGCCACGACGGATTACTACACCCATAGCCACACTCGTAAGTCGTTACAAAAGCAGTTTGAATCAAGCGAGTACGGCAGTGGCGCAAGCGCCAAGCGCCAGATGTTCGACACTCTGAGCGACGATAATCGGCTTGAGAAGACCATCAAGCGTGGGGAGATGTTGCTCAAAAACTCGACTGAAGCATTTGTCTAGTCCTCGACGCCCTAATGCGCGCAAGCTGCGCTTGCCCGGATAGTGAGCGCAGCTTAGTTCTAACAACCAAACCAAACCAAAACCTATGCGAAAACCAAACAAAAGAAACCGCAGTCTAGCAATCGTGCGCAAGCAATTTCCGAAAGTAAAGCGCGTTGTCGACAGCAAGAGCGGCATATTGGTCGATGTCTCTGAGCAAGATAACAAGAGCGGGCGTAAGAAAGTTACCAACGATTGCGCCTTAGCCCGCGCGTGTGTACGCCAAAAGCTCGCAGACGCGGCTATCATCGGCGTATCGACCAGCTACCTAATCCACGGCGATACTGCCGTGCGCTACAAGACCTCTCAAAGCGTAGCGCGGGAAATAACCTCGTTCGACCGTCACAAAGACTTCGCTGCTGGCAAGAATTACCGCCTATCGCCACCATGCGAGTCACTCAGGATTGGCGCACACTCAGGCGAACCAAATCGCGCGATTGGTAAAACCAAGGCCGGCGCTTACAAGCGCGTAATCCATCGCACGAGCAAGATTCGCTCAATCATGCGTGATTAAGTAGAAGCGCGCCTCGCAACGTCAATCCCTTCTTAACCTTCCGCTCGAAAAGGTTAAGAAGGGACTTTTCTTGTCCATCCTACGCTTTTCCATTGGCCATTCTTTCTTCCTTTCAACCTCCCAAGCTTTCTCCTCTTTTGCCGCTCTTTTGCCGGGGGGGGGGGCTATTAGGATGGGGGAAAAGTTAAGAAGGGACTGGGGACGTGAGACACAGAGGCGTAAGGCGTGAGTAATACAGTGTCTTACCTTTACATAATAATAAAAGAGGTTTTCAGCCCTAGTCCCTACGCCTCCCTTAATGTCTCACGTCCTCTGCTTAACTTTCTCCCCCTTTCAATGCCTCCCCCCTGCTGCAAACGAGCGAGCGAGCGAGGAAAAAGCTTGAGAGGTTAACTCGATGCAAGTCATTGATAATGGAAATAGCCTAGCGATGGCGAGCGAAAGGCTAATGCCCGCTCCGACTCACCCGCGCCAATCCTAGAAGCCGGCAAGGCTAGAGCCTATATCCGCCCGCCCGGCTTGCCAAATCGCCTGCTAGGCGCTTGCTTTGATTCGACGTGTTAAGCGAGGTTAAGAGGCGTGGCTTTATAATGAAAGGCGTCGATGCAATGGCTTGCAATATCGTTGGCAAGCGCCATGCCAATGCCCGCGCCTAGGCGAGAATCCTCGAAAATAAATCTTCAAGTACCAGAAGATTTTTCTTGCCATGCCCCGGCGCTCCTGCTAGATTGCCTGCGCTGGCGCGAATCCTCTCGATAATCGAGCCGCTAGCAGAAAAAACTATGGCAGACTCAACCATTCCCGCTCCGAAACCCGAAGCTATCGAAAAGGCAATCCAACAGACCATCGGCCAGCTCAACAAAGACGTTGCCAAGCGAGTCTGGACTCCCGCCGCGCAAGCCGCGATGATTACGTACATCCTCGCTAATCATGGCGTGAAACTCAATCCCGAACAGACGACAGCCGTCCGCCAAAGCTTGCTAGACTCGGATGTCCAATACACTTCCAACATGCGCGCCTATCTCGGCAAGCGCGGACTCATCCCTGCCAAGGTCCAAGCCGATGCCGGCAGCTTCGCTTAATCGCATGGCTTAATTAGACTCGTCCACTCACGGACTCGAACGCCCCTAGGAGCAATCTTAGGGGCGCTCTGCTGTCCGGCCCTGATGTTAGGCGTCCCTATCATCCTTAGGCGTCTCGCCCTCCCGATTGAATGGCTCGCTACGCTCGAAGGGAGTCCTCGCCCGTCGGCTCGGGATACTTGACTAGGCCAGCTCTCGGTGAATTTTCAAATTTGGGTTCAAGGCGTCCAGACCACTATTAGCATTGTCGAGAAAATAGCCTAGAATATGCCAGCTAAAGCTTGGGAGGCTTCAACCCGCAAAAATCGAGTGATTGGGCTTGCGCGGGCGCAATACTTATGTTACCGCCCTTTGCAGCATGAGCGAGCAAGCCATAGTAGCGAGCGCGGAGGATGACAGGAATGAGTGCCTTGTCGAAATCCTCCGCGCTCAGCCGCTGTCGGATGAAAGCAATACTTTGTTAATCGAAGCGCGGAAGGAGGAGGTTGTCGTCGATGCCTGAACTAGTCCATCCTCCACGTTGCGACTTCCCTGATGCGCTTCATGCGGACCCTACTCCACCTGATTATGGTTACGCTGTTGAAGTCCAATGCGAGAAGCCTTGGCACCGTATTGCTATCATGTTAGCGGGTCAAGGGTACACCGTAACCGAAATCTCCGAAAAGCTTGAGCGTTCTATCGCTCACGTTTCAATCCTTCTTCGTCAAGACTGGGCGAGAAAACGCTTGACCGACGAAATGATGAAGGCGGGTCGGGATGAGCTTGAAACCATTCTTAAAGGCGCGGGGTCTGAAGCCTTGCGACGCGTTATCACTCTCTCGCAAAACGCGGAGAGTGAACAGGTACAGTTGGCCGCAAGCCGCGAAGTGCTCGACCGTCTCCTCGGCAAGCCCGTGCAAAAGCTCGAAACTAAGCAGGACGTTGTCTTCACCAACATCTCTCAAGCCGACGAAGAAATCGCAAAGCTTGAGCAGGAAGAGAAGCGGTTGCTCGGTCGTAACTAATCTGGGTCAGCGAAGCTGGCGCGGTTAATCGCACCATTACGAAGAATATCATGGACGATAACTTTTCCGATTCTTCCAGTCTTCAAAACGTAGGAGAGCCAAAGACTGTTGTAAAGGAGGATAGTCTCCTATGGCGTTAACGGTGATTGTGAAGACGCCCTTTCCGTGCCGCGATAAGGTGCCGCGACAAGGCTTTCGGAAGATAGACGGTGCGCCATCGTTGTATCGCGCGCGCCAGTGGCCTTACAAGGGCCGACGAACGCTCATCAAACGCTACTCGCCATGACCATTGTTAACGACATCACTTTTTCCTATAGCGAGATAACGCATATCCTGACGATAACCGTTACGAAAACCACTATTCAATCCGGTGAGGGCGTATTCGCCGCACCGGCGCCGCCGGTTGTTACCGTAACAACCATTGACCTATCTGGCTTAGCTTAAAGTGCCTAAGCCTATTGAAACACCGTCTCCACCATCTTGGTGGGAAAGAATCTTCGGTCGCAGTCAACATAACCAAATAATCGAAAGGCTAGACAAAATCATGGCAACACTTGCAGAACTTGAAGGCATTCTTGACACGGTAAAAACCGGTCTTGATGACGTCGGCACGAAGCTCGCGGAGGGTTTCAACGAGGTAACGGCTCTTATCCAAGCTCTTCGTGACCAGCTCAATACCGTCCAACTCCCAGCTGGTGCGCAGGCGAAGCTCGATGCTATCACCGCGAAAGTAACCGAGCTTCAAACGGCTTCCAAGGGCCTCGCTGACATCGTTCCTGGACCATAACTCCTCCCTATGCCCGGCGTCGCTGGCACACTCCACGAGTTCAAGGAGGGCACGCTTCACAGTGGGTCCAAAAGCGGACCCGTCGTGAAGAATCGTAAACAAGCACTCGCGATTGGCTTATCGGAAGAACGCAAGATGGGTCATCGCATCCCAAACTTGGTGAAGAAGAAAAAGAAGTAGCGGCTTAACCTTTTACCAGAAAAGGCTAAAATGCTCTATCGAATCTTCACTTTCCTCGCTAGCGTCCTATGCCGCAAGTGCCATCGTTGTGGCAAATATAGCTTAGCAAAGAACATGGTCGAAACAACCGAAAAACGATGGCTTTGTAACCTATGCTCATCCGAAACGACTCCAACACCCTCGCAAAAGACCTTCCGGCCATAGTCAACGACGACCGTCCTGACCTCGAAGCCTATGGTGCCAAGTGCAACGACAAGCCCAATAGCGCGGACAAAGAAGGCATGAACGAGGCGATGAAGAAGATTAACGAGGTGGTCAGTGACTAGCACTCGCGAGGACCATGTCGTTATCGACGTCGAGATTCAAAAACGAATCGAAGACCTTCCGAACGGCTTGGACGATACCGACAAGATGGGTGTCGCGTGCGCCGTCATCTACGAACACCTAACCGACCGTTTCCGAATCTATGGTCCCAACGATCTCGATGTTCTCAAATCCCGACTCCGAAAGGCCGACCGCATCAGTGGTTTCAACATCTGGCGCTTTGACTTTCCCGTCATCTTCGGCCTACCGGCGCGTGAGCGCGTTGCCGAGCTACAACCCAAGACCAACGATCTTCTCCTCCGTATCTGGCGCTCGCTTCGTCTTGACACGGAGCGGTTCTCTTCGGCTCATAAAGGCTGGAGCCTCGACAATGTTTGTAAAGCGACGCTTGGCCTTGGTAAGATCGCGAGTGGCGAACAAGCGCCGCGCTGGTTCCAAGAAGGCGAGCACGCGCGAGTGATAAACTATTGCGTCGACGACGTGACCTTGGAGCGCGATCTCGCGGCGTTCATCGACCGCTACGGCTTCGTCTGCAACTCGACCTATCTCCAAAACCCTCTCCGCCTTGTGCCAGAATGGAGACCGTAGCCGAACCTATAAACGACGTTGAGCTTTTGCTGGTTCGCCAGCGTAAAGCAAAGCTCCTTCGTCAAAAGGTCGCGGCGATTAAGAACGATGGGCTGCCGTTTTACCGTCCCCATCCTAAACAAGATTCTTTCCATTCTTCCGGTGCGCTTCGCCGCGCCACTTTCACCGGCAACCGATGGGGCAAATCAACCTGCGGCGTAGCCGAAGACGCCGCTTGGCTTCGTAATGAACGCACCTGGTATAAACAATCCTTCACTATCCATAACAGAGACGGTTCGGTTGCCCGCGTACACGAAGGCAGTAACGATCATCCGCTTGTACGCCAAGCGATTCCGCAAAGGCCGGTTAAAGGTCTGGTCATGTGCGAGAACTGGGACAAGGTTGACGAAATCTTTACATCGGAGCGCGGTGAGGAAGGGAAACTATGGAAATATCTCCCTCGTGACGGCTTTGTCAAGAGAAAAACACGGAACCACGAGGGCAAAATCTGCATTGTGGAGTGCGCGAATGGTTCTGTTCTGCGCTTCGCTACCGTCAAATCCTGGATGAACGACCCGCGCTCGATTGAGTCGAGCGATTGGGATTGGATACATGTCGATGAACCTATCCCCGAAGGCATGTGGAAAGGCGCTTCACGCGGCCTTGTTGATCGAAACGGGGCTGCTTGGTTCAATCTCACTGCTCTTTCGGAGCCTTGGATCACGGATGCTTTTCTGCCAGGTGGCACGTTCGAGAAAGACTGCTTCAAGGTCGAGGGTTCGATCTATGATAACCCCTACCTCAGCCAAGAAGGCATCGCGCTTTTTGAGTCCTCGCTAACCGAAGAAGAAAAAGAGTGTCGGCTCCACGGCAAGCCACTCCACCTCGCTGGCCTTGTTTACAAGGAGTTCAAATATGACATCCACGTCGTGCAGACGCTACCAAAGGGCTGGAAGGCTTTCGACGCCCCGCCTAAGGATTGGTCGTACTACTACTACATCGACCCCCATCCTCGCATCCCGCATTGCGTGCTCTTTCTGGCAATCGACCCATTTCAACGTTACCATTTCTTCACAGACCTCTTCGAGCGTTGTAGCCCATCGGACCTCTGCAAGTCGATGCACAGGGTTTTGGACGGGCGCAATGTAATCCACGGTCGACACGACCCCATCGCCTCTATCGAAGACCCAGAAACTGGTCGTTGTTGGGCCGACGATTTTGCCGAAGGTGGTTTTCCTAGCGAGAAAGCGGTCAAAGACCCGATGCGCGGTATATCACGAGTGCAACAGCGGCTTAAAGAGCGCCCTGTCACCATATTCTTCTACCCTTCCGCCCGTCGGTCTTTATGGGAAATCCAACGCTGGAACTGGGTTCCTGAGAAAAACAAGCCGCGTGATGAGGACGACCATGCAATGGAGTGCCTTTACCGCGCGATACTTGATGAACCTTGCTACGTTCCTCCAATCGTCGCCTCTCGCCCAATCCGTGATGAGGTAATCGACCGCCCTATGCTTGACCTTCCAAGACTCTCGTTTAAGATATGAAAACACTAGCCCTTCTGCTTCTCTCGGCGCTTCCATTGTTGGCGCAGACTACTCCAAGCCAACGCAAGAACACGATCCCTGCTACCAATGTTTGGGTTGCTGCGCCTGTCGGTGGCGTGCTTTATGACCTTGAGGTCTACAACCTCTCAACAAGCACGCTCTACGTCCACGTCTTCGACACCAACGTGCTTCCAGCAAATGGCTCTTTTCCAACTATCGCGCCAGTGCAGTTGCCAGCGAATAGCACGGCGACATTTTCATATGTTAATGGTCGCAAGTTCCTAACCGGCATAACGATTGCTTCTTCAACCACTCCTCTCACCCTCACCAACGCCACCGCCAGCTTCAAGATGTCAATCAACTACGGAGGTTCTCAGTGAAGAGGTTTTTTG